>LIDZ01007688.1_pt1 | contig 19578 bp, 16 predicted proteins | sample 644651 | NCBI WGS metagenome assembly LIDZ01 (sample SAMN03856242, study PRJNA289617) | food metagenome | isolation source: wine grapes on drying loft during traditional withering process | host: Vitis vinifera cv. Corvina | place: Italy: Gargagnago di S. Ambrogio di Valpolicella | collected 2014-01 | reverse complement strand
AGATTCAGCGGATGCACTGGCGCCTTCCCGGCTGAAGCCGGTCCCACTGACACCGCGCGCGCATGTTCGTAGGACCGGCTTTAGCCGGGAAAGCGGTGTCTCTGCCGGTGCAGATGCAGCGAATGTGATGGCCTCTTCCCGGCTGAAGCCGGTCCTACTGACACCTCGCGTGCATTTCGTAGGACCAGCTTTAGCCGGGAAAGCGGTGTCTCTGCCGGTGCAGATGCAGCGGATGCACTGGCCTATTCCCGGCTGAAGCCGGTCCTACTGACACCGCGTGCGCATTTCGTAGGACCGGCTTTAGCCGGGAAAGCGGTGTCTCTGCCGGTGTAGATTCAGCGGATGCAATGGCCTATTCCCGGCTGAAGCCGGTCCTACTGACACCGCGCGCGCATTTCGTAGGACCGGCTTTAGCCGGGAAAGCGGTGTCTCTGCCGGTGGAGATTCAGCGAATGCACTGGCCTCTTCCCGGCTGAAGCCGGTCCCACATAACCCCGCAGTGCCTGAGACATTCACCCACCCAGCAAAAAATTCCCCGGCCGGCTGCCCTCGCCCGCTTCCAAAACCGGCACTTGCGCGTCGTCCTTCAGGCTCACGCCGGACAATTGCCGGCGCCAGGCTTCGCGCATCAGGTACAGCAACTTGTGCGCCGCCATCGCGTAACTCATCCCCTCAAGGCGCACATTGGAAATGCAGTTGCGCGCAGCGTCGTTAAGGCCCACGCGCGGTGCGTAGGTGAAGTACAGACCGAGGCTGTCCGGTGAGCTGAGGCCTGGCCGTTCGCCGATCAGGATCACCACCATGCGCGCCTTGAGCAGTGCGCCGATTTCATCGGCAACGGCGACCCGGCCCTGTTCCACCAGCACCACCGGCGCCAGGCTCCAGCCTTCCGCTGCCGCCATTTCATCGATGCGCTCCAGCATCGCCGGGCTGTGACGCTGCACCGCCAGCGCAGACAAGCCGTCTGCGACCACCAGCGCCAAATCAAATCCTTCAGGATGCGCACCCGCGTAATCCTTCAGTTGCGCAACCGACGCCTCGGACAAGCGCCGCCCCAGATCAGGCCGTTGCAGGTACATATGGCGGTCGGTGGCCGAGCTTTGCACGGTCAGCGTTTCCCGGGACCGACCCGCCAATTGCTCAGCCAGCGCCCCGTGATCGAACGCCAGATGCACGGCATCGCGGGCCTGGGCGTGGGCGAACTGGAAATCCAGCTGCGCCGCTGTGGGCAGGCTGGTACCGGCATGCCCGAGGGCGATTCGCGCCGAGGTCAACGAGCGCAACTGCTGCCAGGCATCGGCGTGTGCGGGTGATTTCTTGTCATCGCTCATGGCTCATGCCCTTGTCTGAACTGCTGATCAGCGACTAATTAAGTTGCGCCAGCGCCTTGCGGAACAATGGCGGCACGCCCTGCCCCAGCCGCACACCGCCGTCGTCCTGACGCAGGATGTCCATGCGCGTCAGCCATTCCTCGAACTCCGGGGCCGGGCGCAGACCGATAGTCTTACGTGCATACAAAGCGTCGTGAAACGAGGTGGTCTGGTAGTTGAGCATCACGTCGTCGGACCCCGGAATGCCCATGATGAAATTGATCCCCGCGACGCCGAGCAAGGTCAGCAGCACGTCCATGTCATCCTGATCGGCTTCGGCATGGTTGGTGTAGCAGATGTCGCAACCCATGGGCACGCCGAGCAGCTTGCCGCAAAAGTGGTCTTCCAGCCCCGCGCGAATGATCTGCTTGCCGTTGTACAGGTATTCCGGGCCGATGAAGCCGACCACGGTGTTGACCAGAAACGGATTGAAATGCCGCGCGACGGCGTAGGCACGGGCCTCGCAGGTCTGTTGATCGACGCCGTGGTGAGCGTTGGCCGACAAGGCGCTGCCCTGGCCGGTTTCGAAATACATCAGGTTGTCGCCCAGCGGGCCGCGCTTCAGGCTCAGCCCGGCTTCATACCCTTCGCGAAGAATTTCCAGGCTGATGCCGAAACCGCTGTTGGCCGCTTCGGTACCGGCGATGGACTGGAATACCAGGTCCAGCGGCACGCCCTTTTCGATGGCCGCAACCGAAGACGTGACGTGGGTCAGCACGCAGGACTGGGTGGGAATCTCGTAATGACGAATGACGCCGTCGAGCATTTTCAGCAGTTCGCTGATGGCGCTGACGCTGTCGGTGGCCGGGTTGATGCCGATCATGGCGTCGCCGTTGCCATAGAGCAGACCGTCAAGCACGCTGGCGGCGATACCGGCCGGGTCGTCGGTAGGATGATTGGGTTGCAGCCGGGTGGACATGCGCCCACGCAGGCCGACGGTGTTGCGAAAGCGGGTGACGACACGAATCTTCTGTGACACCAGCACCAGATCCTGCACGCGCATGATCTTCGACACTGCCGCTGCCATCTCCGGGGTCAACCCCGGCGCCAGGGCCTTGAGGCTGGCTTCGGTGGCGTCGTCCCCCAGCAGCCAGTCGCGAAAGCCGCCGACCGTGAGGTGGCTGACCGGGGCGAAGGCCGCGCGGTCATGGCTGTCGACGATCAAGCGGGTGACTTCATCCTCTTCGTAGGGAATCAGCGCTTCGGTGAGGAACCGCTTGAGCGGCACGTCGGCCAGGGCCATTTGCGCCGCCGCGCGTTCGGCATCACTGCTGGCAGCCACTTCGGCCAGGAAGTCGCCGGAGCGCGCGGGGCTGGCCTTGGCCATGAGTTCCCGCAGGCTGTCGAAGCGCCAGACCATGCCACCGATGCTGTGGGAAAAGCTCATGCACACCTCTTCATTCGAACCGCGTGATTAACCGGTGACCGCGACCGACGCACTGCGCCCGCGCACCATTTTGCAGAACAGCGCGCCCACGGCCATCAGGCAGATGAATATGGCGCAGATCAGCAGGTTGAACCAGACCATGGCGACGAGGCACACCACCGCCAGCACAAGGGCGATCCCCGGCACAACTGGGTAACCCGGCGCGCGGAAACTGCGCTCAAGGTTCGGTTCGCTGCGGCGCAACTTGAACAGGCTGAGCATGCTGATGATGTACATCACGATAGCGCCAAACACCGACATGGTGATCATCGCCGCGGTCAGTGTCATGCCCTGCAGGTTGATCACACCGTCACTGAGGATCGCGATGATGCCGATCACGCCGCCCGCGAGGATGGCGCGGTGTGGGGTCTGGAAGCGCGACAGTTTTGCCAGGCTCGGCGGCAAAAAGCCTGCCCGTGCCAGGGCAAAGAACTGCCGCGAGTAACCGAGGATGATGCCGTGGAAACTCGCCACCAGACCGAACAGGCCGATCCACACCAGCATGTGCATCCAGTTGGAGTTACCGCCGACTACCGCTTTCATCGCCTGTGGCAGCGGGTCATTGATGTTGGCCAGCGTACGCCAGTCGCCTACGCCGCCGGCGAAGATCATCACGCCGATCGCCAGCACCACCAGGGTCAGAATACCCGCCACGTAGGCACGCGGAATGGTGCGTTTGGGGTCTTTGGCTTCTTCAGCCGCCATGGCCGCGCCTTCGATGGCGAGGAAGAACCAGATGGCAAACGGGATAGCCGCGAACATGCCGCTGATGGCCGGCAGGCTGAAGGTGTCGGAACCGGCCCAGCCGCCCAGGACAAAATTGCTGAAGCTGAAGCCCGGCGCGACAACGCCCATGAACACCAGCAGTTCGGCCACCGCCAGAATGGTGACCACCAGCTCGAAGGTCGCGGCGATGCTCACGCCCAGGATGTTCAGGGTCATGAACACGAAATACGCGCCGATGGCCGCCACCCTTGGGTCCAGGGACGGGTACTGCACGTTGAGGTAGGCGCCAATGGCCATGGCGATGGCCGGCGGGGCGAAGACGAATTCGATCAGTGTCGCCAGCCCGGCGATCATCCCGCCGGTGACGCCGAAGGCACGCAGGCTGTAGGCAAACGGGCCGCCCGCATTAGGAATCGCAGTGGTCAGCTCGGTGAAACTGAAGATGAAACAGGTGTACATCACCGCGACCATCAGCGTGGTCACCAGAAAGCCCAGCGTCCCGGCAGTGCCCCAGCCGTAGCTCCAGCCGAAGTATTCGCCGGAAATCACCAGGCCAACGGCCAGCCCCCACAAATGCAGGGTTCCCAAGGTGGGTTTGAGTTGTGAAGCAGTCATGAGCGTGTACCCCGGTAGCCAGGCGACGGTATTTGTCTGACATCGAGCATAGTCACAGCTGACGGGCGAAGGCTTGACCGTACGGCGCGCGGTTTGTCGTCTGCGGTCAAGTTTTGGGGGTATCTGCCGGGGGTGCGCCACGCTGGCGCGCGAAAATGGCCCGGTGCTTTATTGGGGGTCACGCTTGGCCTGTGTTGCTTGGCCAGCATGGCACCGGAGTTCCCAGATCCCTGGTCGCCGGATGAGTCGCCAGGTAGCACCGATACCCATGTAGGAGTGAGCTTGCTCGCGATGAGGTCGGTACATTCGCCGAGTATGCAGCAGCTGGAATGCAGTCTTCGCGAGCAAGGTGGAGCGCCACCCCGGTCACTCCCACGAAGTCGGTGACTGCAGCACGATCACGCATGCGGCTGATACAAGGTATGACATTTGCTTGCAGGGTCTGCACACCCACCGTCAGAGCCTTCACCCCCATGCTCCAGACCCTCGTCCCCCCCGCCGCATCGAACACGCCCGCCGCCAGCAATCGCGGCGTGCTGTCCGCTGCTGCCAACGGACTCGATGGCTTCATCGTGCAGCACGGCGGTGATCTGGACCGGGTGTTCGGCCGCTCCGGCATCGACCCCGAGCAACTGCTGCACCCGACCCTGAGCCTGCCACTGACCAACTACTGCAAAGTGCTGGAAGAAGCTGCGAGCCAGACCGGCTGCGACAACTTCGGCCTGCGTTACGGCCAGCAATTCCGGCCTCAGGCACTCGGTCTGCTGGGCTACATTGGTCTGTGCTCGGCGACGCTGGAAGACGCGCTGATCAATTTTTCTGCCGCCTTCCCCTTCCATCAACACAGCACCCTGATCGAACTGGTCGATCAAGGCGAGTGCTACCGTTTCGACTATCAGGTGCGCCATGGCGCGATCGCCGAACGCCGCCAGGACGCCGAACTGACCATGGGCATGGCGCTGAACCTGGTGCGCCACGTGCTCGGCCCGGACTGGGCACCTCGGCAGGTGGCCTTCGAACACGCTCAGCCCCAGGGCTGGCACGAGCACCGCGACGTCTTCCGCGCGGACGTGTGTTTCGGGCAGCGCTGCAACTCACTGCTGATTCCCAAGGGCGATGTCGTGGGCAAGGCCATGCCCGGCAGCGACCCGGTCTTGCTGATGCTGATCAAGGACGCGATCCGTCAGTTGGGCGAGAACGGCAGCAGCACGGGCAACCGCCACGAAGCGACGCTCCTTGACCGCGCCCGCCAGACCATCGTCGCCACCCTGCACTTGGGCGAGCCGGCGCTGGACGAGATCGCCCTCACCCTCGGCCTGTCCGAATGGACCCTGCAGCGCAAACTGCGCGAACACGGCATCAGCTTCACGCAACTGGTCGACCAGATCCGCCAGGACTCGGCCCTGAGCCACCTGAAGCAGCAGAATCTCAGCATCACCCAACTCGCCTCGCTGCTCGGCTACTCGGAAACCAGCGCGTTCTCTCGGGCGTTCAAGCGATGGTTCGGGGTGAGTCCGAAGCAGTGGCGGGGGGGTGATTGCCGGGTTTGAAACGCCGACGGCCGGCTTTCCTTGTTTTTCCAGACAGCACCGGTCATGTGGGAGTGACCGGGGTGGCGCTCCACCTTGCTCATGAAAGGGCCCAAACATTCAGCCACTTTCTCTGGTGACTGACAGGAAGCCTTCGCGAGCAAGCTCGGCTCCCACAGGTAAATCAGTCCCAGCGGGCAGCGCGGCGTCTGGATCAGAAGCGCCCTCTACTTACGCCCCAAATCCTGCAACCAGTCATTCATGTTCCCCGGCAGCAGGAGTTCGTGCCGGGCGCGGGAGCTGGCGGTGTAGAGCAGCGAGCACACGCTGGCCAGTGAATGCGTCGAGCCCGCGCGCGGGGGGCGCATGAGGTCGCGGGAGAGCAGCACAGAGTCGAACTCCTGGTTCTTCACGTCTTCGACTTTCGCCAGTTTGAGGATGGCGGCCGGGTCGTTGCAGAACCTTTGGGTGGTGTCGGTGAAGTCCTGCAGCCGGTTGCCCTGTCCGAGCCACTCGTGCATCGCCTTGAATTCATGGCTGCCGCCCATGGCCGAGGCCAGCGCGTCCCAGTAGGCGAAGCGGAAGATCAGCCGGTGTTGCGGGCGCAGGTCTTCACGGTAGAGCAGGTCCAGGCCTTTGACGAACAGCGTGAGATTTTCAAGGGTGCGCGGCGGCATTTGAAAGCGCGCGCCGGCTTCGGTCAGGCGCTTGAACCAGGCAAACAAGCCCCATTCGTTGGCGACCAGAATCGTCGTGGGTTTTTCCGGAATCGGCATGACGCCGTGGCCAATGACTCGCGTCGGGTGCGGTGCGCGGCCCACGAAGCCTTCCTTGATGTCGCTGGGGTGCAACTGAATCATCGGGTTGAGCACGTCGGCCATTTGCTTGCCAGCGCGGATCGACTGGGTCATGAAACGCTGGCGAATGAAGCCGCCGTGGCGCGGGGTCTTGCCGCTGAGCTGCTGGAATTCGTCGCCCAACGTAATGACCGCCTGGGGACTGCGATCAAGGATCTGCACCATCGGCGCCGTCAGTTCGTGGCTTTCGTCGATGATGATGTGGCTGTAGTTCTCAGGGATCACTTCACTGGTCAGCGCCAGGAACTTGATCCGGTGGCTGTTGCGGATTGGCAGACGAATGTGCGGCGCCGACGGCCTGACCGTTTCGCGCCAGAGCAGGCGGCTGTATTCCAGCAGCAGGGCGATGTCCGCCTGACTCGCTGCGTGCCCCAGCGACGGCAAGTGCCGCGCTTCGATATTCGCCAGCGGCGAGAGGCTGAAACTGTGCACGGTGGCGCGACAGACCCGGGCCACGTCACGGGGCTGCAGCTTGCCCACGGCTTGCAGGTTCAGCCACTGCGCCACTTGCCGGTCATCGACCAGTGAACTGGCGCCGGTCCGCTGAATGTCGGTGTTGCGCCAGCCGCGCGCGGTCAAGTCGCGATTGAGCAGCAGGTTGGCCATGTGGCCAAACGTGCACGCGTTGATCCGCGCGTCGGGATTGGCCTGATGCACCCGCGCCTGAAGCGCGCTCACCTGGCCCGGAAAGGTCGCCATGAGCAGGGTCTTTTCCGGGACCAGGACCTCGAAGAACTTCGCCAGCAGATACGTCTTGCCCACCCCGGCGTAGGCCTGCAGATGGAACGACTCTTCGTTGCAGACCTTGAACTCGTCGAAGATCCGGCTCTGCTGATCGCTCAGGCGCAGGACATCGCCGGACGGCATCACGACCTCGCGGGTCAGGGGTTCGAGTTTGGCGCGATGGCGCAGGCCAAAGCCGAAGTCCCACTGCCCTTCCCCGTCGAGGTAATCCTGCTGCTCGATGTCAGCGTCTTCGAGCAGACTGACGCCGGCGACTTCAAGCACCGAGAGCCCTGCGGCCAAATGGTCGACTGTGAACCTGCCGCGCACCAGATCGGCAAAACGACCGCCCGCTTCTTCAACGGAAGCGGCCGCGCGCAGGACATCATCGAGCATGCGTTCGAGCTGTTCGACGGCGGTGTTTTGCGCGACCAGCGCCTTCAGATTGAGCAGCAGCATCAGCGCGGCGAGTTGCGGCCGGCCCGCCTCACTCAGGAAATCGTCCAGCGATTCGCCAGCGGCCAGGCCCTTGCACACCTCTTCGGTCAGGGGCAAAAACAACGACGGCGGGGGCGCGAAGGCAGCGGGTGATCTCATTGCGGGCGTCAGGTCCTGGGCGGCGCGTGGGCGCGGGCAGTCAAAAAGGAGCACAGCTTACTCCTGCCGCCCGATCACCGCCCACTTGCGTGTCGCCTTTACCGGCCAGCCTCAGTTGTCCCGCGGGCAGTTCTGGGCAACGGTTTCGTAGTTCAGGGTCTGCTGCTGTCCTTGGGAATCGAGGTAGCGCAGGTGGGCATTGACCACGCCGCATACCGGCGTCGAATCGACTTCGGTGGACAGGGCCTTGGCGATGTCCAGGTGATCGCCGTACATATAAGTGTGCGCTTGAGCAACGGGCTGGGCTTGTGCGGTGAGAGCGCTGAGGCTCAGGGCGGCAAACAGGGTGGCGATGCTGAGGTTCTTCCAGTTCATGATGTGCTCCGGTATTCAATGGGGTCATTCGGTTAGGGGTTCGAGGCGGTGTGCGTCTGTCGTCTCGATGGGTCCCATTGAACGCCCCGCAGGTATCTCGCTTGTGTCGCGAACGGCCGAAAAATCATCCTCACGTGTCAGAGCCCGCTGCAGATACACAGCGATACATTCGCGCCGAAAACCCGCCTTTTGCATGCGCATGTATGCCCGGCAGCGCCAGATACAGTGGAATACAAACGCCCGCAGGCAAGTCACGCGCGACTGGTTAAGATGCGCCACACATCAATGAACGCGGGAGCAGCGGCAATGGAGCACGTCGATCACATTCTGATTGTCGATGACGATCGCGAGATTCGGGAGCTGGTCGGCAACTACCTGAAGAAGAACGGCCTGCGCACCACGGTGGTGGCGGACGGCAGGCAGATGCGCGCGTTTCTGGAGTCGACGCCCGTCGACCTGATCGTGCTCGACATCATGATGCCCGGCGACGACGGCCTGCAGCTCTGCCGCGAGCTGCGCACCGGCAAGCACAAAACCACACCCGTGCTGATGCTCACCGCCCGCAGCGACGAAACCGACCGCATCATCGGCCTGGAAATGGGCGCCGACGACTACCTGGTGAAACCCTTCGCCGCCCGGGAACTGCTGGCGCGGATCAACGCCGTGCTGCGCCGCACCCGCATGCTGCCGCCGAACCTGATCGTCACCGAAGCCGGTCGTTTGCTGGCCTTCGGCAAATGGCAGCTGGACACCACCGCCCGCCACTTGCTCGACGCCCAGGGCACAGTGGTCACCCTCAGCGGCGCGGAATACCGCCTGCTGCGCACCTTCCTCGATCACCCTCAGCGTGTGTTGAGTCGCGATCAACTGCTGAACCTGACCCAGGGCCGCGACGCCGATCTGTTCGACCGCTCCATCGACTTGCTGGTCAGCCGTTTGCGTCAGCGCCTGGCCGACGACGCCCGCGACCCGGCCTACATCAAGACCGTGCGCAACGAGGGTTACGTCTTTACCTACGCCGTGGAAATTCTCGGGGATAGCCCATGAAGCTGAGCTTCGGATGGCCGCGGACCCTGGCGTCACGGCTTTCGCTGATTTTCCTGATCAGCCTGGTGCTGGCCCACGGGCTGTCGTTCGGCCTGCAATTCTATGAGCGCTACCAAAGCGCAATGACGCTGATGCTGGGCAATTTGGAGCGGGACCTGAGCACCGCCGTGGCCGTTCTGGAACGCTTGCCCGCCGACGAGCGTCAGGCCTGGTTGCCACGGTTCGAGAGCCCCAATTGTCGCTACATCCTGGGTGCCGGAGAGACCGGCGCGCCGATGAATATGAGCACAGCGCCGATGTCCGTGCATTCCATGCAGCGCAGCCTCGGCCGTGATTACGCGCTGACGTTCACGGACATTCCCGACACCCGACTGCACTATCAAGCGCACCTGACGCTGAAAGACGGCAGCCCGCTGACGATTGACATGCACCCGCGCATCACGCCGCTGTCGCCTTGGCTGCCGTTGCTGTTGATCGGCCAACTGGTGCTGCTGTTTGCCTGCACCTGGCTGGCCGTGCGCACGGCCATTCGCCCGCTGACGCGCCTGTCCCACGCCGTCGACAACCTCGACCCGAACGGCGAAGGCATTCGCCTGGATGAAACCGGCCCGACCGAAGTGGCCTTCGCCGCCGTGGCGTTCAACACCATGCAGCAACGGATTTCGACCTACGTGAAGGAGCGCATGCAACTGCTGGCGGCAATCTCCCACGACCTGCAAACGCCGATCACCCGGATGAAACTGCGCGCCGAGTTCATGGACGATGGCGTCGAGAAAGACAAGCTGTGGAGCGACCTGAGCGAGATGCAGCACCTGGTGCAGGAAGGCGTGGCGTATGCGCGCAGCATGGACACATCCACCGAGACGGCGCGGCGTGTGGACATGGATTCATTCCTCGACAGCCTGGTGTTTGACTACCAGGACGTCGGCCGCGACGTGCAGTTGCACGGCAAAACCGGCGCCGTCATCGACACCCGCCCCCACGCCCTGCGCCGGGTGCTGGTCAACCTGACTGACAACGCGTTGAAGTTCGGTGGGGCGGCGGAGATTCAGGTCATTGCCCACGCCGACCAGAGCCTGTCGCTGCACGTGCTCGACCGCGGGCCGGGGATTGCTGAAGGGAAGTTATCGGAAGTGCTGAAACCGTTTTACCGCGTGGAAAGCTCACGCAACCGCGACACCGGCGGTACCGGCCTGGGCCTGGCAATCGCACAGCAATTGACGATCGCGTTAGGCGGCACGTTGACCCTGACCAACCGCGAAGGGGGTGGGTTGTGCGCGCAATTGAAACTGCCCGCGCGGATAGCGACGGGGGCGGTGAAGATCACGGATATTTAGAGGGTGGTGACGATGAGCATCCCTGGTGGGACCGCGTGCAGTCAGCACAACCGGCTTCAGCCGGGATTGGACGCAGAGCGTCCGGGGCGGCGTTACCACGCGGAGCGTGGGAACGATCGGATTGTGGGTCCATCCGGCGAATGCGCCGTGATCGATGGCCTGCTCCCGGCTAAAGCCGGCCCTACAAAAATTGCGGTTGGCGCCGGCACCATTGGCACACCGCGCCCGCGTAGGACCGGCTTTAGCCGGGAAGGCGTCGGCCGCTGCACCGCAAAACTCGCAGCCTCACACGTCGATGTCCAGCAACGCCGCCCCCAGCGCCTTGCCGTGGGCATCGAGGGCCAGGGATCGTGTGACGCCGCCCTTGAGAATGCCCGGCAGCACAAAATTCAGCGCACCCACCTTCGGCAGTTCATACCGACGCACCCGCAAAGCATCGTCCCCCAGCAGCTCGGCGAAATGCGCAGCCACCCGCTCGACCGTCAGCGCCTGCAGCAACCGCGAATAGTCTTCCGCGTTGAACGCGATGACCGAAATATTCGAGGTATCGCCTTTGTCGCCGGTCCGGGAATGGGCCAGTTCGCGCAATTTCACACTACTCACGATGCGTCCTCCAGATGAACCTGCGCCTTGACGGCATCCCGCGGCAAAAGCAGCGACGCCACTGCCACTACTTGCCGCACGCCCTTGGTCGCGCCGCCGCCACCATACGGCCCGTTGGTGTAGAGGGTTTCTACTTCATTGCCGATGCGCACGGCCTCGGCTTTGTCTGCACAGCGGGCGGCGACCCGCAGGCGCACTTCCCATGGCTCGGCCGCAGCCCGCGAACCCAGCGCCGCACCGTGCAACGCGTCCACGCCGATCAGTTCGGCGCGCACGTCCTCAAAGACCACGCCGGTCAGCTGCAAACGCTCCAGCACCACGTCCCGCGCCAGTTGCGCCCGGGCCAGCGCGCCGGGGCCGCCGTAGGAAATCTGCCCTTCGCCGACCCAGCCATCGAGATAGCCCACCGACACCTTCAGCGTCTCGGGTCGCGCACGGCCGTCGGCGCCTTCAGCCCGCACTTCGTTGGTGGCAACTGGATGGAACGACACACCGGAAAAATCCGCCGTCACGTCCGGGGTCAGGTACGCCGCCGGGTCGTGCACTTCATACATCATCTGCTCGGTGCAGGTGGCGGTGTCGATGCGCCCGCCGGAGCCCGCGACCTTGCTGATCACCGCCCTGCCCTCGGCGTCGACTTCCGCCAGGGGAAACCCGAGGCGCGCCAGATTCGGCACCTCTTTCACACCTGGATCAGCGAAGTAGCCGCCGGTGATCTGCCCGGCGCACTCCAGCAGATGGCCGATCAAGGTGCCGCGTCCCAGCCGCGTCCAGTCGTCTGCTGCCCAGCCGAACTCAAAGAGCTGCGGCGCGAGAAACAATGAAGGGTCCGCCACACGACCCGTAATCACCACATCGGCATCGGCCCTCAGCGCCTCGACAATTCCCTCGGCGCCCAGGTACGCATTCGCCGAGATCAACCGATCACCCAATGAAGCAATCGTCGCGCCGTTATCCAGTACCTGTTCAGGGCTCGCATTGAGCACAGCGAGCACGTCATCCCCCGTCACCGCCGCGACCTTCAGCCCGTGCAAACCCAGCTCAACCGCGATGCGCCGCACTTCCTGCGCCGCCGCCAACGGATTTGCCGCGCCCATGTTGCTGATCAGCCGCAGCCGGCGCTGCCCGGCCTCGCGTCCTCGGCCTACAAATGGCAGCACGCGACGCATGCGCTCGCTCAGCAGCGGGTCAAAACCGGCTTCGGGATCGCTGAGCCGCGCCTGTTGCGCCAGGGCAATGGTGCGCTCGGCCAGGCACTCGAAAACCAGATAATCCAGTTCGCCCTTCTCGGCCAGCTCGACCGCAGGCTCGATACGGTCACCGGAATAACCGGCCCCGGAGCCGATACGTAATGTCTTCATTTAAAACACTCCCAGCAGCAGTGCGGTCAGGGTCATCAGCACCGATGCGGCAAACAGAAACGGAATGGTGAAGCGCTGGTGGTCAGCCAGCTCGACCTTGCACAGGCCGACCAGCAGGAAGGTCGCCGGTGTCAGCGGGCTGACCGGGAAGCCGGTGGTGTGCACGCCCAGCAGCGACGCCTGGGCCACTTGCAGCGGGTCGACGCCGAGGGAGCGGCCGACTTCGGCGATCACCGGCATCACCCCGAAATAGAAGGAATCGGGATCGAACAGCAGGCTCAGCGGCATGGACAGGAAGCCCACCACCATCGGAATCAATTTGCCATGGCCGGCCGGAATCTGCGCCACCGCCACTTCGGCCATGGCCTTGAGCATGCCGGTGCCCTGCATGATCCCGGTGAACACCCCCGCCGCCAGAAGAATGCTGGCCATGGTCAGGGCCGTTTTTGCGTGGGCATCGATGCGCACGCGCTGGGCGTCGACGTTGGGGTAGTTGATGCACAGCGCCAGCACCGTGCCGACCATGAACATCACCACCGGATCGACCCAGCCGGAAATCATCACTGCCATCACCACGATGGTCAGCAGCAGGTTGAGCCAGAACAGACGCGGCCGGCGCAGCACCGCTTCCTGCTCGGTCAGCACCCGCTGCGGCACCACATCGATGTGCTCGGCGGTGGTTTGAAAACGGCCCAGCCCCAGGCGCTTTTCCTCACGACGCCCGAGCATCCAGGCGCAGAAGAAGACAAACGCCAGGCCGACGATCTGCACCGGAATCAGCGGCTGGAACAGCTCGGACACCGGCACGTGCAGTGCCGCCGACGAGCGCAGCACTGGGCCGGTCCACGGCAGGAAATTCACCCCCGCCGCCATCGCCGCGACGCAGGCCAGAATCCGCCGGTCGATGCCCAGCCGCGTGTACAGCGGCAGCATCGCCGGGATCGTCACCAAGAAGGTCACCGCGCCGGAACCGTCGAGGTGCACCAGCAGCGCCAGCAGTGCGGTGCCAACGACAATCCGGGTCGGACGCGTGCCCACCGTGCGCAGGATGCGGTCGATGATCGGGTCGAGCATGCCGGCGTCGGTCATCACCCCGAAGAACAGAATGGCGAAGACGAACATGCCGACCACCGGGGCGACGTTCTTGATGCCGGTGATGATGAAGCCGCTGGTTTGCAGCCCGAATCCGCCGATCAGCGCGGCGATGATGGGCAAAGCAATCAGGGCGACCAGGGGCGAGAGGCGCTTGCTCATGACGGCGGCGAGCAGGCAGAGGATGGTAATGACACCGAGGGTGGCGAGCATGGTGTGATCCTTCGTCATCCCTGACCGGCGGGCGGCGGGACGAGCTGTTGTTGTTTTCATCGAGTATCGAAACGGGGGTAAGCTTTGTAAATTGAAATGTTCGGCGCCCTGCGTTCGGAAAAACCGAATCAACTGCCGTGACGAAACCGTGGAAAACAACGCCATGAAGAACTCGATCCAGCACATCCGCGCCTTTCTCACGGTTGCCCATACCGGCAGCTTTGCCAAAGCGGCGCTGGAGCTGAACCTGTCGCCGTCCGCGCTGACCGTGCAGATCCAGCAGCTGGAAGAATGGCTCGGCGTCGCCTTGCTGGAGCGCAGCCCGCGCCAGGTCAGCCTGACCGCTGCCGGCCAGAACAATCGCGGGCCCATGGAGAAACTGCTGCTGGACCTGGACAACATCGTCGGTGGCTCGCGGGATCTGGCGGCACTGCGCCGGGGCGTGGTGACCATCGCTGCCCTGCCCTCGATGTGTTCCGGCACGCTGCCGCCGCTGCTGAAGGCCTTCCGCGAGCAGTTTCCCGGTGTCGAAGTGCGCCTGCGTGATGTGGTGGCGCAACGGATCGATGCGCTGGTGCGCGAGGGCGAAGTGGATTTCGGGCTGGGGGTGCGGGCCCGCATGGGTCACGGCCTGGCGTTCGACGTGGTGATGGTGGACCGGCTGAGCCTGTTCGTGCCCGCAGATCATCCGCTGGCACGGGAGCGCTCGGTCACCCTGCAGGCGCTTGCTGGGCAGCCGATCATCCTCACCGGCCGCGACAGCAGCGTGCGCGAGCGGGTGGAACAGTTATTTGCCGAAGAAGGGCTTGTGCTGACGCCTGGGCTGGAAGCGAACTACATGTCGACGGTCATGGCGCTGGTGCGGCAGGGCCTGGGGATGACGCTGCTGCCGGAATCCGCCGACGAAGGCCGCGGCGATTTGGTGCAGGTCCGCATTGAGCATCCTGGGGTGTGTCGGGAGATAGGACTGATTACCCGAGCGGGGGTGAGCCTGAGCCCCGCCGCGCAGCGATTCGTCGAAACAATGAAAGCCGCCCTGTGAACGCCACCACCTCTTGCAGCCTGCCGCTCGCCCACCACCTGAACCCCACCTGAACACCTGCACAACAAGCAGGGTTTTGCAAAAAAACCAGTACACCCATTCAATAATGAGTATCATTATGTTACACAATGGCTGAATGCGAATGGCTACATGACGCATTCACGTCGCACACCCTATCAGATCTGCACCGGTGATAAATGCTCGTTCCTTTTTTGATCATGCTGCGCGAAGGGATTGAAGCCGCGCTTATCGTTGGCATCATTGCCAGTTACCTGAGACAGACCGGCCGTGGCGAGTGGATGCCCGCGGTGCGGATCGGCGTGTTTCTGGCCGTCGCCCTGGCGCTGTTCGTCGGCGGTGGCCTGGAAATGGTCAGTGCTGAATTCCCGCAAAAGCAGCAGGAACTGTTCGAAGGCATTGTCGGACTCGTAGCTGTGGTGATCCTCAGTTCAATGGTCGTGTGGATGCGCAAAGTCGCCCGCTCGGTCAAACATGACCTGCACCAGTCCCTGGACGCCGCGTTGGCCGGGTCGAGAAACCAGACCTACGCGCTGATCGGCATGGTGTTCTTCGCCGTCGCCCGCGAAAGCCTCGAAACCGTGTTCTTCCTGCTCGCCGTGTTCCAGCAGAGCGAAGGCATGTCCGGCCCGCTGGGTGCGCTGTTCGGCCTGATCATCGCGGTGTGCATCGGCGTCGGCATCTACAAAGGCAGCATGCGCCTGAACCTGAGCAAGTTCTTCCGCTACACCGGCCTGTTCATCCTCGTCGTCGCGGCGGGCATTCTCGCCAACTCCGTGCGCTCGCTGCACGAAGCCGGTGTCTGGAACCACTTCCAGGACGTGGTCTTCGACATCAGCGCGATCCTGCCGATGGACGGCCCGACCGGTTCGGTGCTGGCCGGCATGTTCGGTTATCAAGATGCGCCGACCGTCAGCGTGCTGGTGGCGTACCTGGCGTACCTGTTCTTTGCGCTGTTCCTGTTCTTCAAGCCTCAGGCGCGGGTGGTGAGTCTGCCTACCCGCCCGGCCCATGAACACGGCCACACTTCTTCAGTTACGAATTCAGTTACGAACAAATAAGGGCACTCATGAACTCCACTGCCAACGGCCTTCCTCCGAAGAAAGCCAAGCCCCCACGCGCCCTGCAGTTCGCCGTTGCAGGCTCGGTGATTCTGATGATCGCCGCGGGCGCCATGTTCTACTTCGCCTCCCAGGCCGCGCAGAAAAAGCGCATCGCCAAGAGCGGCAATGAAACCGTCGTGACCATCAACGCGAAGAGCTGCGAGCCGAACTCGATCACCGTGCCGGCCGGCAAGAACGCCTTCCGCATCGTCAACGCCTCGGATCGCGCCGTGGAGTGGGAAATCCTCGACGGCGTGCTGGTGGTGGAAGAACGTGAAAACATCGTTCCGGGCCTGAGCCAGATCATCAACGCCAACCTGCAGCCAGGCGACTACGCGATTACCTGCGGCTTGCTGAGCAACCCGCGCGGCACCCTGCACGTGACGCCAACCGCTGAGTCGGACGCCGCCGCCAAAGCGCGGCCGTCGATGGTCGCCTTCATCGGCCCGCTGTCCGAATACCGCGTCTACTTGAGCACCCAGAGCAGCGCGCTGATCCGCGCAACGAACGATCTGCAACAAGCCATCGACAGCGGCGATCTGGCCCAGGCGCAAAAAGCCTACGCGCCGGCCCGTGCCGCCTATCAGCGTATCGCCCCTGCAGCCCAGCGCCTGTCCGAGCTGGACAACGCGATCAACGCCCGCGCCGACTACTACGAGAAACGCGAACAGGATCCAGGCTTCGGCGGCTTCCACCGCCTCGAATTCGGCCTGTTCTCGCAGAAATCCGTCGATGGCCTGACGCCGGTCGTGCAGAAGCTGCAAGCCGACATCGCCAGCCTGAAACAGCAACTGTTGGCCCAGAGCATCGCCCCGGAGCAACTGGCGAGCATGGTCGTGCGCAACATGCGCAGCATCGCCGAGGTCCGCAACAACGGCGAAGAAGAACGCTACAGCCACCTCGACGTGAACGGCTTTGCCGCCAACCTGGAAGGCACGCGCAAGGTCATCGACCTGCTGCGTCCGCTGCTGACCAAGACGTCCGGCGACGTGCTGAAAAAGATCGACACCGCGAGCACCGCACTGGATGACCAGCTGCTGATGCTCAAGACCGCCGACGGCTTCAAACCGTACGACCAGGTCAGCACCGAACAACGAAAACAAATAGCAGACAAGGCCAAGGCACTGGCCGACGCACTCGATGGAATCGATCCGGCCCTCGGCCTCTCAGGCCTGTGAGCGTGCCCGGGCGGGCGCCCCACGCGCCCGCCTGGCCTTGAAACCAGAGCGAAGACAGCATTCACATGAAAGACTCCGATTCAAAAAACGCGCCGATCTCTACTGACCGTCGCCGCGTCCTGCTGGGCCTTGGCGCTGCAGGCGCAGCGGTGGCCGGTGCCAGCCTGACCGGCAATGCGTTCGCCGCCACCGCGCCGGCGCAGGTCACCGAAGCACCGAAAAGCGAAAAGACCCAGGACCACAACGCGTTCCACGGTCAGCATCAAAGCGGCATCGTCAACCCGCGCCCTGCCGCCGGGATGATGGTCTCCTTCGACGTGCTGGCCCAGGACCGCGAAGACCTTGAGCGCATGTTCCGCACCTTGAATGAGCGGATCACGTTTCTCATGACCGGCGGGGCCGTGCCCCAGGTCGACCCGAAACTGCCACCGCTCGATTCCGGCATCCTCGGCCCGGTGGTCACGCCGGACAACCTGACCATCACCGTGTCAGTAGGTGACTCGCTGTTCGACGACCGCTTTGGTCTGGAATCCGTCAAGCCCAAGCGTTTGCAGCGCATGGTCGGTTTCCCCAACGACGCGTTGGAAGCCGAGTGCTGCCACGGCGACTTGAGCATTCAGTTCTGCTCGAACGCCCCGGACAGCAACATTCACGCCCTGCGCGACATCGTGAAAAACCTGCCGGACCTGCTGCTGGTGCGCTGGAAACAGGAAGGCACCGTGCCCGCCCAGGCCCCGCTGAAACCCGGTCAGGCCCCGGAAAGCGCGCGCAACTTCCTGGGTTTCCGCGACGGCTCGGCCAACCCGGATTCGAACAACCAGAAGACCATGAACGAGCTGGTCTGGGTGCAACCGGGCAGCGACGAACCGGCCTGGGCCGCCAATGGCAGCTATCAGGCGGTGCGCATCATCCGCAACTTCGTCGAGCGCTGGGACCGTACCCCGCTGCAGGAACAGGAAGCCATCTTCGGCCGGGTCAAAACCACCGGCGCGCCGATGGACGGCAAGACCGAAGCCGACGTCCCGAATTACCACAATGACCCGGCAGGCAAGATCACCAAGCTGGATTCACACATCCGCCTGGCGAACCCGCGCACGGCGGAGACTCAGCGCAACCTGATCCTGCGTCGCCCGTTCAACTACTCGAACGGCGTGAACAAGAACGGTCAGCTGGACATGGGCCTTCTGTTCATCTGCTATCAGGCGGATCTGGAGAAAGGCTTTATTACCGTGCAGACACGCCTCAACGGCGAGCCCCTGGAGGAGTACCTGAAGCCGATCGGCGGCGGTTATTTCTTCACCCTGCCGGGCGTGGTCGACAACAACGATTTCATTGGCCGGTCGCTGCTGGCCGCCTCTGCCCAGACAACAAAAACTGCCTGACACCCTTACCTCACAGGAAGAGCTCTATGAAAAAGTCGCCTCTCGCGTTGTTGCTTACCTTTGGCGTATTGCAGACATCGATGTCCGCGTTCGCTGCCACCGCGCCGCTGGACTTGGTCACGCCGGTTTCGGACTACAAAATCTACGTGACGGAAAACGTCGACACCCTGGCTGCCGACACCCAGAAGTTCACCGACGCGATCAAGAAAGGCGACCTGGCAACGGCGAAGAAGCTGTTCCCGACCACGCGTCTGTCGTACGAGTCGATCGAGCCGATCGCCGAGCTGTTCAGCGACCTGGACGCGTCGATCGACTCCCGTGAGGACGATCACGAAAACGGCGTGAAGGCCGACGATTTCACCGGTTTCCACCGTCTGGAATATGCGTTGTTCTCGCAGAATTCGACCAAGGATCAGGGTGTATTCGCGGACAAGCTGCTGGCTGACGTGAAAGAGCTGCAGTCGCGTATCGCGGACATGACGTTCCCGCCGGAGAAGGTGGTAGGCGGTGCGGCTGCGCTGATGGAAGAAGTGGCGGCGACGAAGCTGTCGGGTGAGGAAGATCGTTACAGCCACACTGATCTGTATGATTTCCAGGGCAACGTTGACGGGTCGAAGAAGATCGTCGATCTGTTCAAGCCGCAGCTGGAGCAGTCGGACAAGGCGTTCGTGGCGAAGGTGGAGAAGAACTTTGCGACCGTGGACAAAATCCTGGCGAAGTACAAGACCAAGGACGGTGGCTACGAGACGTACGATAAGGTGAAGGAGCAGGACCGCAAGGCGCTGGCGGGTCCGGTCAATACGCTGGCTGAAGATCTGTCGCAGATGCGCGGGAAATTGGGTTTGAACTGATTCCTCAGGTAGTGAAGAGCCCGCTTGCCGAGAGATCGGCAGGCGGGCTTTTTTATGGGTGCGCCGTTTGTTGGATTGGAGCTCTATCCATTATTTGTGTTAGCTGACGTTATGGTTCCGCCCTTACGGCGGG
>LIDZ01014242.1_pt3 | contig 19585 bp, 19 predicted proteins | sample 644651 | NCBI WGS metagenome assembly LIDZ01 (sample SAMN03856242, study PRJNA289617) | food metagenome | isolation source: wine grapes on drying loft during traditional withering process | host: Vitis vinifera cv. Corvina | place: Italy: Gargagnago di S. Ambrogio di Valpolicella | collected 2014-01 | reverse complement strand
CAGGACATGGATGTCCGTTCGGCGCGGGCCCACGGAGCGAGACCGGAGTGAAGGAACCCTGAGGAACGAAGGGCCCAACCAAGAGCAGGCACCCTTGGTTACTTGGGGTGCTTTTCCAAGTAACTCGCCGAAGGCGAAACCCGAGGCCGTTAGGCCGACACAAGAGATCTTCGCTGCCCGGGAATTCAGCGCCAGGCACAGAACCTGTGGGAGTCAGCTTGCTGACGAATGCGGTGGGTCAGTACGTGTTCAGGAGGGGTTCAGCGCTGGCTGGGTATGCTCCAAACCGTACCCAACAAGGCGCCTGGCGCCGGAGGACCTGCTCATGCTGACGTTCAACAAGCTCTTTCTGGCGCTGGCGTTCCTTGGCAGCAGCGCGGCGGCGCAAGCGGCTGATGGCAACGCGGACCTGTCCCGCACCGATTTCGGCAAGAACACCGAACGCGCCGACCGCCTCAACGGCCTGCGCCGCAGTCTGGCCACCACCAGCCAGGTCGGCAATTGGAGCCAGACTTTCAGCCAGCAGCCTATGGACGATCCCTACGCCGCCGGCTACGGAAATCTCACAGCCCGCGTCAACGGGGTGAGCGTTCAAACGGGCAATCTTCCGGCCTTTTACAGCGTGCAGATGTCTTCGCCGGGCGCGACTAGACTGTTCGAAGCCGGCGCACCGGCCCGCACAGCGCAGCAACCGCCCTCGTTGAGCCTGAGCGAGAGCCCGCACACCTATTTACCTGTCCACCACGTTTTATAAGCCGGTTTATAAGCCGCCAGCCTGTTTTTAGCGGTGTCTGGATTGCACAATCACTGCCGGGCTCGTCACACTGCACGCGCTCGGCAGCGTCGTTGAGACTCTTGAAAAAAGAGGGTTGCCTTTGCCTGGGAGAGCGTCATGAAATTGCTGGTTGTCGAAGATGAAGCCCTGCTGCGTCACCACCTGCAGACCCGTCTGACCGAAAGCGGTCACGTCGTCGAAGCGGTGGGCAACGCCGAGGAAGCGTTGTATCAGGCGGGCCAGTTCAACCACGATCTGGCGGTCATCGACCTGGGCCTGCCCGGGGTTGGCGGTCTCGACCTGATCCGCCAGCTGCGCGTGCAGAACAAGGCATTCCCGATCCTCATCCTGACCGCGCGCGGCAACTGGCAGGACAAGGTCGAAGGCCTGGCTGCCGGCGCCGACGACTACGTGGTCAAGCCCTTCCAGTTCGAAGAGCTCGAAGCGCGCCTCAACGCCTTGCTGCGACGCTCCAGCGGTTTCACCCACTCGACAATTGTCGCCGGCCCGCTGACCCTGGACCTCAACCGCAAGCAGGCGTCCCTGGACGAACAGCCCCTGGCGCTGACCGCCTACGAATACCGGATTCTCGAATACCTCATGCGCCATCACCAGCAAGTGGTGCCCAAGGAACGCCTGATGGAACAGCTGTACCCCGATGATGACGAGCGCGATCCAAACGTGATCGAAGTGCTGGTCGGCCGTCTGCGGCGTAAACTCGAAGGGCCCGCCGGCTTCAAACCGATCGACACCGTGCGCGGCCTGGGCTACCTGTTCACCGAGCGCTGTACATGATTCGTTCGCTGCGCCTGCGTCTGATGCTGGGCGCCGCGACCTTGGCCGTCATTTTCATGCTGCTGATGCTGCCGGCGCTGCAGAGCGCCTTCAGCTTGGCGCTGGAAAGCTCCATCGAAAAACGCCTGGCGTCCGACGTCACCACGCTGATCTCCGCCGCTCGGGTCGAAGACGATCACCTGTTGATGCCGTCGTTACTGCCCGGTGAACAATTCGCCCTGCCCGACAGCCGCTTGCTCGGGTACATCTATAACCGCGCTGGCAAACTGGTGTGGCGCTCCCGGGCCACCGAAGACGAAGCCATCGACTACCAGCCACGCTACGACGGCCGCGGCAACGAATTCGCCAAGATCCGCCAACCCAACGGCGAAGAGTTTTTCGTCTACGACGTCGAAATCAAACTGCTCGGCGGCCGCAACGCCGCTTTCAGCATCGTCGCCCTGCAACCGGTGCGCGAATACCAGGAAACCATCTCCGGCCTGCGCCAGAAACTCTACCTGGGCTTCGGCGGCGCGCTGCTGGTTCTGTTGATTCTGCTGTGGGGCGGGCTGACCTGGGGCCTGCGCGCCCTGCGGGGCATGAGTCAGGAACTCGATCAGGTCGAGGCCGGCTCGCGGGAAAGCCTCAGCGAAGAACACCCCAGGGAGCTGCTGCGCCTGACCGACTCGCTCAACCGCCTGTTGCGCAGCGAACGGGAGCAACGCATTCGATACCGCGACTCCCTCGACGATCTCGCCCACAGCCTGAAAACCCCGCTGGCCGTGCTGCAGGGCGTCAGCGAGCAGATTGCCAAACGGCCGGAAGACCTGGAGCAGGCGCGGATTCTGCAATCGCAGATCGAACGCATGAGCCAGCAGATCAGCTATCAATTGCAGCGCGCCAGTCTGCGCAAAAGCGGGCTGGTGCGTTATCACGTGGCCCTGAGACCCGTGGTGCAAAGCCTGTGCAACACGCTGGAAAAGGTCTACCGCGACAAGCGCGTCAACGTGGTCCTCGACCTGCCGGACAACGGCCAGGTGCAAATGGAAGAGGGCGCCTTGCTGGAGATGCTCGGCAACCTGCTGGAAAACGCCTACCGCCTGTGCCTGGGCGAAGTGCGCGTGAGCTGGCGGTCATCGATGATGGGCGACGAGTTGTGCATCGAAGACGACGGGCCGGGCGTTCCGGAGAGCCAGCGCGCACGGATTCTCGAACGCGGTGAGCGGCTGGACACGCAAAACCCGGGGCAGGGGATTGGTCTGGCGGTCGTCAAGGACATCATCGAAAGCTATGGCGCGCAGCTGACCCTGGGCGATTCGGAACTGGGCGGCGCGGCCTTCCGCATTCAGTTCGCCATCTAACCTCAAGGCGTTCCCACGCCCGTCGAGGCGGATACCCGCCAGTGTGGCGAGGTATTTGCCGCCAAACGGCGGAAAACCGCCATCCCTTTCCGGTTTACGGGTCTACCGTTAAACAGACGGTTCACGGAAACCGGGCCTCTCCTGCGATTTATCAACACTGGCACGGTGCCTGCAAAGCACTGGGCAGAGGTCTGCCGCGCGCAGCTCGACAAAAACAAATCCCTCCGAGCAGGAGGGTTCGCACTTTAGGCGTCACTGCAACCGGAATGCTGCAGCTCGATGCTCTTGAGGAAACTGCAATGACGACTCGTCAGCCCATCTATAAATCCCTTTACGCCCAGGTGATCGTCGCGATCATCGTCGGTATCGCCCTCGGCCACTGGTACCCCGAAACTGCCGTAACGCTCAAACCGCTGGGTGACGGTTTCATCAAACTGATCAAAATGGTCATTGCACCGATCATCTTCTGCACCGTCGTCAGCGGCATCGCTGGCATGCAGAGCATGAAATCCGTGGGCAAGACCGGCGGCTACGCGCTGCTTTACTTCGAAATCGTCTCGACCATCTCGCTGATCATCGGCCTGATCGTGGTCAACGTCGTCCAGCCGGGCGCCGGCATGAACATCGACGTGTCCACCCTCGACGCTTCCAAGGTCGCGGCCTACGTGACCGCCGGTAAAGACCAGAGCATCGTTGGCTTCATCCTCAACGTGATCCCGAACACCATCGTCGGCGCGTTCGCCAACGGCGACATCCTGCAAGTGCTGATGTTCTCGGTGATCTTCGGTTTTGCCCTGCATCGCCTGGGCGCTTACGGCAAGCCGATCCTGGACTTCATCGATCGCTTCGCCCACGTCATGTTCAACATCATCAACATGATCATGAAGCTCGCCCCGATCGGCGCGCTGGGTGCCATGGCCTTCACCATCGGTGCTTACGGGGTCAGCTCGCTGGTGCAACTGGGTCAGCTGATGCTGTGCTTCTACATCACTTGCCTGCTGTTCGTGCTGCTGGTGCTGGGCTCCATCGCCAAAGCTCACGGCTTCAGCATCCTCAAGCTGATCAAGTACATCCGCGAAGAGCTGCTGATCGTGCTGGGTACGTCGTCGTCCGAGTCGGCACTGCCACGCATGCTGATCAAGATGGAGCGTCTGGGCGCGAAGAAATCCGTCGTCGGTCTGGTGATCCCGACCGGTTACTCGTTCAACCTCGACGGTACTTCGATCTACCTGACCATGGCCGCAGTGTTCATCGCTCAGGCCACCAACACCCATATGGACATCACCCATCAGGTCACCCTGTTGCTGGTGCTGCTGCTGTCGTCCAAAGGTGCGGCAGGCGTGACCGGTTCAGGCTTCATCGTGCTGGCCGCGACGCTGTCCGCCGTGGGCCATCTGCCGGTGGCCGGTCTGGCGCTGATCCTCGGCATCGACCGCTTCATGTCCGAAGCCCGCGCCCTGACCAACCTGTGCGGTAACGCCGTGGCAACCCTGGTGGTCGCCAAGTGGGTCGGCGAGCTGGACGTTCCGCAGATGCAGGCCGAGCTGGCGTCTGGCGGTCGTGCCATCGACAACACCGCGCCGACCGACGACCTGGGTGTGGCTGAAACCGCGCCTACCCCTGTTGTGCGTTCGTAAGATGCGTTAGCGGTAAAGGTTGTTCAAAAAGCCTGTCTTCGGACAGGTTTTTTTATGAGTATTTTTTGGGCGCTGGCTGCGGGCTACTCCGCGGACACAAAACCTGTGGGAGTCAGCTTGTTGAAGAATGCGGTGGGTCAGACAAAGGGGGGCGACTGACCCAATGCCTTCGCGAGCAAGCTCGCACACAATGGGTCTGCGGCAATCACTCCACCCGCGTCTCGCCGCTGAACACCAGAATCTCCCGGCAGCGCTTGCACAGATACCGGCGGCCTTTGCGCACTAGCTTGTGGCGCTGGGCGGTGAAGGGGAAATCACTTTCCGGGCACGGGCAGCGGTAGATGTAGCGAGTTACGCTGCGGCGCTGGATTTCGTAGGTGTGGCAACGGTTCGGCGGCAGCTCGTAGACGCCGCGCATGATCAGCTGCCATTCCTCGCCATGGGGCTGGATGGTGTCGCCGAACAATTGGTGAGCGATCAGATGCGCGACCTCGTGGGGGACGGTCTGGCGCAGAAAGTCTTCGCTGTTTTCGAGGTACAGCTGCGGATTGAAGCGCAGCATGTTCTCGTGCAGGTGGGCTACGCCGGCCTTCTGGCCGCGCAACTTGACGCTCACGACCGGGCGCTTGAAAGGGCGTTTGAAAAAGGCTTCGGCTTGTTGGTAGCAGGATTCGACGCGGGATTTGAGTGGTTCGAGCATGCTTCATCGGTCTCCAGAGGAGGCGAGTATGCCGCAAAGCTTCTGTACCGCCAAAACCCAAAGCGCCGAATGGTCGCCCGGTCCTAATTCGTGTATTCCGGCCCGAGCCCCACGCCCCACAGCACCACCGTAAAGGCCATGATCGCCACCAACACCACCAGCCCGACCGCCAGCACCGAGCTCGAGAACATGAAGCCTTCATCGGGGTGGACGCCCATGAACACCGGCAAACCGACGTACAGCAGGTAAACCGTGTAGCAAACCGCCGCCAGCCCGACCATCATCCCCACCCACAGGTGCGGGTACAGCGCGGCCAGCCCGCCGAGGAACAGCGGCGTCGCCGTATAGGTCGCAAAGGCCACGCAGCGCGCAAGGCTGGGCGTGGCATCATAGGTGCGCGCCATCCAGTGGATGAACCCACCCATGACGCCGACCCCGGCGAGCATGGCGACGTACGACATCAGCGCCATCCACACTGCGCTGTCGCTGGTCAGCATGACCGGCGCGCGGTCGCCGATTTGCCAGCCCACCTGCGTCGTGCCGATGTACGCCGACACCGCCGGGATCGCTGCCAGTATCAGCGTGTGGGTGAGGTACATATGGCCGATGCTTTCTTCACCTTCGCTACGTATTTGTTGCCATTCCTGATCGGGGTGGGTGAACAGCCCCAAGACGTGATGGATCATGTCCGTTACTCCGGTGAAGTGTGTCAGCGCTTGCGACGCAGCGCCTGACCGCCAGATGCCGTCAGGACAAGGTCTCAGTCGAGCAAGGGAAATGGCCGGGACCTCTCAGGTCAGTATAGAAAGCTGATCACTCCAAAACCGGATGCGTTAGAGCGATTGAGGTGTTCAAACACGCTGCTAATAGCGGTTAGCGATCAGAGACCCTCCGAAATCGACCGCGATCGAACCCGCAACGGCCATTACCCGGTCCGGGCTTTTTGCGTAAAATGCCGACCCTTTCCCCACCTCACTTCACACCACAGCGAGCGGATACCAGCGCCATGGGCACCCTTTCAGTCAATCAGAACAAACTGCAGAAGCGTCTGCGTCGACTCGCGGGCGAAGCGGTGGCCGACTACAACATGATTGAAGAGGGCGACAAGGTGATGGTCTGCCTGTCCGGCGGCAAGGACAGTTACACCCTGCTGGATGTGCTGATGCATTTGCAGAAAGTCGCGCCGATCCACTTCGACATCGTCGCGGTGAACATGGACCAGAAGCAGCCAGGCTTCCCCGAGCACGTCCTGCCGGCGTACCTGGCGCAATTGGGCGTCGAGTACCACATCGTCGAGAAAGACACCTACTCGGTGGTCAAGGAATTGATCCCCGAGGGCCGGACCACCTGCTCGCTGTGTTCGCGCCTGCGTCGCGGCACGCTGTATACGTTCGCGGATGAAATCGGCGCGACCAAAATGGCCCTCGGTCACCACCGTGACGACATCGTCGAGACGTTTTTCCTGAACATGTTTTTCCAGGGCAGCATCAAGGCCATGCCGCCCAAGCTGCGCGCCGACGATGGCCGCAACGTGGTGATTCGTCCGCTGGCCTACTGCGCCGAGAAGGACATTCAGGCCTATTCGGACATCAAGCAATTCCCGATCATCCCGTGCAACCTGTGCGGCTCCCAGGAAAACCTGCAGCGTCAGGTGGTCAAGGACATGCTGCAGGAATGGGACCGCAAAACCCCGGGCCGCTCCGACATGATTTTCCGCAGCCTGCAGAACGTCCAGCCGTCGCAACTGGCGGACCGCAACCTGTTCGATTTCACCAACCTGCGCATCGACGACACCGCCGCCTCGCGGTTCGTAAATGTGGTGAATGTGTAACGCCGACATCCCGGTTCCCGGCTAAAGCCGGTCCTACAATGGTCGCCAGTTCCGTCAGTAGGACCGGCTTCAGCCGGGAAGAGGCCGGTCTGTACACCCTAGATCTGCGCCGAAACACGCGGATCGGCTCACCCAAAAAACGACCCGATTACAACCCCACATCCGGCAACACCGGCTTGTTCGCCAACGCGGTCTTCATCAATTTCTCGACATATTCCCGATCACTGTCCGGCAGCGCCAGACGCGGTGGGCGGGTGAGGGCACTGCCGCGTTCCATGATCGCTTCGCACAGCTTGATGCACTGCACCAAGTCCGGACGCGCATCCAGGTGCAGCAGCGGCATGAACCACTCATACAGCGCCATCGCCTCGGCAAAACGCCCTCCCTTGGCCAGACGGAACAAGGTCTCGCCCTCTTTCGGAAAGGCGTTGGACATCCCCGACACCCAGCCCACCGCGCCCACGGCGACGCTCTCCACCAACACATCATCGAGCCCGGCAAACAGCACGAAGCGATCACCGACTTCGTTGCGCACGTCGATAAAGCGGTTGGTGTTCCCCGACGAATCCTTGAAACACGCGATGGTGTCGCAGTCCGCCAGGGAGATGAGGATGTCCGGCGTGACGTCGTTCTTGTAGATCGGCGGGTTGTTGTAAACCATCATCGGCAGGTCGGTGGCGGCGGCCACGGTGCGGAAGTGCGTGGCGGTTTCGAAAGGCTTGGCCGAGTACACCAGCGCCGGCATCAGCATGATCCCGTCGGCGCCGGCTTTCTGCACTTGCTTGGCAACGTCACAGGCGTTGGCGCTGGTGAACTCGGCGATGCCGGAAATCACCGGCACGCGCCCGGCCGAGGCGTCTTTGGCGGCTTCCACCAGGCTGATTTTTTCAGCGACGCTCAGGGAGGTGTTCTCGCCCACAGTCCCGCAGATCACCAGCCCCGAAACGCCATCGCGCACCAGGTTGGAAATGACCTTGTGGGTCGCCTCCAGATTGAGGGAGAAATCGTCGTTGAATTGCGTGGTAACGGCAGGGAAGACCCCGCTCCAGGATACGGACTGGCTCATGATTGACTCCTGATTGAGTAAAGGTATTTCGTATACGTTCTGGTTTGGGCGTATGACGCCCTTCTTTTTCTGCGTTAGCGGTGCTTCAGGCTGTCCCCGACCCCTTGTAGGAGTGAGCTTGCTCGCGAATGCGGAGTGTCAGTCACCACATCCATCGCAGACATACCGCATTCGCGAGCAAGCTCACTCCTACAGGATTTGCATTCATTCAGAAAAAATCGGTTTTGCATTCATTCAGAAAAATCGGTTTCGATTTATTGAAAGCAGCCGCAGCATCTACAGCTTCAACCCCACCGGCCACGTATCACTCAGCTTGTACCCCTCCGGCCACGGGTCGCTCGGGTCGAGCATGTGCTGATGCGTCCCGGTGATCCACGCCCGCCCGGACAGGCTCGGGATGATCGCCTTGCGCCCGGCCACTTCAGTCTCGCTCTGGATCTTGCAGTGGAACTCCGAGCCAATGATCGAACGCCCGATAAACCGGTCCCCCACCTTCAACTGACCCTTCGCATGCAACACCGCCAGCCGCGCAGAACAGCCGGTGCCGCACGGCGAGCGGTCGATCTTGCCCGGGCGAATCACCACCGCGTTTGCCGCATTCGCCACGCCGCCGTCAAAATTCACCGGCGCGGCGATCTGGCAGAAGGAAATATGATTCCAGTCTGTGTTCAACGGGTGGGTGAAACCCAGTTGCTCGTTGGCCGCCTTGGTGATTTTCAGGCCGGTGTCCACCAAGTCCTTGGCTTCATCGGCGGTCAACGAAAAGCCCAGCTTCACCGAATCGACGATGGCAAAACTGTCGCCGCCATAGGCGGTGTCGACCTGCATCGAACCCAAACCCGGCACCTCGATCCACACGTCCAGCTGATCGGCGAAAGAAGGGTGGTTGTGCACCTCGACGCTCGTCACCTTGCCGTCGCGGCACTGGGCAATCGCCTCGATCAGGCCGCCCGGCGCCTCCAGTATCAGCCGGGTTTCCGGCTCGGTCATCGGCAGAATCCCGCTGTCCAGCAGCACCGTCGCCACGCACAGGGAATTGGAACCGGACATCGGCGGCACGTCGGCCGGCTCCATGATGATCCAGCCCATCTGCGCCTTCGGGTGCTTGGGCGGCACCAGCAGATTGACGTGGCGGAACACCCCGCCGCGGGGCTCATTGAGCATGAAATTGCGCAGCACGTTGTCCTTCTCGATCCAGCGCGACTGCTCCCAGATCGTCTCTCCGGGAGGCGGCGCAACCCCGCCAACAATCACATCGCCCACCTCACCCTCGGCGTGACAACTGACCACATGAATCACTTTCGATGAGCGCATGACCTAAAATCCTCCTGAGCAGGCTCTAGTTGATTGATCGCAAAAAATCCGCCGTCTCCGGCCGTTGCGGGTTGCCGATCACCTGATCCGGCGTGCCGATCTCATGCACCAGCCCGTTGCGGAAAAACGCCACGCGGTCCGACACGTCCCGGGCGAAGCGGATTTCGTGGGTCACCAGAATCATCGTCATGCCGTCCTCGGCCAGCATGCGCATGGTGTCCAGTACCTCGCCCACCAGCTGCGGATCGAGGGCCGACGTCGCTTCGTCGAACAGCATGTAATCCGGCGACATCGCCAACGCCCGGGCAATCGCCATGCGCTGTTGCTGACCGCCCGACAATTTGCCGGGAAACACCTTGAGCTTGTCGCCCAGCCCGACGTGGGTCAGCTGCTTGACCGCCAGCGCTTCGGCTTCGGCCTTGCTTTTGCCCAGCACCGTGCGCGGGGCGAGCATCACGTTTTCCAGCACCGTCAGATGGGGGAACGCGTTCCACTGTTGAAAGACGATGCCGATCTTCTGCCGCAGCTTGTTGATGTCCGTGCCCCTGGCGTGGACCTCGGTGCCGTCGACGCGAATGCTGCCGCTCTTGATCGATTCCAGGCCGTTGATGCACATCAGCAAGGTCGACTTGCCCGAGCCCGAACCGCCGATGATCGACACCACTTCGCCCTTGTTCACCTGCAGGCTCACGCCCTTGATGACCTCAAGCTCGCCGAATGACTTGTGCACGTTGTCGATCTCAATCATTTTCCTGCCACCTCGTTTCCAGCCGGGCGCCCAGGCGAGCGACCACCAGACTCATGACGTAATAAATCAGGCCGGCGATGCACAGCACCAACAGCGGCTCCTGAATGCGCGTGACGATGGTTTGCGAGGCGCGCAGCAGTTCGACGATGCCGATCCACATCACCAGCGCGGTGTCTTTCATCACCCCGAGCAGCAGGTTGATCCAGCCGGGAAACGCCACGCGGGTGGCCATCGGCATGACGATCTGGCGCAAGTCCTGCCAGTACGTCAGGCCCAGGGAACGACTGGCGCGGCGCAGGCTGAGCGGCACCGACAGCACGCCGCTGCGCACGATCTCCGTGCAGTAAGCGGTGACGTACAGGCCCAGCACCACGCAGGCGACGGCGAAGGCGCTCCAGTTCAGGCCGACGATGCTTTTCAGCGCGTTGAACAGCACGAACTGGATCAGCAACGGCACGCTGCGAAACACGTCCAGCACCCACGCCAACGGGATCGTGCTGCGCGGCAGCAGGGCGCGGGCCATGCCGCAGACCACCCCGGCCAGCGTGCCGATGAACATCGACACCACGGTCAGCAAAATCGTGACCCAGGCGCCCTGAAGCATGAATTGCAGGTCGTTCCAGGTGAATGTGCTCTCGAACATGCTCATCTCCTCAGTACCGGAACAGCCGCCAGGACAGCAGCCGCGCAACGGCCACGATCAGCTTGGCGATCAGGTAATAGAGCACCGCCGCAATGGCGAAGAATTCGAAGGTGCGGAAGGTCTTGACGTTGTAATCCTGGGTCACGCCGGTGAGGTCGTTATTGAGGCCGACGATCACCCCCATCGAGGTCATCAGCACGGCCCAGACCATCTGGTTGGTCAGCGGATAGAAAACGATGCGCAGCAACTGCGGAATGACGATCAGCCGGTAGGCCTGGGGCGCGCTCATGCCCAGCGAACGGGCGGCGCGCAATTGCGTGTCGGGCACGGCCTTCAGACCGCCGCGAAAGTTCTCCGCCAGATAGCCCGCGTTATTGATGGTGATGCCCGCCAGCAACGCCGCCCACGAGCTGATGTGCAGGCCGAACGAGCCCAGGCCGAAATACAGGATGTACACCTGGAACAGCGACGGCGTGTTGCGCGCGATGGAAATCCAGGTGGCGGCGAACCCCCGGAACAGGCGGTTTTTGCCTTGGCGCATGAACACCAGAAACAGCGCGATGGTGACGCCGAGGATCATCGACAGCGCGGCGGTTTCGAAGGTCACCCACGCGCCGTTGAGCATGTCGGGCAGCGCCTTGAACGCCGCGCGCCAATGGAAGTTGTAATCAAACATGGGGGCTGGCCTCGGCTGCATCGGCGGCAAGGGCAGCGGCCTGCAGCCAGATGGGCAGGCGACCGCTGGCGACTCCGGTGATCGCGCTGTTGAGGCACTCGGCCAGGCTGGCGAAATGCACGCGACGCCCCACCAGTCCGGGGGCGTAGTGCGCGTATTTGCCGGAGTTGGTCATCAGGTTGCGTGCGGTCGGCGGGATGACCGGCTCGCCGAGCATGCACCAGCAGGTGTCGGTGACGAACCGCACGCCGAAGTTTTCCAGCGTGTCGACGTAGCCGGCCTGTTGCGCGCGCTCCAGGGTAGCGCGGCCACAGGTCACGACAATCGCCACGTTTTCGTGTTTGCGCTGGTTGCCACACAGGTGCGCCAGCATTGCGCATTCGCTCAGGGAAAAATGCGGATTGCCCAGCGTCACGGCGTCCACTTCCGGCGTTTGCGCGCTGTTCAGCTCGCGCCAGCTGTGGAGCAAGTCCGCCAGGCTGATGCTCAGGGTTTTCTCCGGCGCGTGCCCGTCCAGCGCGAGTTCGGCGGTGGTGGCTTCGGGGGTCACGCCGGCGATATGGAACATCGGCGCAGCGGAGGTGGTGGCGAACGCCGCGCCGAACGCCTTGAGGTCATCCAGCGTGGGCGCCTTGTGCTCAAGGCCGCAGATCACCGGGATCGTGGCGCCGCACAGCAGCCCGATGTGGTAACCGAGGAGCGGGTAGAAGCTGTCGTCGAGGCCGTCCAGGACAGGGACGTCGATGCGCAGGGTCGCCAGACGTTGCTGGGTCAGGTGGCAGCCGATCTTCGGCGCGCGGCCGGTGAGGGCGATGCAGATGTCGAGGTAGTCTGGGTACTTCAGGGTGCGCGCGCCGATCACGCTGTTGGCGTACACCACCGCGTTGGATTCGGCCCAGACGATCTGCTCGCCCAGCTCCGGCGCGCTGTCCAGCAGGTATGGCGCGCAGGTAAAACTCACCCGCGCGCCCATCTCCAGATAGGCATCGCCCAGCTGACTGGCCGGTTCGCCGAGGGCCGGATCAACGCCCAGTTCGCGCCAGCGTCGCTTGTCCACGGAGATTGAATTGAGGGTAGTGGGCACGCGGACCTTGGCGCCCCAGGCCACCAGTTGTCGGGCGAACCGCAGGCTGGCCGGCCCGGTGTAAATGCAGCCGTCGATGTGCGCCTGGGTGATGTCCAGCAGTTCCGTCGCGCCCTGCAGCTCGGCCATGCGCAGGATGATGCCCATCGCCACCTGCGCGGCTTTGCCGTAAGCGCCGTCGAGAAAACCCTGGTCGGTTTCGGTGAGTGAAATCTGGGTGATCGGGCGCTGACGTATCAGACTTTTTTGATCGCGAGGGAGTGGCGGCGGCAGCCAGGCGAAGCCGCTCACGCGGTCATCTTCCACTCGCACGAAAGCAACGTCCCGCAGGGCCGCAAAGCCCGCTTCGCCGAGGCTGATCACCGGGATCGAATGGCCGAACATCTGCTCGGCGATCAGCACGCCGAGGGTGAGGATGTCTTCCACGCGTTCGAAGACCAGTGCGGCCGGCGCGTGGCCGTTGAGGATCAGTTCCAGCAACACGCTGCTGCCGGTGCACGAGCCGCGCCCGCTGGGAATGGCCAGCACCCGGCCATTGATGAACTGACCGCTGAGGGGGTGATGGCGGTCGATCACTTCACCGGTAAACGGCTCGACCCCGCCCCAGAAACTCAGGCCCACGTCGGCGTACAGCAATTCACCTTGTGCGCTGCCGGCGACGAGACAGCGCCCGTTCAACGAGACTTCAGACATCGTGGGCTCCTGAGTGAGTGAATCGCTTTTAGCGGGTGACGCTGATGGGTTCCTGGTTCAGGTTCCGCGAATGATTCAGACGGGACGCGTAGCCCTGTAGGAGCGTGGCTTGTCCCGCGATCGGCGACGCAGTCGTCGTAAAACCTACAAGCGCGGCGTCACTGAATCAGCATGTTCGACGGTCTTGCTGCCGCTTCGCGCCAGATCGCGGGACAAGCCACGCTCCTACACGGTCCGCGCCCTCTGATCGTTCCCCTCAGTAGTAGACGCCCGGCACGGTCAGGTCCACCGGCTTGCCACTCACCCACTTTTCATACAGCTCGGCATAGCGCCCGGACCGCACTTGCTGGTTCACGAACAGGTTCAGGTAATGAATGAGCCCGTACTCGTTACGCTTCGCCGCAAGGGAAACGTAGTCGATGGTGTAGGGCGCATTGCCGGCGATCTTCAGGCCTTTGTACTTGCCGGATTTGAGCGTGGCGGCGGCGACGGTGTTGGTCACCACGGACGCTTTGATGTGGCCCTGGGCAACGGCGAGGATGGTGTCGTTCTGGGTCTGGTAGGCGCGGAAACTGCCACTGCCCCATTTCTTTTGATCCTTCTCCAGCGCGATGGCTTCGAACGTGCCGCTGGTGTTGCCGACATCCTTGCCCTTGAGGTCGTCATAGCTGTTGATGCCGGCGTCGTCCCGGGTCAGCACCACCATCTGGAAGGCGAAATAGGGGATGGTCATCGCCACCGTTTTTGCCCGCTCCAGGGTGTCCGAGGTCGACGCCACGATCACGTCGGCGCGGCCTGAAACCAGCGCAGGAATGCGGTCCGGAAACGGCGTTTCCACCACCTCGGCTGTCACGCCCAGTACCTTCGCCAGGTCGTTGCAGTAATCGACGTCAAATCCGACCGGGTTGTTCTTGTCGTCACGGGACCCCATCGGCGGGAAGTCGAGGGTCACGGCGCAGCGCAGCTTGCCGGAGTCGATGATGTCATCGAGCTTGTCGGCCAACGCGGTATTGATAAGGGATGAGCTCATGACGGCGAGGAGGGCGACGGCGACAGCTTGATTTTTCATAGAAGCCTCGGTGCGTGCAAAGGGAGAAACGGCCGGATAAGTAATTTCGTATACGATATTTGATATGCACGCAGCGTGCCTGTTTTGCCAGTACGCCATGCAGGGCTCTGGATCAGCGGGCCGGGGTTTGGATGGGTATTTCAGGAGCGCGGGACGGTGTTACATAAAGGAGCAAGAATCCGCGGCGTGCTTCATTGATGCACGTTGCAGTGCGGTAGTCGCCACATTCCGCCGCACCGCGATAAGCCACCGGGACCGCGGTCACCGTAGGACTGGCTTTAGCCGGGAAGGCGTCGGTCTTCACACCCGAGATTTAGGGTGTTCACACAGGCCTCTTCCCGGCCAAAGCCAGTCCTACACAAATACCGCGATCATCCAGAGGGGAGCAGCGAATTCAGATGCGCCTTTGCGAACCCCGATACTCACTCGGCGACGCTCCGGTCAGCGCCTTGAACTGGCGGCTAAACGCGCTGTGATCGGTGTACCCGCAGCGCAGGGCGATTTCGGTGATCGACAGGTCTTCCTGCAACAACCGCGACGCTTCACCCAGCCGCGCCTTGTGAATCATCTGCCGTGGCGTCAGCTGGAAGATGCGTTTGCAGTGCCGCTCCAGTTGGGCGATGGAGAGTCCGGCAATGGCCGTCAGTTGCTCAAGGGTGATGGGCCGCGCGAAGTGTTCGCGGATGTACGCATCGACCTCGACCAGTTTCTGATACGCCGGATGGGTCGTCTGCAGGATTTGCAGGTCCCGGGAGATTCCCGCCAGCCCGATGATCGCGCCGTGTTGATCGCGCAGGGCGATCTTGTGAGTCAGGCACCAGATCGGCTGATTGCCGTAATAAAGGTGCAGCTCCAGCTGACCGCTGAGCTGCCTGCCATCGGCCAGCACCCGGCGGTCCTGGGCGGTATACAACGGCCCGAAGCGCGCGGGGAACACTTCCTCGGCGGTCAGCCCGACGATCTGGCTTTTTTCCTTGAAACCGCAGCGCTGCACCAGCGTCTGGTTGACCAGTGCATAACGCGCGTGGGCGTCTTTGACGAAGAACACCACACCGGGAATCGTGTCGAACAGCGGCGCGACCAACGTCAGGCTGGCCAGCAGTTGGTCGAGGTCGTGCAAGGGCGTGGTGAGGAGGACGTCGATCATGTTCACGGGCGGGAGGGCCGGGTGGGGAATGGGATCGATGATGCGGGATGTTGGATGCGGCGGCTAGTCGGGGGGCGACTGATCTGCGGGGACAGATTGATTTACGGTGAAGCGCTGTAAATAAATCAGTCCCCTTTAAATATCATCCAGACAGGCGAGGGTGGAGATCCGCGCCGGGCTGAAGGGCGGGCGCAACAAGGGGGGTTCCCAGCCGAACAAGGTCTGCGCCGCCGTGGCACAGATGCGCCCCTGACACGCGCCCATCCCGCAGCGGGTGGCGAGTTTGGCGCCGGTCCAGCTGTCATGCGCAGCGAGGTCCGCGTAACGCACGTCCTCACAGCGACAGACCAGCGTGTCCGGCGCCGCCAGATGTTTCAGCGCCGGGTTCAGGCTGAAGGCCTTGTTCAACCGATCCGCAAAACCTTGCCAGCGCTGCCGCTCAGCCCACAACCCTCGGGCCTTATCTCGTTCACCCACGGCCACCAGCCCGGCGATGCGCCCCTCCACCAACGCCAGTTCGCTGCCGCCGAAACCGGTGCATTCCCCCGCTGCGAAGTGATCGGCCAGACCCGTCGCCTGCCACTCATCCACCACGATGGCCTGATCCCGCAGCGTGCAGCCCAGTGCGCGGGCGATCTCGGTGTTGGGCACCAGACTGAAACCGCAGGCCAGACGCTCGCAGGCCAGCTCCTCAACCTTGTCGCCCACCTGAACGCGAACGCCCTCGAGTCGGTCCGTGCCCAGCGCCGCCAGCACATGGGCCGACGTTCGGTAGGCGGCACTGGCCAGGGTGATCGCCTGAATCGCCTTGTTCGGCCAGCGCCACAGCCCGGCAGCAAATCCGGCGACGGCGCTCAAGGGCGCCTGCTCGGCAACGCGCACGACCTCGGCGCCGTGCTTCTGCGCGGTCGCCGACGAGGCCAGCAACAGCGGGCCGGTTCCGGCAATCACGATGCGTTCGTTTTTCACCTGCAGGCCGCCTTTGACCAGCGCTTGCAAACCGCCGGCGCCGGTGACCCCCGGCAGCGTCCAGCCGGGGAAGGGCAGCAGTCGCTCCCGCGCGCCGGTGCACAGAATCAGCCTGTCGTAACTCAACACCCAGCCCCGCTCGGCATCCTCCAGCAGCAAGCGCTTCGCCCCGGCCAGCGCGACCACCTTGCAGCCGCTGTGCAGGCGAACGTTGCTGAACCCCTGCAACTGCGTGCGCATATCCTGAGCCTGTTTCGGCACTTGAGCGTTGGGGCCGTCGCGCCAGATCTGCCCGCCTGGCAGCGGGTTGTCGTCGAGCAAAGCGATGCTCGGCCCGTGAGGCGCCGCCGCCAGGGCCGCCGCCATGCCCGCCGGACCTGCACCGATGATCAGCAGATCGACATGCTCGGTCATGCTCATGGCTGAGTCTCGACCCGCATGCCGTCGCGGCAGATCGTCTGACACGCCAGCCGGCGCAGGCCGTCGATGCTCACCCGGCATTCCTGACAGATGCCCATGCCACACAAGGGCGCGCGCCGCTGGCCGGTGACCGAGGTCCGGCTGCAACGATCGCCGCTCGACATCAGCGCGGCGGCCACCGTGGTGCCTTGGGCGAAGCGAAAGGGCTGACCATCGATGCTCAATTCAGGCATGGGCGCGGGCTCCGATAAAGCGTTGTGGCAGGTAGGGTTCAACGTCGAGGGGCGGTCGAGTGCGCAGCATTTGCGCAGCGAGCAGGCGGGCTGTGCCGGTGGCCGTGGTGACGCCCAGGCCTTCGTGCCCGACCGCCAGCCACAGGCCGGGCTGATGCGGGTGCTCGCCAATCAGCGGCTGACCGTCGGGGCTGGCGGAGCGAAAGCCGGTCCAGCTGCGAAGGCCGTTCATCTCGCCCAGGCCTGGGAGAAAATCCATCGCCCGACGCAGCATCCGTCCGAGCATGGCCGCATCGACTTGCGGATCGTGGTTGTCGAACTGGCGCGATGAGCCGATGAACAGCTGGCCGGTCGGGCGCTGCTGCACATTGAACGCCACCGACGGGCCGTTGCCCTTGTGGGCGCTGGTGACGTAGCCCAACTCAACCAGCGTATGGGTGATCTGCGCGGGGTAACGGTCGGTGATCAGCAGGTGGCCTTTCTTGGCTTGCAGCGGTAAATCGGGACAGAGTTCGCGGGCATAGATGCCGCTGGCCAGCACAACGGCCGGGGCTTGCAGCCATTCTCCCGTTGCGAGGTGGACCCGGTTGCCCTGAACTTCAGCGACCTCCGCTTGCCGCAGAACCACTCGCGAAGACTGACGCTGCAACAACCAGCGCGCGGCGTTGGGCGCGTAAAGAATGCCGTCGCCGCTGACCTTCAGTGCCCCGAGCAGGCCGGATCGCAATGACGGTTCGGCCTTTGCCAGTTCGGCGCCGGACAGCAACTCGCACGCCAGACCGTATTCGCTCAGGGCCGCATGCTTGCGCTCGGCTTCTTCCATTTCTTCTTCATTGCAGGCCAGCCACAGGGTGCCGTTGGTGCGCATCGCGCAGTCGTCCGGCATCTGCGGCGCGAGCTCGCGCCAGGCCTTGACCGAATATTCCCCCAGCGCCAGCTCGGCCGCGCTGTGGTCCAGCACCACCAGATGGCCCATGCCCGCAGCGGTCGCGGCGGGGCGCTGACAATCCAGTACCAGCACATGCAAACCCTGAGACGCCAGCTCGTCCGCACACGCCGCGCCGACGATGCCGCCGCCAATGACGATCACATCGGCGGCCTGGCCTTGCAGGGTGGCGGCGTCGGTCACGAGCGAATGCCCCAAGCGAATGGGTCTTCGTTGTCCAGCAACAAAGTGGCTTCGGCGCTGATGTACGCACGGCCGCGAATGGTCGGCACGATGCGATCGCCCGCCTGCCGCGCGCCGTGTTCCCAGACGAAACTGCCTTCAAATTGACTGCCGATCACGCTGGCCTGCTGCCACAGCGTACCGGGCTGAAGTTTGCCGTCCGCCGCCAGGCACGCCAGTTTGGCGCTGGTGCCGGTGCCGCAGGGCGAGCGGTCGTAGGCTTTGCCGGGGCAGAGCACGAAGTTGCGGCTGTCGGCGTGAGTGTCGTCGGCGAACAGCTCGATGTGGTCGATGACGCCGCCGTCTTCACCGCGAATGCCTTGGTTTTCCAGCGCCTGCCGGACCTTCCAGGTGTAGTCGGTGAGGGCGTCGAGGTTGTCGGCGGCGACGCTCAGGCCGTGGTCGGCGATCAGGAAAAACCAGTTGCCGCCCCAGGCGATGTCGCCGGTCACGCTGCCCAGTTCAGGCACCTCCACGACGAAGTCCTTGCGGTAGCGGTAGGAGGGCACGTTGTCGACGCTCACGGAGCGGTCTTCGTGCAGCGTGGCCTGAACCGTGCCGACCGGGGTTTCGATGCGGTGCACGCCGGGGCCGATCTTGCCCAGATGCGCCAGCGACACCACCAGCCCGATGGTGCCGTGGCCGCACATACCCAGGTAGCCGCTGTTGTTGAAAAAGATCACCCCGGCGCAGGCCCCGGGATCCGCCGGCTCGCACAACAGCGCACCGACCAGTACATCGCTGCCGCGGGGTTCGAGCACGGTGGCGGCGCGCCAGTCATCGAACTGCTCAGCCAGACGCTGACGCCGCTCGGCCATGCTGCCCCGCCCGAGATCGGGAAACCCGTCGAGCACCAGCCGCGTCGGCTCGCCGCCGGTGTGAGAATCGAGGATCTGGATGCGTTTCATGTATTCCCCCTGTCGGACTGAATCTGGAACTGGCTATTGCGTACACCCGATGGAACTGGCTAAGACGATCCCTTGTAGGACCGGCTTCAGCCGGGAAGGCGTCAGTCGCCACGCTGCAAAAATCATGGTGTTCACGCTGGCCTCTTCCCGGCTAAAGCCAGTCCCACTAAAAGCGCTGCGTACACCCCGACGTAACGGGCGACGACGATCCCTGGTGGGACTGCGTTCACCCAATGGAACTGGCTTCGACGATCCCCTGTAGGACCGGCTTCAGCCGGGAAGGCGTCAGTCGCCACGCTGCAAGATTTGCGGTGCTAACGCTGGCCTCTTCCCGGCTAAAGCCGGTCCCACTAAAAGCGCTGCCTACAC
>LIDZ01006583.1_pt2 | contig 19616 bp, 17 predicted proteins | sample 644651 | NCBI WGS metagenome assembly LIDZ01 (sample SAMN03856242, study PRJNA289617) | food metagenome | isolation source: wine grapes on drying loft during traditional withering process | host: Vitis vinifera cv. Corvina | place: Italy: Gargagnago di S. Ambrogio di Valpolicella | collected 2014-01 | reverse complement strand
CAGCGGAAACCTGCATGTTTCTGCTAACGGCTCGTGGTCGAATATCGTCAGCCCGGCGATTCAACGCTTCCAGCCAGAAAACCCGAACGGATCGGCCGTTTTGATTGCCGCGGGTGGCGGCTATCGCTGGATCGGCATGGGTGGCGAAGCCTGGCCGGTGGCGCGCTGGCTGAATGCGCGCGGCTATACCGCCTATGTCCTCAGCTATCGCCTGCCGCGTGAGAAGTGGCACGCAGGCAGCCTTGCCCCGTTGCAGGACGCCCAGCGCGCCATTCGCCTGGTGCGCTCAATGGAACGTAAGGTACATCTGCTGGGCTTCTCGGCCGGTGGCCACCTGTTTGGTATGGCGGCCGCCCGTCCTGATTTCGTTACCTACGCGCCGCAGGATGCGCTGGATAATGTGGTCCCGGTAGTGGACAGCGTCGGGCTGATTTATCCAGTGATCACCCTCGAGCCGCCGTATACCCACACCACCACGCACAAGCAGCTGGTCGGTAACAATGCCTCTGCCAATGAAGAGGCGAACTGGTCGGTGGAGAATTACGTCACCCGCAACTACCCGCCGACCTTCCTGGCGCAGGCGGAAGACGACCCGATTTCCAACCCGCACAACACGGTGATCATGCACAACGTCTGCCGCCGCATGGGCGTGCCGGTTGAGCAGATTAATATCACCCGTGGTGGACACGGTTTTGGCCTCGGTAAAGCCGGCTCCCCGGCGGCGATTTGGGATGAAGCCTACGCCATCTGGCTGGATGCCCGTAAGTAAACTGCACCGTGACGGTGCATTTTATTATAATCGTGAATTCGCCAATTCCGTCGTTGCAGCTTTTTCCTGTCTTATTCCGGTTGTGCGGGGATCACAAATGGTTTTACCTTTGCCGGTTTCAAGCCGAAGAGCACAGACAATACCTTGCTTCTTTTCACCATGGCGTAAAGGACGAAACTGACACTCAGCCCAATGATTGTTATCAAAGCAACATACGTAAGCGAGTACTCTTTCACTATCCAGGAGTCTGCTAAGTAGGAGAACAAGATAACGATGGGGTAGTGTAGGATATAAACAACCAGCGCTGAGTCCACCACCAGTTTCACCAGGTTGTTCTCTTTGATGCTCATTTTTTCAAAGAAGAATACCAGCCAGAATGAGATCAAGACGGAAAATACGCTGGCGAGAAGGGTAGGTATATACTTAGTCACCCCTTCAATATGGTTATGTAACGTATAATAAAACGCCAAATAAGTTACCAATCCCATCGGCAGAACAAACCAACTGCTGATGATTTTATTCGTCTTTATTTCAGGGATTTTATCCCGGTTAATATATAAAGCATATCCCGCCATGTAGTAAATCAAGAAACGGGCAGTTATAGGAACCAGAGCAACAAGCTCACCCATATCTTTAACCACATACTTAACGGCAAAGAAGAAATTAGCGATGATGATAATCACAGCCACTATCACAGGCAATGGCAGGGATCTGAACAGTGAGGCCATTCTATCGCATAGACTGACGGGGACAATCAACGACATAACCGAAAGTGAGATCAGGAACCAAAGATGGTGTAAATAGGCCCAGGAGCTTAATAATCCATTTAAATTTAGTTGGTTACCTTTAATATATGCTGTGATTACATACATGACCGGAGGGATAAACAGGAACGCTCCTGCTAAAGGTAACAGAACGCGCTTCTTCCGGTTATCGATAAAGAAATCGCGACCTTTTCTCAAAATGACCATGGCCGAGAACATACCAGACAGGAAGAAAAAAGCCTCCATACGGAAAGTATGAAAAAATTCAATCAGCGCAGAGAAAAAAACTGACTCATTTTTGTTAGCGATGTAGTACCACGCATTACTGCTGCCCGGAAGGCTTCTCGCTGCATGATAGAGGACGCCCTCCAGTATTAGCACTGCTCGTAAAAAGTCCAGACCGATATTTCGTTTGTCCAAAAACGATGTGGTTTCCATAACGTTGCCCTAATAGCTGTTTATCAATTTTTAATCTGGGCAGCGCGTCAGAACCCGCATTTAATATCTATGAGGGTATGATCACTCTCGGCCCGGAACCCTGTAAGGACACTACTCCTGTCGAGTAGGCGCGATGATATCACTATTGGCTTTAAGGATTTACCCCTAATGGATAAATTCAGATAATGTCCAGTAGGCAGGCAAAAAAGGTCTTATCTATACGGTATGACGGTCTGACATGCATTACGTTAATAACGTAAAATTATAAATTATTATAAAATATGGTTAAATTTTTTTAAACGGGCAGCGAAGATCAATAATCCATGGCCAATGAGCGTTAAAGTGCCCGTTTCGTCTCAAACTGATGTACATTTTTTAAGTTAAGTGTGGCTAACTCATCGCCTGTTGATCTCTGTGTTGTTCTCTGTGTTGTTCTCTGTGTTGTTCTCTCTGTTGTTCTCTCTGTTGTTAACGGGATGATTGTTAATTTTATGGTGTTCTTTTACTGACTTCAGGCCCGATGCAGATAAGGATTTCACCTAACTGTCAAGTGGCATGCCAGATTATTGAGGCTCTCATTCTGCTCAGAAAAGTCAGAATTTGCTTGTTTTTTTATCATTTCAAAAATGATAAATTTCCTCTTTATGAAGTAACGGTTTTTCTTTCATAAGTTGTTCACCTTCAACAAGCGCAGCGGGTGATTTTTTTATTTTCAGGTAAAGGTATCTATGTCCAAACACATCGTAATTTGTCTGCTGACGTTCCTCTCTTTTGCTTCATCGGCAAAAACTTCTGACAGTAGAATGATTATTGAAGCCTACGGCGGGTCCAGTACTGCTGGTGTGATGGCTATCAGGAAAAATAATGGCCGCCTGACTAACATCATCACCAAAGATAATGAAATGCACTTTTTGAATGAGTTTTTACAAAAAAAGTATGGTCAGAGTATTAAGGTTATTAATAAAGGACAGCCTTCAGCTCAGGCAATAGAATTGCTCAATGGTACCTATAAATATAAAGAAAATGGGTTGTGGGCGGATGAAATGAAAAAATCAAAAGCAAGGCTGATTATTCTTAATTTTGCGACTAATGATGCGCGTCATTACCATTTTAAAGATGCTAAGCCGGGGTATGTCTTAAGTCCGGAACAGTATGAAAAGGTGATGACTGAACTGATCACAATAGCCCGTGATAATGGTAAACAAGTGGTACTACAAGAACCCCATCCACTGTGCGGTAAAGCAGAAAAATGGGATGTTTCTCCATACAGTAGCAAGCTCGATTCCCTTGCGAAAAGTTTATCTGTGCCGGTGGTCAAGCAGTATCAGCGTATTCAGGATATGGCCGGTTGGCCGTCAATGATGTCTCCAGACTGCATTCATCCTTCAAACGAGCTGTATAAAATCAAGGCCGAAGAAACCTATAAAGTGATTAAAGATAACTTCGAGACCTTGATGGCCAGGCACTAAGTTTTTGCCTGGTCCTGGTCCTGGTCCTGGCACAGTTTGTCCGTTTCTTTGCCCAAAACGGCTGATTAAACTCAGCCTCATCCCACGTGAGAGCCTGACGGCATGGCAGAAATGACCGTATCTCCCCACCCCAACCGCTAAAGTTTTCCCGCATTCGGGCGATAACGTTTATGACGTGAGAGGCAGTAAACACAAGCCGCGTTTTCTCTCACGTCTGAGTTCTTCTCGCGTATGGAACATGCCTTTAGCCCTCCTTTGGTCGTCAGACTTTCTGCTTCACCACCCATAATTAATCAAGTATTTGAAAAATATAGGTAAAACCATGTTTCCATTAATGGCGATTAAACAGCGCCTGTCGTCTTTGCTGTTTCGTAATAAACACCAGCCCGCAAACGGGACCTTTGACTGCCGTAGCCTGCCTGCATCACTCTCGCAGGCCGGAATCAGTGAAAAAAGTGCCGGAATTCTCATGACCTTCGTGCCGCCATATGCCGACTTTCAGCAGGTCAGTCAGAGCTGGCAGCGCTTTACCTCGACCGATTTGACGGTGATTACCCTCTCGTCCAATGGCGCACTGAGCAGCAGCGGCAAAGAGACCACCTATTGCGACGGCGCCGGACAGCAGGGGAGCTGGCTGTTGTTGCCGGACAGCCTGATTGCGCGTCATGAAACGCATATCGTCGATTTACATGTCAATGACACCCACACCGCCGCGGACCGTATCACTGCCATCCAGCAGGAACTCAGCAGGCTGGCGGTGCGGATGCCGCTCTCCTCGGACCGTACCTTCGCGATGATTTACTGCGATGGCCTGTCCGCCTCGGAAGGCTTCCTGATGCAGGCCTGGTACAACTGCGGACGCTTCCCGTGTCTGGCCATTGGCGGCTCGGCGGGCGGCAAGATCGAGTTTGATGGCACCTGGATTAGCGTTGGCGGCAAGGTGTTGCAGGGTAAAGCGGTGATCGTTTTCTGCCAGATGGCCGCAGGCAAATCCTTTGCGCCATTCAAAAGTCAGAACTTTGTGCCGAAAGACAAAAGCTGGCTGATCGCCGAGGCCGATCCGATCGCCCGCACGGTCAGTTCGGTATTCGATCAGCAGGGCCAGCAGGTGAGGTTTACTGATGCGCTGGCCAGCTGGCTGGGCTGCAACGTGCCGCAGCTGACCGAAAAGCTGAAAGGGCTGACCTTTGGCGTGAAGGTTGGCGAGGAGTATTTCATTCGCTCCATCGCCAAAATTGACGCCGACAGCATTCAGTTTTTCTGCGACCTGGAATTTGGCGACCGCCTGTATTTGCTGGAAGAGAAGGATTTCAAACAGACCACGCGTCAGGACTGGCAAACCTTTATCGCCAATCGCGGCAGGCCGGCCGCCATTTTGATGAATGACTGCATCCTGCGTCGGGTCGGCAACGAAGGGCAGCTGCATAACGCACATTTCTTTAAGGGGCTGCCGGCCGCAGGCTTCTCCAGCTTTGGCGAAATCCTCGGCGTGCCGATTAACCAGACGCTCTCTGCGCTGGTGTTTTTCAACCAGGACGTGAAGGCGATGAGCCAGTTCCCGGTGCAGTACGCCGGGTATGCTGGCCATTATGCGCAACGCGCGCTGCGCCGTTGGGAAGCCTTGAACAGCATTCAGTCTCGCGTGCTGAAGCGGGTGATCGCCTATCAGCAGGAGCTGGCGCCGCTGATGGAAGCCTTGCCGATGCTGGAAGCCGCCACGCAAACGCAGAATGAGACGCTGGGGATGGCCGAAAACAGTATCCGCTCGATTGGTGATATTGCGCAAAAAAGCCAGCTGGCACAGCAACGTTTGGGGCAGGGGCTGGATGATTTGGAGAAAATCTCCAACGGCATTAACGAGATCACCAGCGGCATCAGCAATATCGCCTTCCAGACCAATTTGCTGTCGCTGAATGCGGCGGTTGAAGCGGCGCGCGCCGGGGAAGCCGGACGGGGATTTGCGGTGGTGGCCGGGGAAGTTCGTCGGCTGGCACAGTCTTCGAAAGAGCAGGCGGATTCAACGGCAGGCAATATTGGTCAGGCGGTGGATACCATCTTCCGCATCCGTACCGTCGCCAGCGAAACGGTGGAAACTTCCACCGAGATGGCGGAGCGCAGCATCGCTGCGGCGGATACGATTGCCGCCATGAGCCATCAAACCGCGCACCAGCGTGAAAGCATCGCCCAGCACCTCGGAAGCCTGCGCAGCCTGACCGCCGGTATGGATGCGATGCAGGACGCTGTGGCGCAGCTGTCTGTATTGCAGAGCCTCTCCGGGGCGAACGAGAAAGGGTAATTTCGCCGAACCTCCGCCAATAAAAAAGCCAGCATATGCTGGCTTTTTTTGATCCTGAAGCAGGACTTAACGCATGGTGACAAACTCTTCCGAACCGGTCGGGTGGATAGCCACGGTGTTGTCGAAGTCTTTCTTGGTGGCGCCCATTTTCAGCGCAACCGCGAAGCCTTGCAGCATCTCGTCCATACCGTAGCCGATACCGTGGATGCCGACGATCTTCTCGTCTTTACCGACGCAAACCAGCTTCATGCGGCACGGCTGACGGTGCTGCGTCACGGCGGTATACATGGCGGTGAACGCCGACTGATACACTTTCACTTCATCGTCGCCGTACTTCTCACGCGCTTCCGGCTCGCTCAGGCCCACGGTGCCGATTGGCGGGTGGCTGAACACCACGGTGGGTACGTTACTGTAATCCAGATGCTCTTCAGGCTTGTTGTTAAACAGGCGCTCGGACAGACGGCGACCTGCGGCAACCGCCACTGGCGTCAGTTCTACCGCACCGGTGTTATCACCGACCGCATAAATGCCAGATACGCTGGTGTTCTGGTACTTATCGACGCTGATGTACCCTTTTTCGTTCAGCTTCACGCCCGTGACGTCCAGGTTCAGGTTGTCGGTCATTGGCTCACGACCAATGGCCCATACCAGACAGTCAACGGTCTGCTCCTGGCCATTTTCCAGCTGTAGCGTCAGGCTGCCGTCGGCATTTTTGATCACCGCTTTCGGCACGGATTCGGTGTGCAGCGCCGGGCCTTCAGCATTCATCACTTCAACCAGCGTGTCGACGATCAACGGATCGAAGCTGCGCAGCGGCGCGTGTTTACGCACAAACAGGTGAGTTTCGGAACCCAGCGCGTTCACCACACCGGCGATTTCGACCGCGATGTAACCGGCACCGACAACGGCAGTGCGTTTTGGCAGGGCATCCAGCTCGAAGAAACCGTCAGAGTCGATACCGTATTCCGCACCCGGAATCGACGGATGGGTAGGACGGCCACCGGTGGCAATCAGGATGTTGTCGGCGGTAATTTTTTCGCCGTTCACTTCCACGGTATGCGCATCGATAAAGCGCGCGTAGCCTTTGATCACGTCGACGTTGTTTTTACCCAGCACGTTATCGTACGAAGTGTGAATACGGTCGATATAAGCGCTGCGGTTTTTGACCAGCGTCGCCCAGTTAAAGCTGTTAACGGTGGTGTCGAAGCCGTAATCCGGGCCATACAAATGGATCGCTTCGGCGATTTGCGCGGCGTGCCACATCACTTTCTTCGGGACACAACCGACGTTAACGCAGGTACCGCCGAGTTCTTTCGCTTCGATCAGCGCGCATTTCTGTCCGTACATCGCGGCACGGTTAATAGAGGCGATACCGCCGCTGCCGCCGCCAATAGCAAGGTAGTCATAATGTCTGGTCATCGGTGATTCCATAAGTCAGTGAAATGAATTGGCAGTAGTGTAACGCCACTCGGTTAAATGCCGCAAAGTTTGCGTCTATGATTGTGATAGGGCAGCGGGGCTGAAATCAGCGATAATCGACAATTACTGCGAGATGGCTCACTGTTTTCGCTTATCAACGGGCAGAGAGAGGCCGGATGGAATTGCTATTTTTAGGGACCGGCGCGGGCACCCCCAGCCGCCAGCGTAATGTCACCAGTATCGCCTTGAATTTGCAGGGGACGCGCAGCGGCTGCTGGCTGTTTGACTGCGGTGAAGGCACCCAGCATCAGATGATGCGCTCCCAGGTGAAGACCGGGAAAATCGAGAAAATCTTCATCACCCACCTGCACGGCGACCATATCTTTGGTCTGCCTGGGTTGCTGACCAGCCGCTCGATGAATGGCATCAGCGACACCCTGACCCTTTACGGCCCAAAAGGCATCAAGGCCTTTATCGACACCACCCTCAGCCTGAGTGGCTCGTGGCTGACCTTCCCGCTGGAGATTGTTGAGATCGCCGCCGGTGAGCTGTTTAGCGACGAGCATTTCCGCGTCACCGCCTGGCCGCTAACCCATCCGGTGGAATGTTACGGCTTTCGCATTGAAGAGCATGACAAACCGGGCGCGCTGGATGCGCAGCGACTGCTGGCCGACGGCATCAAGCCCGGCGTGCTGTTCCAGCAGCTCAAATTGGGCAAAACCGTGACCCTGGACGACGGTCGGGTGGTCAGGGGCAAAGACTATCTTGGCCCGGCAACTAAAGGCCTGACGTTGGCGATTTTCGGCGATACCAGCCCGACGCCCGCCGCCGCCGAACTGGCGGCGAATGCCGATGTGATGGTGCATGAGGCCACGCTGGAAGTGGCGCTGGAAGAGAAAGCCAACAGTCGGGGGCACTCTTCAACGGTGCAGGCGGCCACGGCGGCAAAAAACGCGGGCGCGAAAAAGCTGATCGTCACCCACCTCAGTTCGCGTTATCTGCGAGAGGATACGGAAAGGTTACTGGCGGAGTGTCGGGCGATATTTCCGGATACCGAGATGGCGCATGATTTCTCGCTATTCCGGCTCTGAGCGGCGGTTCGAAAGGCAGGGAGATGATACGGTGGGACGCGCGGCGGCGTCCCACGAGCGGCATTTATTCCGGCACAATCCAGCTGACTTTGGTGTGGCCGGTGCCAGAAGGCACCAGGTGCTTCAGCAGCCACGGCAGCACGTTGTTCATCTGCTGCTCCAGCTTCCACGGCGGGTTGATCACAATCATCCCGGAGGCGGTCATGCCAAAGCGATCGCTGTCCGGGCGCACGCCCAGTTCGATCTGCAGGATACGGCGAATGCCCGACGCCTCAAGCTCTTTGGTGATACGTTTGATCTGCTGACGCAGCACCACCGGATACCACAACGCAAACACGCCGGTACCAAAACGCTTATAGCCTTCCACCAGACCCTGAACCACAGCCTGATAATCGGTTTTCATTTCGTAAGGCGGATCGATCAGCACCAGACCCCGGCGTGACAGCGGCGGAAGCTTGGATTTCAGCTGCTGGAAACCGTCTGCACGTTCGGTGCGCGCACGGTCATCTTTCTGGAATTCGTTGCGCAGCATCGGGTAATCGCTTGGGTGCAGCTCGGTCATGTTCAGCTTGTCGAACGGACGCAGCAGATGACGGGCGATCAGCGGGGAACCCGGATAAAAGCGCAGCTTGCCGTTCTTGTTCAGTGCCTGCACGCAGGAGATATAGCTCTCCAGCTCTTCCGGCAGATCGTCCTGTTGCCAGATGCGGGCGATGCCTTCCAGATATTCACCCGTGCGCTCGGCGTGCTCGCCGCTCAGCTGATAGCGCCCGGCACCGGCGTGGGTGTCCAGATAGAGGTAGGGTTTATCCTTCTCATTAAGCGCAGTGATAATCAGGCTCTGAACGGTATGTTTGAGAACGTCGGCGTGATTGCCGGCATGAAAACTGTGGCGATAACTCAGCATGTCGTGGGATCTGTCCGGTGGGGTATGAGGAGCGTGCCGCCGCTGGGCAGCACATATTGGCGTCAGTATAACTGTCCTGCGCTGAAAATGCTCTGTTATCCTGGCAGGTGCTGCCACATCGGATAGGTGAAGAACAGCAGGTGCAGCAGATTAAAGCTGAAGTGCACCAGCGTGGCGACCCACACTCTGCCGCTCCACAGCCACGCCAGACCGTAAATAATCCCCGCCATACAGGCAAACACCACCAGCAGCGGGCCGCCGGCGATATGCGCCAGGCCAAACACCGCGGCGGCAATCAGCAATCCCCAGACGTTGCCCAGCTTCTGGCTCAGCCGTTGTTGCAGATAGCCCCGAAACAGCGCTTCTTCGGCAAACGAGACAAAGAACAGATTCGCCAGCATAAAGGCACCCAGCCATTCGGGCAGATGCCGCTCGACGCGCAGGCCGCCGGCCAGAGTGGCAATCAGCAGCAGCAGCGGCATTGACAGCATCAGCACCAGCCACCACAGCGTGTTCTTTGGTCCTGCCGCCGGGCGCTTCAGCAACGTGGGCAGACAGGCAAGCAGCAGGAAGGGGATCAACGCCTTATCGAAGTTGTAATAGAAGCTAAAAGGCGCGCTTTCTGGCCCGGCTTTCACCTCGCTGACAATCTTCGGGTTAGAAAAGCCGGGGATCAGATGCAGCATCAGCGCCACTGCGCCCAGCACCAGCACCGCTTCAGTCACCACCATCACGGCGGCAGGTTTTTTGATTTGCCGGTGGCCAATCGCCACCGCACCGAGCGCCACCAGGGCAGCGATTGCCGGCCAGTGAAGCGTGCCATCCACTGCCGCCAAAATCAGCGCAAGCGCCAGTAGCCCGAACGCGGCGCGGCGGTAAAAAGGCAGAAAAAGTAACGAGGCCGCAAAGACGTACCACATAACAACACTCCGTGTAGAAATCGTATTAACCGGAAAACGGCGAAAGTATGCGGCTGGCCGTCGGGGCAGGCAACTGGAATCGTGGTGAAAAGGTCGGGATTTGCGGGTGCAAATGACCAGGATCAACAGCCGGGTTTTCTCAATCAGGCCATTGAATTTCGCTACACTTAGCCTCATGTTAACCTAATCGCGCGCTTAAACGCGCCTCAAACATGTTTGACTATAAGGACTGCGCAATGACCAATCCGTTACTCTCCTCTTTTACGCTTCCTCCTTTCTCCGCCATCAAACCCGAACACGTGGTCCCTGCTGTTACTCAGGCACTGGCCGAGAGCCGTGCGGCGGTTGAGAAGGCGGTTGCCCAGGGCGCACCTTACACATGGGATAACCTGGTTCAGCCCCTGGCTGAAGTTGACGACCATTTAAGCCGTCTGTTCTCGCCGGTCAGCCACCTGAACTCAGTGAAAAACAGCCCGGAACTGCGTGAAGCCTATGAACAAACGCTGCCGCTGCTGTCCGAATACAGCACCTGGGTGGGCCAGCACGAAGGCCTGTATCAGGCTTACCGTAATCTGAAAGAGACCAGCTACGCCGGACTAACCGCCCCGCAGAAAAAAGCCGTGGATAACGCGCTGCGTGATTTTGAGCTGTCCGGTATTGGCCTGTCGAAAGAGAAACAGAAGCGTTATGGCGAAATCGCCGCGCGCCTGTCCGAGCTGGGCTCGAAATACAGCAACAACGTGCTTGATGCCACCATGGGCTGGAGCAAGCTTGTCACCGATGAAAGCGAGCTTGCCGGTCTGCCGGAAAGCGCACTGGGCGCAGCCAAAGCGCAGGCCGAAGCCAAAGAGCAGGACGGCTGGCTGTTAACGCTGGATATCCCAAGCTATCTGCCGGTGATGACCTATTGCGACAACCAGGCGCTGCGTGAAGAGATGTACCGTGCCTTCTCTACCCGTGCCTCCGACCAGGGCCCGAATGCCGGCAAGTGGGACAACAGTGAGGTGATGGCTGAAGAGCTGGCGCTGCGCCACGAACTGGCCCAGCTGCTGGGATTTGACTCCTACGCCGACAAATCGCTGGCCACTAAAATGGCCGAAAATCCGGCGCAGGTGACCGACTTCCTGACCGGTCTGGCGAAACGTGCCCGTCCGCAGGCCGAGCGTGAAATCGAACAGCTGCGCGCCTTCGCGCTGAAAGAGCACGGCGTTTCTGACCTGAACCCGTGGGATCTGACCTACTTCGGTGAGAAGCAGAAGCAGCACCTGTTTTCTATCAGCGACGAACAGCTGCGTCCTTACTTCCCGGAAGAGCGTGCGGTTAACGGCCTGTTCGAAGTGGTGAAACGCATTTACGGCATCACCGCCAAAGAGCGCAAAGACGTCGATGTCTATCATCCGGACGTGCGTTTCTTCGACCTGTTTGACGAAACCGGCGAACTGCGCGGCAGCTTCTATCTCGATCTCTATGCGCGTGAACATAAACGCGGCGGGGCGTGGATGGATGACTGCGTCGGCCAGATGCGTCTTGCCGACGGTTCGCTGCAAAAACCGGTCGCCTACCTGACCTGTAACTTCAACCGTCCGCTGAAGGGCAAGCCTGCGCTGTTTACCCATGATGAAGTGACCACGCTGTTCCATGAATTTGGTCATGGCCTGCACCATATGCTGACCCGCATCGAAACGCCGGGCGTGTCCGGCATCAGCGGAGTGCCATGGGATGCGGTCGAGCTGCCAAGCCAGTTTATGGAAAACTGGTGCTGGGAGCCGGAAGCACTGGCCTTTATCTCCGGCCATTATGAAACCGGCGAGCCACTGCCGCAGGAACTGCTGGAGAAAATGCTGGCGGCGAAGAACTACCAGGCGGCGCTGTTTATCCTGCGTCAGCTGGAGTTCGGCCTGTTCGATTTCCGTCTGCATGCCGAGTTTGACCCGGCCAAAGGCGCGCAGATCCTGGAGATGCTGAAAGAGATTAAACAGCTGGTGGCGGTGATCCCAAGCCCATCGTGGGGCCGCTTCCCGCATGCCTTCAGCCATATCTTTGCCGGTGGCTATGCGGCGGGTTACTACAGCTATCTGTGGGCCGACGTGCTGGCGGCCGATGCCTACTCACGCTTTGAAGAGGAAGGTATTTTTAATCGTGAAACAGGCCAGTCATTCCTCGATAACATTCTGACCCGTGGTGGGTCTGAAGAGCCGATGGAGCTGTTCAAACGCTTCCGCGGACGTGAGCCGCAGCTGGATGCGATGCTGGCTCATTACGGTATTCAGGAATAGCGTTAACGTGAAGATTTGTTTAGTGGATGAATCGGGCGCCGGAGACGGCGCCTTATCTGTTTTAGCCGATCGCTGGCAGCTGGATCACGATGCGTCCGCGCCGATGGCGTTAGTGATGACCGCCACCCACCTTGAATTGCGCAAGCTCGATGAGCCTAAGCTTGGCGGGATTTTTGTCGATTTCGTTGAAGGCGCGATGGCGCACCGTCGGCGTTTTGGCGGCGGTCGCGGCGAAGCGGTGGCCAGAGCGGTCGGCATCAAAAGCGGTTATCTGCCTGCGGTGGTCGATGCCACTGCGGGTCTGGGACGCGATGCCTTTGTGCTGGCCTCGATTGGCTGCCGGGTGCAGATGCTGGAGCGCCATCCGGTGGTGGCCGCGCTGCTGGATGACGGTTTACGGCGTGGCTATGAAAGTGCCGAAATCGGCGGCTGGCTGCGCGAACGGCTGACCTTAATCCACGCGTCGAGCCTGCAGGCACTCCCTGATATCGTTGAACAGCCGGATGTTGTCTATCTCGATCCGATGTTCCCCCACAAGCAGAAAAGCGCGCTGGTCAAAAAAGAGATGCGGGTTTTTCAAACGCTGGTGGGTGCCGATGACGATGCCGACGGCCTGCTGGAACCGGCCCGGCGTCTGGCGAAAAAGCGGGTGGTGGTGAAGCGGCCTGACTACGCACCACCGCTGGCTGGCGTAGTGACGCAGGCGGCGGTGGTGACCAAAAGCCACCGGTTTGATATCTATCCGCCGCTAATCAGCGAATAAGCGCCGGCTGGCGAAAACAAAAAGGGCGGAATATCTTCCGCCCTTTCTTTTATCTTATGCTTCAGACTATTCGTCTTCTTCATCGCGCAGCGGCACGATCAGCATATCGATATGCACGGTGTTGATCAGCTGGCGCGCCGAGGACATCAGCTTGCTCCAGAAGTCCTGATGGTGACCACAGACCACTAAATCCACATCGTATTTTTTGATGGCGTCGACTAATACCTGGCCCAGATCGCCGCTGCCGCTAAGGGTTTCGGAAATCGGGTAACCTGCGCTGTTAGAGAGGTCAGTCAGGGCGGTATGGGTCTCTTCAGAGATACGTTTTTGCATATCGCCAAGGTTCACATCGATCAACCCGGTATACAGGTCGGAATAGTTCACATCGACGTGGATCAGTGACACTTTGGCATCGTAAGGACGCGCCATGGACACCGCTTTGGCGACCAGCAGCTTACTTTCAGGGGAAAGGTCGACTGCAATCAGAATGTGTTTGTAAGACATAACGATACTCCTTTCATTCGTTGCGGAGAGTTATCCGCCGACAAAGTTGTCTTTTTGCATCATAACACATTGAAATCCGTTGCTAATGTTTAATGCATAGAGGATTAGTACCGCGCCTGGAATGAGGAAACATGCCGACGCCTTTATAGTTTTCGATTTTATTATAGCCCGAATTGTTAACAGAAGGGCGTGCAGGCCGCGCCCTTTGCGAGCGGGATCAAAATGAATTTTTCTCTCTTTCGACGGCTCAGACAAAACATCGCTGGAATTTTTTTAAGCAAATCTCCTACACTGATATTAACGACCTGTTATGCGCTAATGACAGTCGCTCAGCGGTTATAACTTCAATTCTGTCTGGTTCAATGAGGTGATTGGCGAATCATTGTGGGGCTTGTCCGGCGTTCCCCGCGGACGATGTCCTTTAGATGCCTTGCCGGGAGGGGATCATGATCAGCACCATCGCGCTTTTCTGGGCTCTTTGTGTGGTTTGTGTGGTGAATATGGCGCGCTACTTTTCCTCTTTGCGCGCGCTTTTAGTGGTGCTACGTGGGTGTGACCCTTTACTGTATCAATATGTGGATGGTGCGGGATTTTTTACCTCACACGGGCAGCCGAGCAAACAGGTTCGACTGGTGCGTTATATCTGGTCACAGCGTTATCGCGACCATCATGATGACGAGTTTATTCGCCGCTGCGAGCGGGTTCGGGGCCAGTTTATCCTGACCAGCGCCTTATGCGGATTGATTGTCATTAGTCTGGTCGGGCTGGCGATCTGGCACTAACGCCGCGCCGACAGGTGAAACGAAAAAGGGCGGAGATGATCTCCGCCCTTTTGTTTTGGCTACTGCTGATTACGCCACGAACCTCAACGCAATCCAGTACAGTCCACCGGACAACACGATCGACACTGGCAGGGTCAACACCCATGCCAACAGGATATTTTTGATGGTGCGACTCTGTACGCCTCCGCCATCAACCAGCATGGTACCGGCGACGGAAGAAGAGAGCACATGGGTGGTCGATACCGGCATCCCGGTGTAGCTCGCCACGCCGATGGAGACCGCGGCAGTCATCTGCGCGGACATGCCCTGCGCATAGGTCATGCCTTTTTTACCGATCTTCTCACCGATAGTGGTCGCCACACGGCGCCAGCCAACCATGGTACCCAGCGACAGCGCCAGCGCGACCGCCACGATAATCCAGATCGGTGCGTACTCAACGGTGTTCAACAGGTCGCTTTTCAGCTTGCCGAGGAAGCGCTGATCGTCATTGCTGACGCCAGGCAGCTTGGCGGCTTTATCTGCGGTATCGGAGATACACATCAGCAGACGGCGAAGCTGCGCGCGCTGGTCAACGGTCAGCTTGTCGTAGCTCTGCAGGTTATTCAACAGGCTCTGGGCATGGTCGATAGCCGGCAGCGCACGGGCCGCATCACAGTGGAACTCATGCGGTCCGCTTGGCACTTCTTCCGGCGTAGGAACGGCCGGTGGCGCCATCTGAATAATATGGGTCAGCGAATCAGCATGCTGCTGATAGTACTGTTCCAGATGATTCACCGCATCGCGGGTACGGGTGATGTCATAGCCAGAGGAGTTCATATTGACCACGAACCCGGCCGGGGCGACACCAATCAACACCAGCATAATCAGGCCAATGCCTTTCTGACCATCATTCGCACCGTGCGAGTAGCTTACGCCGATAGCGGAAACAATCAGCGCGATCCGGGTCCAGAAGGGCGGCTTCTTTTTACCGTCAATCTTTTCACGATCGGCAGGGGTCATATGAATGCGCAGACGCTTTTTGTTTCCGCTCCAGTAACGACGCAGCAGGAATACCAGGCCGCCAGCCAGCACCAGGCCAACAATCGGTGAGATCACCAGCGAGGCAAAAATGCCGATCATTTTCGGGATGTTCAGCGCATCCACTACCGAAGTGCCGGTAATCAGTGCGTTGGTCAGGCCAATGCCGATAATGGCCCCGATGAGGGTATGGGAGCTGGAGGCCGGCAAACCGAAGTACCAGGTGCCGAGGTTCCAGATAATTGCCGCCAGCAACATGGAGAAGACCATGGCAAGGCCATGCGCCGATCCCACGTTAAGCAACAGGTCAGTGGGTAGCAAATGAACGATGGCGTAAGCCACACTCAGTCCGCCCAGCATGACGCCAAAGAAGTTGAATACCCCGGCCATCACCACCGCAAGTTGCGATCGCATTGCGCGGGTATAAATAACGGTAGCCACTGCATTGGCCGTATCGTGGAAGCCATTGATCGCTTCGTAGAACAACACAAAAAGCAGCGCAAGCACCAGTAAAATACCGGTGTGATAATCGAGACCAGCAAACAGATGTAACATAAGCGTTAAGCCATTTTGGAGGACATGAACGCGGCGCATTATCAGCGAGAAAGCGCGGCCGGGGAAAGCGAAATATAGACTTTTTTTGACATTTATGTGGCGATTAGATGAATTCAGAACATTGCTCTGCGCAAAAAATAACCGCTTTTGCGATCTTTGCCGGATGCGCGTTTTGTGACTCTGGTATCAGCGGCCCCTTATCACTACAATCAGCGTTTTTTCAGCAGCCCCGGAGCGAGTCGTGGAAAAGTTTGACGTTATCATCATTGGCGCCGGTGCGGCTGGCTTGTTTTGTGCCGCGCAGGCGGGACAGCGAGGCAAGCGGGTGCTGCTGCTGGATAACGGCAAAAAGGCCGGCCGTAAGATCCTGATGTCCGGCGGTGGCCGCTGTAACTTCACCAACCTGTTTATCGAACCGGCGGCGTACCTGTCGCAAAACCCCCATTTCTGCAAATCGGCGCTGGCGCGCTATACCCAGTGGGATTTTATCGATCTGATCAACCGCCACGGCATTGCCTGGCATGAGAAGACGCTGGGGCAGCTGTTTTGTGATGAGTCAGCGCAGCAGGTGGTCGACCTGCTGCTGAAAGAGTGCGAAGCGGGGAAGGTGACGGTGCGGCTCAGAAGCGAAGTGCTGAGCGTGTCACGCGATGAGGTATACCGGCTTGAGCTGAATGGCGACACGGTGCAGGCGGATAAGCTGGTGATCGCCACCGGCGGGCTGTCGATGCCGGGGCTGGGCGCCTCGCCGTTTGGCTACAAGATTGCGGAGCAGTTCGGTCTGAAAGTGTTTCCAACCCGCGCCGGGCTGGTGCCGTTCACCTTGCATAAGCCGCTGCTGGAACAGCTGCAGACGCTGTCCGGCGTGGCGGTTCCTGCGACTGTCACCGCTGAAGACGGCACGGTGTTTAAAGAGGCGGTGTTGTTTACCCACCGGGGATTATCAGGGCCGGCGGTGTTGCAGCTCTCCAGCTACTGGTTGCCGGGTGAGTTCGTCACTATCAACCTGTCACCGGAACGCGAGCTCGGCGCCTTCATTAATGAAGAGCGCGACGCCCATCCGAATCAAAGCCTGAAAAACACCCTGGCAAAAGTGCTGCCGCGGCGACTGGTCGACAGCCTGCAGCTGCTGGGCCATGTGCCGGAATGCACCTTAAAGCAGCTTAACAGCCGCCAGCAGGCTGAGCTGGTGCAGCTACTGCATAACTGGCGCGTTCAGCCCAACGGCACCGAAGGTTACCGCACCGCCGAAGTGACCCTTGGCGGCGTCGATACCAGCGTGCTGTCGTCGAAAACCATGGAAGCACGCGATGTGCCTGGCCTGTACTTTATCGGTGAAGTGGTGGATGTTTCGGGCTGGCTGGGCGGCTATAACTTCCAGTGGGCGTGGGCATCGGCCTGGGCGTGTGCGCAGGCGCTGTGATCGTCTCTCAGCGCGGTTAGCCACTGACGGTGGTTAGATTGCTGAGCCGCCCTGCAACGGCCGTTAAGGCCGTTGGGAATTTTGCTTCAGCGGGAACAGCCGGGTGTTGATGATGGCAATATTCACCTCGCACGGCACGCCATCGTCGAGAAATACGGTTTCATTGATCTGAATAACCGCATCGTTTTCCGTCAGCTTTAATAACGCGATGATGTCCGGGTCGGTTAAGTTTAACGCCGTCAGGTTTTGATCCCTGAGCTGGACTTTCTTTCCGGTAAGCTCCTCGATATAAGAATATTTCGAGATTTCCAGCTTGCTGAATTCCATGCTGCTAAACAGGTTCACCGGCAGGTGAATATGTTCCAGCGCCACCGGAATATCATCGAAGCACATCAAACGTAAAATCTTATACACCTGATCGCTGTTCTTGATACGCAGCGCCTGTGCCATATCCGGCGAAGGCACCTTCATGATGCTGACCGAGATGATTTTTCTGACGCCTTTGTGACCATGCTTTTGCGCCTGATAATCAAACGGCGACAGCGCGTGAAATCGTCCTGACTGGTTACTTATGCCGATAGAGCCGACAAAAAGCCCGGAACCTTTCACCCGGTAGATCCGCTGTTGCTCAATCAAAATGCGTGTTGCTTCGCGCACCGTCGCGCGGGTAATGCCGATGTTTTTGGCAATAGAAATTTCGGTATCCAGCTTCTCTCCGGGTAGAAGGCCATCGTCCTTAATTTTATTGAGGATGTAATCAACAACCTCTCTTTGTTTTTCTGTAATGCCATCAACCATCGACTTTCTTCCCGTTTGAGTGAAGGACAGACACCCCCCAGTCCGGCCGCGATCTGCCTGACTTTCCGTGCTGAATATCACTTCGGTTACATGGATATGTGATCAACTTAACGAATTTACACTGAGGGTCAGCCTGTCCAGCTGGTTTTAAACTTTACATGTTGTATCTGTACACGTCCACGTACATTATTGAGATGACTAGACACCTGAAACATGTATAGACGGGATCGCCTTACAGAGGTCATGGCTTTTTAGTTAATGTGCTATCTGCCGTGCTAATGATTTTAACTGATTGTAATAAATCAATTTTATTGATTTATTTTGAAATCATTTTTCCCGCTGGTTTTCCCGTTTTTAAGTCAGATTTGTGGGTGGGAAACGGACATGGAAAATGAGGCTAAACATTATCTGCCTGTACAGGTCAATCAGTTCGCTCATTAAACAGCAGGATGAAGACTATGCCACACCTGGGAAATTGGTTAGATAATAATAAAATTCAATATGTTGAAAGCGTTGCTGACTGGAAGGACGCGCTGCTGATCGCCGGACGTCCGCTGCTCAATGAAGGGATCATTTCGCAAGACTACATCGATGCCATCATTGAACAAAAAGAGCAGATCGGCCCGTATTTCGTTATCGCCCCGCGGATCGCCATGCCCCATGCGCGTCCTGAGCAGGGCGCAATCAAACTGGGGCTGTCGATTGTGCTGCTGGGCAATGCCGTGAACTTTGATTCTGAAGAGAACGATCCGGTCAGCGCGATTTTCATGTTTGCCGCGCCGGACAGCAACAGCCATATCGAGATGATTTCCCAACTGGCGGAAGTCCTGTCCGATGAAGAGATTATGGATCGGCTGTTTGCTGCCTCGGGCAAAGAACAGCTGATGACGATTTTACTGGGCGAAGCATCTGCCCGTTAACACTCTCCTTTTGACCAACAGATATTGAGGTTTGATATGAAAATTATGGCGGTGTGTGGTTCAGGTTTGGGCAGTAGCTTCATGATGGAAATGAACATCAAGAAAGTGCTTAAAACTCTCGATATTGAAGCGGAAGTGGAACACTCCGATCTCGGCTCGGTGACGCCAGATGTGGCGGATGTGTTTGTCATGGCAAAAGACATTGCCTACAGCGCCAATCTCCCGGAACAAAAGGTCATTATCATTAATAACATTATTGACCTGAAGGAAATTGAGCAAAAAGTACGCGAGTATTTCGGCAAATAATAATGCTTATAACCAGATAAACACCTTACCCTCGAGGTTAAAATGTTTACTCAAAACCTTTTGCAGTTCGTCGTCGACGTGCTGAAAGTGCCCTCCATCCTGGTTGGACTGGTGGCATTATTCGGCCTTGTTGCGCAGAAGAAGCCGCTGCCTGATGTGATTAAGGGCACGGTAAAAACCATTCTGGGCTTCCTGGTGC
>LIDZ01000650.1_pt1 | contig 19629 bp, 16 predicted proteins | sample 644651 | NCBI WGS metagenome assembly LIDZ01 (sample SAMN03856242, study PRJNA289617) | food metagenome | isolation source: wine grapes on drying loft during traditional withering process | host: Vitis vinifera cv. Corvina | place: Italy: Gargagnago di S. Ambrogio di Valpolicella | collected 2014-01 | reverse complement strand
CCAGCGCCAGCACCATCTGGTAATGGTTCTGCGGTAGTAGCCGAAGCGATGAAACATATTGGCAAACCATATGTATGGGGCGCTAAAGGACCTGAATCATTTGACTGTTCAGGATTTACCAGCTATGTTTACCGCACAGCTGCTGGACGCGAAATCGGTGGATGGACTGTTCCTCAAGAATCAGCTGGAACGACTATTTCAATCGATCAAGCACAACCTGGCGACTTACTATTCTGGGGCAGCCGTGGTGGTACTTATCACGTAGCGATTGCTTTAGGCGGCGGACAATATGTTCACGCACCAGCACCAGGACAAACAGTAACAACTTCTTCATATGCATACTACGCACCAAGCTTTGCGGTTCGTATGTAATCAATTAAAAACTATTGACCGGTACGGAGAATAATCTTCGTATCGGTTTTTCTTTTTGGAGGCGTAAAATGAATAAGCATCGGAAAAATGGAAATTTATATTTAGGAATTGCTTTTATTATGATGATTGTTTTGTTTATTAGTTCTTCTATGACTTATGAACAACAAAGTCAAGTATCGTTAATTGATCGACTATTAAGCGGCGAACCTTTTAGTAGGGCGTTATCGGGTATCTCGTTTAGCTATGCTGGCAGTAAAGTCAGTACAGCGGCGTTAGGATATGCGAAATTTGTTGAGTTTTTCATTCGTAAAGGGGCGCATTTTGGAACTTATTTTGTTTTGGGCGGCAGCTTCTTTCTGGGATTGCAACCGAAATTAAAACAAAAACTACCGTTTCTGGCAGGCTTCTTTGCCTGGTTTTCGGCTACCGGATATGCCGCAATGGATGAATTTCATCAAATGCTAACAGGTGGGAGAACGCCTTTATTTCAAGATGTTATGCTGGATTCTACCGGAGCTTTGACGGCTTGCCTATTAGTCATTCTCTATACCCAAGTAGTGAAGAGAAGATAATTTAGTTCTTTTCCTTGACGAACGATTTTTTTAGAGTAAGAATGAGAGGAACGCTTTATTAAAATAATTAGGAGGATTATACTATGTCAGGACACAGTAAGTGGAGTAATATTCAAGGGCGAAAAAACGCACAAGATGCTAAGCGAGGGAAAATTTTTCAAAAAATTTCTCGTGAGATTTATATGGCCGCCAAAGCTGGTGGACCTGACCCCGCTATAAATCCTGCATTGCGTTTAGTCATAGATAAAGCCAAAAGTGCGAACATGCCTAATGATAATGTAGCGCGAGCAATAAAAAAAGCGACCGCTTCTGGTGAGGGTGAGCACTACGATGAAATCACTTATGAAGGTTACGGCCCAGGTGGTGTTGCTATTTTGGTTCACGCTCTAACCGACAATCGTAACCGAACAGCCACCAACGTGCGGGTAGCATTTACCCGTAATGGTGGGAACTTAGGTGAAACTGGTTCAGTAAGCTACATGTTTGATCGCCAAGGCTACATTGCAATTGAACGTGAAGGTTTAGCGTTGGATGAGGACGAAATGTTGGAGAAAGTAATCGAAGCTGGCGGTGAAGATATGGAAACTTCGGCTGAAGTGTTTGAAGTTTACACAGCACCTGAAGATTTCGCTGCTGTCCGAGATCAATTGGAGACTGATGGATTCATCTTAGCGCAGGCTGAACTCACGATGGTCCCTCAAACAACCGTTGAATTAACAGAACCACAGAAGGAGCTGCTAGATCGTTTGGTCGAAAAGTTAGAAGATGACGATGATGTATCAGAAGTGTTTACTTCTGCCGAATAAGACGAAGTCCTGCTTATTCGATGTATAAAAAAGAACGCAAAAAAAACAACCGCTTGGAGAAATCCAAGCGGTTGTTTCAATTTAAAAGACTAATACTGGTGTTCCGACATCAACAAGATCAAATACTTGTCCCATCACTCCAGGCGGGGTGTTGATACAGCCGTGTGATCCGCGCGTTAGCCACAAATCTCCACCATATGCAGATTGCCAGTTGGAATCGTGAATACCTACGCCGGTCCAATCGATTGGCATCCAGTAACTTACCGGACTAGCATATTTGCTACCATCATCGTTCAATCCGCGCAAAGTAGTATTTCTTTCTTTACTCCATACATAGTTCACACCTGGTGGAGTTGGTGAAGAAGGTTTTCCGCTGACGATATCAGTTTCTAAGGCAACGGCACCATCTTTATATACCCACATGTGCTGGTTTTGTAAATCAACTTCTACATAGGTGTTGCCAACTAATGCTTTATCAGCAGTAGTACTGCCATCAACAATGGGTGAACGTGTAAAATCTTTGCCTTGAAGAATTTGCTCGCTTAAAGCGGCTGCTTCTGCTTCGGGTTGGATTGTCCAGCTATAAGCGCCGGCGGGAACTTCTACTTCGCCGCGACGAGTACTGTTAAACTTAGTTGGTTGAGTACTTGTGTTGTATGTTTGTCCAAGTTCAGTAACATAAGCCGTTACTTTTTCTTGATCCAAGGCCAATTTTCCTTCTGCATCTACAGTTAACCAATCATGAATATTATCAGATGGAATATCTACGGTGTTGCCATTGATACTGTAAGTTGCTTTAACTTTGGAAACCTTATTCATTTCTTCCAGTGATTCTTTTAATTGAGGATCATCTTTTTTGGTAGTTGGTTTAGATAAATACTCATTCATACTGATATTGTGTTTGCCGGTAGATACAGCCTCAGCAAATGCATCTGCTGCAGAATCCACATCAATTGTGGTTCCTTGTTTTTCACCCACAATTTCAAATCCGGATTCAGTTTGTTTGATGGTCGCATTTTCTGTAGGTGTACGCGGCTCATTTACTTGAGCAAGTTCTACCTTCACTTGTTCTTTCACAGCATTTAGTTTGTCTTGATCCAGCGTGTTTCCGGCAACATCTTTTGTTTCAGCAGCGGAAACTAATTGCATACCCCAGCTAAACGGATTTTGCGATTCTTTAATAGAAGATAATTCTTCTGCATAATCTGTTGTCCAGCCAAGGTCTTGCCGATTGATTTCTTTCCAGTCTTTGCCATCAATTTGAATGACAAATGGTGAATCAGATAAAGCTTTTTCCATTTTTTTGTTCGCGTCTGCAACAGTTAGGTTTTCAATCTCTACACCGTTAACTACGGTGTTGGGTAAGAATCGACTGCTATAGTATGTACTTCGGAAGGCATAACCTGCCACTAACACTACAAGAATACCCAGTACGACAATTAAACCTACTTTAGAACGTGAACGCTTTCTATCAGATCTTCGCATCGAAATAACTCCTTAAATTCACAGAATAGATGGTATATCAAAAACAAATATACCACAGAACCAATAAAAAGCGAGCCTTCTCGGATACTTTATAAAGAATATTTAAAAATACCGTGAGAAAATTTCTCACGGTATTGATAACAAGTTATTTTTCTTCACTTTCTAGTTCCGCGAAGGCTTTTTCCATTACGTCTTTTAGTTGACTAGCTGAAGCATTCATTTTATCTTTTTCAGCGTCAGTTAAAGGAATTTCAATGATGTTTTGGACACCTTTGGCATTTACTACGGCAGGTGCGCCGATATAAATATCTTTTTGTCCGTATTGGCCTTCCAGGTAAACTGACAATGGGAAGACGGCACTTTCATCATTTAAAATTGCGCGAGTGATACGTGCTAAGGCAACCGCGATGCCGTAGAACGTTGCACCTTTTTTCTCAATAATTTCATAAGCCGCGTCACGTACGCCGAAGAATAAGTTTACTAAGGCTTCTTCATCTACTTCTGGGTTATCTTTTACCCATTCGTAAATTTGTAAGCCGGCAACGTTGGCATGCGACCATACAGGGAACTCTGAATCGCCGTGTTCGCCTAAAATGTAAGCATGAACGTTTCTTGGGTCAACGTTGACTAACTCAGAAATTGCTTGACGGAAACGAGCTGTATCCAATGAAGTTCCTGAACCAATCACGCGTTCTTTAGGGAATCCAGAGAATTTCCAAGTAGCATAAGTTAAGATATCTACTGGATTGGCAGCAACTAAGAAAATACCGTTGAAGCCTGAAGCGACGATTTGTTCAACAATACTTTTATTGATACGCAAGTTTTTGTTTACTAAGTCCAAACGAGTTTCGCCAGGTTTTTGAGGTGCGCCAGCTGTGATAACAACTAGGTCTGCATCATGAGCGTCATCGTAAGATGCTGAATAGATTTTTTTAGGTGAAGTGAAAGCTAATGCGTGGGATAAATCAATCGCATCTCCTTCAGTTCTATTTGTATCGATATCAATGATCCCGATTTCTTGAGCGATATTCTGGTTGACTAGGGCGAATGCGTAGCTTGATCCTACGGCACCGTCTCCGACTAAAATTACTTTTTGATGGGTTTTAACATTTCCTGCAGCTGCAGTCATTGTGTACCAGTCCCTTCTTCTATTTGTTTTATCGTTGATATCATACCACTAATTTGTAAAACTTGTCACGTATTTCGCTCTAAACTAATACAGTTTTAATTGTTGTTATAGTTGGAAACGGTTTGATGCTTGATGGGAAGGGAACGGGCGAAATGAGAGTTCTTAATGAAAAGCTAAACTTTAAGCAAGTCTTAAAATGGTGATTTAACCACTACAGTTTATTTTGTGTTATACTGTCTGAGAACGACTGGACCGTCCTATGACGGTCCAGCATTTTGGCATGCTTTAAGTGAAAGGAAAAATAATGAAGATGATTGTAGGCCTGGGGAATCCAGGAAAAAAATATGAAAATACCAAACACAATGTCGGTTTTATGGCAGTTGATCAATTAGCGAAGGAACGTGGTGCAACGTTCAAGAAGCATACATTCGAGGCAGAGGTAGCTGACTTTTTTGTAAATGGCGAAAAAGTACTGCTGGTGAAACCTTTAACATTTATGAATGAGTCAGGAAGGGCTGTCGGGCCTTTAATGACTTATTTTGGTGTTTATCCAGAAGAATTGGTAATTATTCACGACGATCTAGATTTAGCGTTTGGCAAATTACGACTGCGGCAAAAAGGCAGCGCTGGCGGACACAACGGGCTAAAGAGTATTATCGCGCATTTAAAAAGCCAAGAATTTAACCGTATTAAAATTGGCATAGGCAGACCCAATGGAAAAACGGTAGTCAATTATGTTCTAAGTCCGTTCTCAAAAGAGGAACAACCGGAGATTTTAGCCTGTGTTGATCGGGCGGCAGAAGCAGCAGCCTTTTTTATTGAAAGCAATGATTTTATTCAAACCATGAATCGGTATAATTAAGGAGGTGGTTCAGCTATGAATCTCATAGAAATAATTAATCAAACGCCTTTAGTAAAGCAGTGGCATGAGGAGTTAGAGCAAAAGGCAAAGCGTCAGTTATTAGTTGGGCTGTCCGGATCTGCTAAAGCTTTAGTGATGGCGGGAGCATATGAGAAATATCAACGACAAATCATCATCGTTGTTCCTAATCTCTACTATAGTAATCAGTTAACGGAGGAACTTCGGCAAATTGCAGAAGACGTATACCTCTTTCCGGTAGATGAAGTATTGTCTGCTGAAATGGCTTTTTCTTCGCCGGAGGCCCGAGCTGAACGGGTAGAAACTCTGTCAGCTTTGAGTCAAGGAAAAAAAGGGCTTTATGTCGTGCCGTCCGCAGCATTACGAAAGCATCTGCCGACCCCTGCCACTTGGCAGAAGAGCCAATTACATTGGAAAATCGGTAGTGAAGTTGAACTTCAGGATTTAGCGCAACAGCTAGTGTTGATGGGGTACGAGCGTCAATCAATGGTAGGAAAGCCCGGCGAATTCAGCATGCGGGGCAGTATCGTTGATATTTATCCCCTTACAACAACCCATCCAATTCGAGTGGAATTGTTTGATGTAGAGATTGATTCCATCCGTTACTTTGAAGCTGATACCCAGCGATCGGTTGAAAATTTAGAAGAAATTTGGGTCAGTCCGACAACAGAACTAGTCTTTGATCAAACAGATTTGGACCGCGGTGCCGAAAAAATCAGCCAATTATTGGAAAATCGGTTAGCAGTAACCAAGGAAAAGGCAGATCAAAACTTCCTTAAAGATTACTATGGACAGCTAGTTTCTTCTTGGAAAGACGGCATTCCCACCGAAGAGACGCGGTATTATACAGATTTAATCTACGGCAGTCAGAACTCCTTGCTGCAATACGTGGAAAATGACGCTTGGTTATTTGTCGACGACTATGGTCGAATTATGGAAACCAATCGCGAAATGGAACGGGAAGAAGCAGAATGGCACACCCAAAAATTGTCAGAACTGCGGGTCTTTGCTGAGCAGCGTTTCGGTATGGATTTAATTAGTATGCTGAAAAAGTCTGATTTAACCGCTTCCTTCTTTTCGCTATTCCAAAAAGGCATGGGAAACTTAAGGTTTGCAGCAATTCACGCCTTTCAATACCGATCAATGCAGCAATTCTTTGGACAGATTCCTTTATTAAAAACAGAAGTAGATCGCTGGCAAAAACAACAGCAAACCGTCATTTTTGTTGTATCCGATCAAGAGCGCAAAGAAAAACTAATGCAAGAATTTCAGGATGCATCGATTCAAGCCCTTGAGACAACTGCGGATCAGCTATTGGTGAGCAAAACGCAAGTGGTTGAAGGCAGTTTGTCTTCAGGCTTCGAGTTGCCGCAAGATCACATTGTCGTAGTCACGGAACGAGAAATTTTTCAAAAAGTAACAAAAAAACGCGCGCGGCGTCAGACAATATCCAATGCAGAGCGCCTAAAGAGCTATAACGAATTAAAAGCTGGTGATTATGTTGTTCATGCCAATCACGGGATCGGTAAATACATCGGTATGGAAACGATCGAGATCGATGGTGTCCACCAAGATTACATGACTATCCTTTACCAAAAAGATGACAAGCTTTTTATTCCAGTTACTCAGCTGAACCTGATTCAAAAATATGTTGCTTCAGAAGCCAAACCGCCTAAAATCAATAAATTGGGCGGCAGCGAATGGAGCAAAACAAAAAGTAAAGTCTCGAAAAAAATTGAAGACATTGCGGATGATTTAATCGAATTATACGCCAAGCGCGAAGCCGAACGTGGCTACGCTTTCGGGCCAGATGATGAATACCAAAAAGAATTCGAGAATGCTTTCCCTTATACTGAAACCGATGATCAGCTGCGCAGTTCGGCTGAGATCAAGCATGACATGGAAAAACCACGTCCAATGGATCGCCTATTGGTAGGAGATGTTGGTTTTGGTAAAACAGAAGTCGCATTGCGGGCTGCCTTTAAAGCAATTAAGGAAAACAAGCAGGTAGCTTTCTTAGTGCCTACAACAATTTTGGCGCAGCAGCATTACGATACTATGGTAGAACGATTTGAAAACTTCCCGGTAAACGTTGCGATGTTGAGCCGCTTTCGGACAAAGAAACAGCAAAATGAAACGATTGAAAAATTGCGTACTGGACAAGTAGATATAGTAGTAGGAACCCATCGTTTGCTTTCGCAAGATTTAAAGTTTGCGGATCTGGGCTTACTGGTTATTGATGAAGAACAACGATTTGGTGTTAAGCATAAAGAACGTTTGAAACAGTTACGCTCTCAAGTAGACGTGTTAACGCTGACTGCAACACCAATTCCTCGAACTTTGCATATGTCAATGTTAGGGGTTCGAGACTTATCGGTCATCGAAACACCTCCAGAAAATCGTTACCCGATTCAAACGTATGTTATGGAGACGAATCCAGGTGCGATTCGTGAGGCCATCGAACGGGAGATGGCTCGCGGCGGTCAGGTGTTCTATCTATATAATCGGGTTGAGACCATTGAACGTAAGGTGGAAGAGCTGCAAATGCTGGTGCCTGATGCTCGGGTGGGCTTCGCGCACGGACAAATGACCGAAGTGCAGTTGGAGAATACGTTGCTGGACTTTATTGAAGGACAATATGATATTTTAGTCACGACGACTATCATTGAAACGGGCGTAGACATTCCCAATGTGAATACGTTGTTTGTAGAAAATGCCGATTATATGGGATTATCTACTTTGTACCAATTAAGAGGGCGAGTAGGACGAAGCAGTCGGATCGCATATGCTTACTTCATGTATGAACCGCAAAAGATATTAAATGAAGTAAGTGAAAAACGGCTGCAGGCAATCAAGGACTTCACTGAGTTGGGTTCGGGATTCAAAATTGCTATGCGAGATTTATCCATTCGGGGAGCTGGGAATTTACTTGGGGCTCAGCAGCATGGATTTATTGATGCGGTTGGTTTTGATATGTATTCTCAAATGTTGACGGAAGCAGTTGATCGTAAGCAAGGAAAGAATACACAGACTGAACGAACTTCAGTTGAAATCAATTTAGGTATTGATGCCTATATTCCTGGAACGTATATTGAAGATGAGCGTCAAAAAATCGAAATCTATAAACGAATTCGTGAATTGGAAAGTCGTGACATGCTAGACGAAGTCGAAAATGACTTAGTGGACCGTTTCGGTGATTACCCTGACGAGGTTGCCAATCTATTAAATGTTGGGCAATTAAAAATGGATGGGGATCGAGCATTAATTGAAAATATTACTAAACGCGATCCGCAATTGATTGTCACTTTGAGTAAAGTTGGAACAAAGGCTTATGCTGTTGAACAACTTTTTGAAGCTTTGAGTGCGACTAAGCTGAAAGCTACTTTAGGTGTTGAGAAGGAAAAAATGGTGATTAAGCTGGTAATCCAACCGAAAATGGATCAAGCAGTCTGGCTAAGAGAGCTGACGAAGTTCGTTAAAGCGATGCGGGAGCAAAAATATAAAGGATAGGGGCTGAGGGCACTGGCTAATAAAGAAATGAAAGTTATGATGCGGGGTGCCTTTATCCTTACCGCCGCGTCCTTTGTTGCGAAAATATTAAGTGCCATTTATCGCGTACCTTACCAGAATTTAGCTGGGGACGAAGGTTTTTACGTGTATCAGCAAGTTTATCCCATTTATGGGATTGCCATGACCTTGGCTCTTTCGGGGCTGCCGCAATTTATTTCTAAATACGTGTCGGAAAAAAAGGGACCAAAAGAACAACGAGCGGCTCTGACAGAATTGTTTCCGCTATTAACTGGTTTTGGCTTAGTGTTGTGGGCAATTACTTTTTTCGGCAGTCAACAAATTGCTAACGGAATGGGAGATACCGGACTAGCACCTCTTATACGAGTAGTCTCCTTCACTTTCGTACTGATGCCTTTATTGTCGATTACACGGGGAGAATTTCAAGGGAAGCTGATGATGGTGCCCACAGCTGTATCACAAGTTGTTGAACAGCTGATTCGAGTAGGGGTCATTTTATTGGCAGCCTGGTCTTTTCAACAGTTCCACTGGGATGTCTATCATACAGGGACAGTTGCTATGGCTGGCGCCTTAGCCGGAGGTATAGCTGCTGTACTAATCTTGCAGTACTATCGTCGCAAGGTATTAGGAACTAGTACGCCGATTGCTTTTTTTAAAATGACAGATCGTTCCAAACAATTAATGAATCGCCTAGTTTTAGAAGGAGGTTTAATGACTGTTTACAGCGGATACTTAATTTTGTTTCAGCTGATCGATTCCTTTACGATAAAAAAGGCTTTGGTTGATTCTGGTTTTACAGAGTACGGAGCTAAAGTCGCAAAAGGGGTGTATGATCGAGGCCAGCCGCTGGTTCAACTAGGTCTAGTGGTTGCATTAGCATTGAGTTCCAGCTTCTTGCCGATACTAACCCGCTATTTGACGAATCGCGAACGGCGGTTGTTTATTAAATCCAGTCAGATATTTTTACGTTTAACTTGTGCGATAGCAGCCGCAGCTTCATTAGGCTTGGTACTTTTACTGCCTTACGTCAATTACGCCTTGTTCAAGGACTATTCGGGCAATCTCACTTTAGTACTTTTTGTCTTTGCCATTTTTTTAATGGCGATGATTCAAAGCTACCAAAGCATCGCCCAAAGTCAAAATCAATACCGTATATCGCTAAAAGCAGCTGGCTGGGGGTTACTAGCAAAAGTATTAATTACTAGTCTTTTTACTAAGCTGCTTGGAACAGTCGGATCAAGCTTAGCAACCTTGCTGGGATTGACTGTCGCATTAATTATCTTGCACCGCGGTAGCGAAGCTGAGCTTACCGGATATTTGAAAGAAAGAAAATTTGGTAAAAAACTAGCTGTTTGTTTAGGTGGCATGGCTATCAGTTTATTTGGCTACTATACGGTTTTACAATTGCTGGGAAATCCAGTGCAGCATCGCAGCCAAGCATTGTTTGCTGCGATAATTGGTGTAATAATTGGTGCCGGCATTTTCTTATTTTTAGCAATACGGGTAAAATTGCTGACAACAAGAGAATGGCTGATGCTGCCAATGGGATCAAAAATATTACGATTAAAATGGAAAAGAGAGTGACATTATGCGTCTAGACAAATTTTTAAAAATCTCAAGAATTATCAAACGCCGTTCAGTGGCAAAAGAAGTAGCAGATAAAGGTCGGATTCAAGTGAATGGGAAATTGGCTAAATCTTCGACTGATGTCAAAATTGGAGATGTTATTCGTGTTCAATTTGGCAATAAAATAATGGAAGCCAAAGTAGCAGCCTTGCATGAGTCAACGAAAAAAGAGGATGCTGCTGGCATGTATGAGATTATTCAGGAAACAAGAGTTGAAAATAACCTTAATTAAGGTTATTTCAAATAGACATTAGAATTTGAACTTGCTATAATAGGAGAGAAACTCAAGGAAAGAGGAGCGTTGCGAAATGGCAGAGAAGAAGCTGAAGGTAGCTGCATTGGATACACCTTATGCAAAAGAACAGTACAAAAAGTTTCAAAAACAGCAGCGCCAACTGATTTTCAAACGCCGTCGTTTGACTGCACTTTTCTTGATTGCTGCGTTTGTTTTCATTATTATGGGGGTTCAGCTATTTGGTGAACACCAGCATTTGAAGGAACTCAAAGGAATTCAAACTAAGACAGAAGCGGAATCTGTGAAGCTTGATCAACAAGTGACTGCATTGAAACACGATGTTTCTTTGCTGCAGGATGACGCATATGTTGCTAAATTGGCGCGCAGCCGCTATTATTATTCAAAGGATGGAGAATTGGTGTTTGTCTTGCCTGACCAAGAACAAACCTCTCAAAAAACTGCATCTGACGAAATCGTCAAGTCAGAAACTGCGGAATAAGCGGTTTTAATAAATAGGTAAAAAAATAGGAGGAACAATCTTTTTATGTCAATCGAAGTAGGAGCTAAGCTTCAAGGAAAAGTGTCTGGTATTACCAATTTTGGTGCATTTATCGATTTAGGGGAAGGGAAGACAGGCTTAGTCCATATTAGTGAAATTTCCAATGGATTTGTCAAAGACATTCACGATGTGTTAACTGTCGGCGATGAAGTGACGGTAAAAGTTACCTCTGTAGGCAATGATGGCAAAGTCGGTTTGTCTATTCGTAAAGCGCAAGATCAGCCTCAACCTGAAAAGAAACCATTTAACAGAGAAAAGCGTGAAAGTCGTCCAGTACGTCCACAAGCAAAGGGTAATTTCTCAAAGAACAAAAAAGAAGACTTCGATACATTGATGAGTTCCTTTTTAAAGGATAGCGATGATCGGTTATTATCCTTAAAACGTAATACAGAAGGTAAACGTGGTGGCCGTGGCGGCCGTCGCAACTAAATAAACAAGTAGCTGAAATTCACTTAGGAATTTCAGCTTTTTTCAATAGGAGAATTTTAATGGAACAGAAGTTTGTACAAATGACTCCTGAGCTTCAAAAAGCTGGTCGGGTTTTGATCGCTGTTTCGACTGGAGTAGATTCGATGGTTCTTTTGCGTTTAATGGAAAAAGCGCAAGTACGATTTGGAATTGAAATTGGGGTTGTCCATGTAAATCATCAATTGCGGGAAGAATCGGTTAAAGAAGCCGAATTTTTACAAGTCTACTGCCAAGACAAAGAAATTCCTTGTTATGAAAAAGTGTGGGAAAAGCCCGCGAAAACGGGGATAGAAGTACAGGCTCGTAAGTTTAGGTATGCTTTTTTTGCCGAAGTAATGGAGCAGGAAAATTATTCGATGTTATTGACGGCTCATCATGGGGATGATCAGGTAGAAACGATGCTGATGCGTTTTGCTCGAGGCGGAACATTGCTGGGACATGCCGGGATTCAACGGAAACGACCTTTTGCTTCGGGGGATTTATTGAGACCATTGCTGCCTTTTACCAAACAGGACATCATTGCCTACGCTGAAGATGAATCTGTCCCCTATTTTGAAGATACCAGCAATGCTTCGCTGCAATACACTAGAAACCGAATTCGACATCAGGTGCTGCCGGTTTTGAAAGAAGAAAATTCACAACTTTTGGAGCACGCCCAGCAATTTCAACAACAATTGACTTGGGCAGAAGCCGGGCTGCGCTACGCTCTAAAAGAAAATTTAAACAATATCGTTTATAAAGCGAATCGCTGGACTTTTATAAAGGCGGATCTTCCTTCTGAGGAAAGCCTGCGTTATTATTTTTTAACTTTCTTGTTTGAAAAATTCCAACAAGTGACTGAACTAGCCATTTCACAGCGGCAAGTTCTCCAATTGGTACACCTGCTGGATCATGGCGCGGCTCAATGGTCTGTTGATTTAGCACACGGCTGGCAGTTTTCAGCGAGTTATCAAATGTATGCTTTGGAAAAGCGGGCATTTCATACACAAGGAGAGTACGCCTTAGTACTTGGCGATTCAATTGTTTTATCTGAAAATGAACATTTAGCTTTACGCACTAATGAAAAAAAGGACAAAGAAGCAACCTACTCAGTAGCTCTGCCGACAACGGTTAACTTACCGCTAGTGGTGCGCCGTCGCAAAGACGGGGATCGAATTCAGCTTACTGAGACGTTAAGGAAAAAAGTTAGCCGTTATTTTATTGATCAAAAAGTCTCTCAAAAAGAAAGGGAGCAAGCATGGGTCGTTGCCGATGCGTCAGGGGAAGTCGTAAGCGTTCTGCCCTTTGTCAATTCCTATTTGAGTATTAGTAATGAAACTGATAGAATACACTACATACTTGACTATTATTTGTGCTATTGAAAGGAGCCTCTCATGCAAGGGAAGGATATTGAAAGTGTCTTAATTGACCGAGCTGAAATTCAGCAGCGTTGTGTTGAACTAGGCAAAGAATTAACGAAGGATTATGCAGACAAAAACCCACTAGTGGTTGGTATTTTAAAAGGAGCCGTGCCATTTATGGCAGATATCGTTCGTGAAATTGATACCTATTTAGAGTTGGATTTCATGGATGTATCTAGCTACGGCAACCAAACGGTTTCATCTGGAGAAGTAAAAATCATCAAAGATTTGGATACGAATGTCGAAGGTCGGGATCTTCTGATCGTAGAAGATATCATTGACAGCGGACGTACTCTTCATTATTTAGTAGAGTTATTCAAATACCGCAAGGCAAAATCAGTGAAAATTGTTACGCTGCTTGATAAGCCTGAAGGACGGATCATTGACATCGAAGCTGACTACATTGGTTTTAATGTACCAAACGAATTTGTTGTAGGTTACGGATTGGATTATGCTGAAACATATCGCAATCTCCCGTATGTAGGGATCTTGAAACCTGAAGTTTATCAATCAAATTAGTGACAGGAACAATTCACATTATGATATACTATAATGGTCAGGATTGATAAAACTTTAAAAACGAAACAATTACGAGGAGGAAACGTATGAATAAAAACCCTAAGGGAGCAAAAAATGCTCTCTATTATATCCTCGTCATCTTGGCTATGGTCATGGTTGTTTATTTCCTTTTTGGAGACAACCGAACCCAGTCGCCAGATATCGAGTATTCCACTTTCACTGAACAGTTAAAAGAAGGAAAAATCAAAGAATTCAGAATTCAACCAGCAGGTGGCGTTTATCGAATCACTGGTGAATACAATGAACAACAAGAGGTTGCTAATACTGGTGGTTTAAGTATTATGGGATCAACTGACAGTTCAACCACGCATTTCAGTACGATTGTTCTGCCGAATGATTCCACGTTGAATGAAGTGACCACACTTGCTAGTGAAAACGGGATTACAACTGAAATCCAAGAAGAATCTAGCAGCGGTATGTGGGTAACCTTGCTTGTGAGTTTCTTACCGATCTTGCTAATGGTCTTTTTCTTCTACATGATCATGGGTCAACAAGGCGGCGGTGGCGGCGGCAATGGCCGTGTCATGAACTTTGGTAAATCTAAAGCCAAGGAAGCTGACAAAAAAGCCAACCGTGTACGCTTCTCTGATGTAGCCGGAGCAGAAGAAGAAAAACAAGAACTAGTTGAAGTTGTTGAATTTCTGAAAGATCCACGACGCTTCGTTGAATTGGGCGCGCGTATTCCTGCAGGGGTCTTACTTGAAGGACCTCCCGGAACCGGTAAAACTTTGCTAGCTAAAGCAGTAGCTGGTGAAGCAGGCGTACCATTCTATTCTATTTCAGGTTCTGACTTCGTTGAAATGTTTGTCGGTGTCGGTGCCAGCCGTGTTCGTGATTTATTTGAAACGGCGAAGAAAAATGCTCCAGCAATTATCTTTATCGATGAAATCGATGCTGTTGGTCGTCAACGGGGCGCTGGTATGGGTGGCGGACACGATGAACGTGAACAAACCCTGAACCAATTGCTTGTTGAGATGGATGGTTTTGATGGAAATGAAGGCGTCATTGTCATTGCCGCAACTAACCGTTCTGATGTACTAGATCCAGCGTTATTACGTCCAGGTCGTTTTGACCGCCAAATCTTGGTAGGTCGTCCAGACGTTAAAGGTCGTGAAGCAATTCTGCGAGTTCATGCGCGTAACAAGCCGCTTGCAGATGATGTTGATTTGAAAGTTGTTGCGCAACAAACACCTGGTTTTGCCGGTGCTGATTTAGAAAACGTCTTGAACGAAGCGGCCTTAGTAGCTGCTCGTCGTAACAAGAAGAAAATCGATGCTTCTGACGTGGATGAAGCAGAAGATCGTGTAATTGCTGGTCCAGCTAAGAAAGATCGAGTAATCAGCAAACGTGAACGTGCGATGGTTGCTTACCATGAAGCGGGTCATACAATTATCGGGATGGTCTTAAATCGTGCTCGTGTTGTCCATAAAGTAACGATTATCCCTCGCGGACGTGCTGGCGGATACATGATTGCTTTACCAAAAGAAGACCAAATGCTGATGACAAAAGATGATATGTTTGAACAAATTGTTGGTTTGCTAGGTGGGCGTACGGCTGAAGAACTTGTCTTTAACGTACAATCAACTGGTGCTTCCAATGACTTTGAACAAGCAACTGGCTTAGCCCGTAGCATGGTTACTGAATACGGAATGAGCGATAAGCTTGGACCCGTTCAGTATGAAGGAAATCACCAAGTATTTGTTGGTCGCGACTACGGTCAAACAAAAGCTTACTCTGAACAAGTAGCTTTTGAGATCGATGAAGAAGTTCGTAAGATTTTGATGGAAGCTCATGAAAAAGCTCGCGAAATCATTGAAGAACATCGTGAACAGCATAAACTGATTGCTGAAAAACTATTAGAATTTGAAACATTAGATGCGAAAGCAATCAAATCCTTGTTTGAAACTGGCGAAATGCCAGAAGGCAGAAGCAGTGCTTACCCAAGTGAAAAAGCGCAAGCTCTTACGTTTGAAGAAGCTAAGCGTGCTTTGGAAGAAGAAGATGCTGAAAAACAAGCACAGGATGAAAAGAAACACAATGATCCAAATGGTAAAAACGAACCAATGGAATCACCTGACGATACAAGCGACAACGAACAGTAATCTTAAAAGCATGTCTTAACCGGCATGCTTTTTTTATTTTTTTAAAAGTCATACAAGGAAGTTGAAAAAAAACTGAAGTGCTAGTATGATGCAATCACGAGTAAGAATGACTGCATGTAAGTATGCAGCAAAAAAAGGAGAAAACAAATGACTGATTATTTAGTAAAGGCGTTGGCTTATGACGGTTTTGTTCGTGCATATGCCGTAGATGCCACTGCAACGGTAGCAGAAGCACAACGACGCCATGATACTTGGAACACGGCTTCAGCTGCATTAGGACGAACCATGATTGGCGGCTTAATGCTGGGCGCTACGTTAAAGGGTGACGATAAATTAACGATTAAAATAGATGGTAACGGTCCTGCTGGTGGAATAGTTGTTGACAGTAATGGCAAAGGTGATGTGAAAGGTTATATAAAAAATCCTCATCTTAGTCTGCCGTTGAATTCAATTGGCAAGATTGATGTCAGAGGTGCTGTTGGAACAGAAGGCATGCTGACGGTAATTAAGGATTTAGGCATGAAAGAGCCTTTCTCAGGACAAACACCAATTGTTTCAGGAGAAATAGGGGAAGACTTCACTTATTATCTTGCTGTCTCGGAGCAGATTCCTTCTGCAGTAGGAGTGTCAGTATTAGTAGATACAGATGATTCGATTAAAACGGCCGGTGGTTTCATGATTCAAATTATGCCAGGTGCCAGCGATGAAGTCATCGATCAAATTGAAGAACAGTTAAAAGAAACGGCCCGTATCTCTTCTTTATTGGATCAAGGACAAACTCCTGAAGAAATCCTGAAGGGTTTATTAGGTACTGAGGATGTAGATTTTCTGGAAACAATGCCGGTCCAATTTAAGTGTGATTGTTCAAAGGATAAGTTTGGTGCAGCGATTATCAGCTTAGGGCCAGATGAAATTCAAGCAATGATTGACGAAGATCATGGAGCTGAAGCAGTTTGTTCATTTTGCAATAACAAATATGAATATAGTGAAGCTGATTTATTAGAATTAAAACGAGAAGCAATGGGGGAAGTATAGCGTGAGGTCGTTGAACGAAGCCTGGAAAATCGGCGATGTAGAAATTCCCAATCGGGTGGTGGTAGCTCCGATGGCGGGAATAACCAATGCTGCTTTTCGAGTAACTGTCAAAGAATTTGGTGCAGGACTAGTTGTCTGTGAAATGATCAGTGATCAAGGGATTCATTTTCGCAACAAAAAAACTTTGGAAATGCTGTATATTGATGAGCGGGAACATCCATTAAGTGTCCAAATTTTTGGCGGCAACAAAGAGTCGTTAGTGGAGGCTGCCCGATTTGTACAAGATAATACCGAAGCCGATATTATTGATATCAATATGGGATGTCCTGTAAACAAAGTGATTAAAGCAGAGGCAGGAGCCAAATGGCTTTTAGACCCGGATAAAGTTTATGAAATGGTTCATGCGGTTTCTACCGCGGTGGATATACCTGTCACGGTAAAAATGCGCACAGGTTGGGATGATAAACATATCCTTGCAGTTGAGAATGCATTAGCTGCTCAAAGCGCAGGTGCTTCAGCTTTGGCAATGCACGGCCGCACACGTGTTCAGATGTACGAAGGTCAGGCTGATTGGAATATATTGAAAAAAGTAGCTGATCAATTAACCATTCCGTTTATGGGGAATGGGGATGTGAAAACACCTGAGGATGCAAAACGGATGATCGAAGAAGTAGGCGCAGATGGTGTAATGATCGGACGAGCAGCGTTGGGCAACCCTTGGATGATCCATCGTACACAACAGTATTTGGAAACAGGCGAGTTGATTGCGGAGCCAACGCCAAGAGAAAAAATTGAAACAGCCAAAGTTCATTTAGAACGTTTGATCAATTTAAAAGGCGAAAAAATTGCCTGTCGTGAATTCCGTCAGCATGCTAGCTACTATTTGAAGGGAATTCCTCGAGCGGCTAAAGTAAAAGTAGCAATCAATCAAACTGAAGAGAAACAAGTGATCCTGGATATTTTGGATCAATTTGTCGAAGTATTAGAAGCGAAACAGAAAATTAGTTAATCTTTCAAGCCGAATCGATAATTCGGCTTGATTTTTTGTGGATAGATTGGCATTATAAGAAAGAGTACCTACATCAAAGGAGGAAAATTCGTGACTGAGGAACAACAAAACAGCTTAGCGGAAATGAATGACCAAATGCGTGTCCGCCGCGAAAAAATGGAGGCTATCCGCGAAGAAGGCAGCGATCCATTCGGCAAACGCTTTGAACGCACAGCAAACTCACAAGAGCTACACGAAAAGTATGATAGCAACACAAAAGAAGAACTGCACGAAATGGCTTTAACAGCCAGCATTGCAGGACGCATGATGACGAAACGCGGTAAAGGAAAAGCTGGGTTTGCCCATTTGCAAGATCGCGAAGGTCAAATTCAAATCTATGTACGTAAAGATGAAGTCGGCGATGAAAACTATGAAGTCTTCAAACGTGCTGATCTAGGTGATTTCTTCGGTATTACCGGTGAAGTGATGAAAACCAACACGGGTGAAGTATCTATTAAAGCTAAAGAGATTACGTTATTAACAAAATCATTGCGTCCAATGCCCGAAAAATACCATGGTTTGACAAATGTGGAACAACGCTATCGTCAACGTTACTTAGATTTGATTAGTAACCGTGAAAGCTTTGATCGTTTTATGAAACGCAGTCAAATTATCAGTCAAATTCGTCGTTATTTAGATGGCTTGGGTTATATAGAAGTAGAAACGCCTGTGCTGCATAACGAAGCTGGGGGCGCAACTGCGCGTCCATTTATTACTCACCATAATGCACTGGATATTGATTTGTATTTGCGTATTGCGTTAGAACTTCATTTGAAACGATTGATCGTGGGCGGCATGGAGAAGGTTTACGAAATTGGCCGCGTATTCCGAAATGAAGGAATTGATACGACTCATAATCCAGAATTTACTATGATGGAAGTCTATACAGCTTACACTGATTATCTGGACATTATGAATTTAACCGAAGGAATTATTCGTGATGTAGCCAAAAATGTATTAGGTGAAACAACGATCAGCTTTGACGGAACAGCTATTGATTTAGGTAGCGACTTTAAACGAATTCATATGGCGGACGCTGTTAAAGAGCAAACTGGTGTGGATTTCTGGAAAGAAATGACAATCGAAGAAGCTCGCGCTGCTGCTAAAGAGCACAATGTTGAGATTAATGAAAATATGGAAGTTGGTCATATCTTAAATGAGTTTTTCGAAACATTCGTGGAAGATACATTAGAACAGCCAACTTTTGTTTTTGGGCATCCGGTAGAGGTTTCACCACTTGCTAAGAAAAATGATGAAGATCCTCGCTTTACTGACCGCTTTGAATTATTTATCGTGGGTCGTGAATTTGCTAACGCCTTTACGGAATTAAATGATCCAATCGATCAAAGAGAACGTTTTGAAGCTCAAGAGAAAGAAAAAGAACAAGGAAACGATGAAGCACATGGTGTAGATGAAGATTTCCTTGAAGCTTTAGAGTATGGAATGCCTCCGACAGGGGGATTAGGAATCGGAATTGACCGTCTAGTTATGTTGTTAACAGATGTTCAGTCCATTCGTGACGTATTGCTATTTCCAACGATGCGTTAAAAAATACGGTTAATCTGCTTTAAGCGAGTAGATTGGCCGTATTTTTTGTTATTTACGAACGATTGTTAAACGATAGACTAGCATTAATCGCTTATGAAAAAAATTGAAAAAAAGTTGCTTTTTTCATTGACCAGAGCCGATAATGTTGGTATATTATGTATTGTTCCAAAACGAGCGAATGACGTTCGAAAAAAAATAAAAAAAGACGTTGACAGACGACTGGAAATCAGTTATTCTATCAAAGTCGCATCTGAACA
>LIDZ01010391.1_pt2 | contig 19639 bp, 12 predicted proteins | sample 644651 | NCBI WGS metagenome assembly LIDZ01 (sample SAMN03856242, study PRJNA289617) | food metagenome | isolation source: wine grapes on drying loft during traditional withering process | host: Vitis vinifera cv. Corvina | place: Italy: Gargagnago di S. Ambrogio di Valpolicella | collected 2014-01 | reverse complement strand
CTGCTGGCCCTCAACGCAGCCATCGAGGCGGCCCGCGCCGGTGAGCAGGGTCGCGGGTTCGCAGTAGTTGCCGATGAAGTGCGCAGCCTGTCCCAGCGCACCCAGGCCTCGACCGCTCAGATCGCCGGAACGGTCGATAGCTTGCGCTCCACCGTGACGCAGGCGGTCAACCTGATGGAGGCGGCCTGTGGACAAGCCGTCAACGATGCGCAGTCGGTGACCGGTCTGGGCATTCGTCTGGGGGAAATCGCTACGGCGGTGCAGGGCGTCACCGATACGCTGGCGCAGATATCGACCGCCGTGGAAGAACAGGCGACGACCGCTGATGAAGTGAGCAGCAACATCCAGCAGGTCGATCAGGCCGCAGGGCGTTTGCTGGAAGGTGCCCGTGCGGTCAATCAGGCGGCGGATACGCTGAGTCAGGGCAGCCGGGCGCTGAATGACAATACGGCGCGGTTTCGGTTGGGGTGATTGGACGGCTGGCCACGTCACACTGAAAAACCGGCGTGGTCATACACAGCCGGTTTTTTCGTATTTGTGGCCGTGATGTATGAAAGTTGGATAAACGGATGTGCATTCAATCATTTGAGGACTGACGGGAGTCGACACAAGGCGTAAAATGCGCGGTTTTTGCAGGCGAAAGGTTTCTTGAGAACGCAGCTCACCGAAAAACACCGGGCGGATGGTGACGGCTCGCTACGACGTCGAGGTTTATCCGAGGTGTCAGGCCGCTCACGCGTCGCTATTTTGATGTGCACGTACAACGGGGCTGCGTACCTCCGTGAGCAGCTCGAGTCGTTTTCCGCTCAGACCTTCCGCAATTGGGTTCTTTATGTTTCCGACGATGCGTCGACCGACGACACTCTTCGCATTTTGTCCGAATACCAGGTTCGCTGGGGTGCGGAGCGACTAGTCATTTTCGGCGGCCCCTGCAAGGGCTTTGCAGAGAACTTTGTCTCTCTGGTCAAGCGCCCTGAAATAGACGCTGATTATTTCGCGTTCAGTGACCAGGATGACGTCTGGTTCAGCGACAAGCTGGAGAGAAGCGTGGGGCGCCTTGAGCTATTGAAGCCCGATGCGCCGGCGCTTTACTGCTCCAGAACCCGGCTGGTGGATGCAGACCTGAAGGTAATCGGGGTTTCCCCGCTATTCAAAAAAACGCCGTCTTTCAAAAATGCCTTGGTTCAGAGTCTGGCAGGTGCCAATACGATGCTGATCAACCAGGCGGCGCGGGATCTTTTGGCCCAATTGCCTGAACACGCTCCACTGATCGCCCATGACTGGCTGACCTACCTTCTTGTAACAGGGTGCGGTGGTCAGGTTTTCTATGATGCCGACCCCTGCCTCTACTATCGCCAGCACCGAGGAAACTTGATCGGCGCGAATGCGAGTACCCGAGAAAGGCTAGTGCGGTTTCGTAAAATGCTCTCGGGACGATTTGTCGAGTGGAACGATGCGAACGTGTCGGTTCTGAAGGGGATGGAGTCTGTGCTTACTGAAGAAAGCAGGAGCGTACTGACGTATTTCGAAACCGGTCGAAGAGAAGTTTTTTTGAAGCGCCTCTTGAGTCTGCGAAAGGCCGGGATCTACCGGCAGACGGTGCAGGGTAATCTAAGTCTGATATTGGCAGTGTGTGTGGGGCGGGTATAGCAGGCGAGCAATCTTGCGTTGTGTTACGCAAGGCGCTTTGTAATGATCCAGAGAGGCATATTCGTCAAAGCATCTTCATTAGAAAGTTTACGGTGCGTGGAGCCGCGTGTGGTTAATAGCAATAATTCATTCGATTGTATTAGGCACCTTGCGGCATTAGCATTGTTAGTTAGCTATCACTATAGGGCTTCTGGTTTTGGATTCGATGCTGAAGGGATATAACTCATCAGGGGATATTGCTGTGCTGGCGCTTTTTGCTATATCGGGTTTCCAACTTCTTAACGTTTCCTAGATGTGTCCAGTTTTTGTTTTTATAAAAAAAGAGTAGCACGAGTATTACTTACTTTGATAGCTTGCGCGTTTGTTATGGTATACGTGGCGGGTGTCATCCTTACACGAGCACGTGGCATAAGGTATGCACTCAGCCTTGAAGCTGAGTTTGATTTTATTAAGGTCATATTGCTTGATCGGCCCGATCATCAGTGATGTTGCAAGTGATTTCATACTCAAAGATTCAATGAATGCACGCTCATGGACGTTAAAAATTTAAATTCGGGTTCTATGTGATTTTCGTATTGAAACTAATAGTCATGCGTAACATTGTAATGCCAATGTGCGCAATAAGTCGAGTGGCTGCTTGAGCATTGCGTAAGCCGAGCGACTTCATTGAAAAATATTTCCGTAATAGGGATGCTTTCATCGAGCAAGTCGTACGTAGATACTAGATATAAGCTTTTACTAAAGCTGGTTTCGTCGACCAGAACCAGTAAATACTCGGTGATGATTTAGCCGGTCGCCATCATTAGCTCACGGAGCGTCCTTGAGGGGAGCGCTCTATGAATGGATCGCACCGAAATACGCTTTCTTCAGTGCTCATCCTGTTTACGAGGTGTAATGTTCAAAGCAACAAGCAAGTCATCGTACAGTGTTAGAACTTCGCGTGTGTGGGATCTGGTTCTTTACTAAGCCTGACCAAGTACCGATTGCCAATCTTTTTTACCGATCCAGCCGCAGGCCAAACAGGCATCTCTGTGAAGATCGGAGTCATTGCTATTCGTTCCTCGGCTGCAGGTGTCGTCAGGTTTTCATAACCCATGACTCTCATGTAGGTGACCATTCTACCGACATTGCCGTCGTCCCAGGAAAAGAAAGACCCCTGCATCGTGGATGACCAGCCATTTGCATAAAGAGTGGTTATAACCTTTTTACCAAAAACATCAACTTCCAGTGGTGCATTTCTATCAAAATCATTACTGAGCTCACCTATTCTTCTATAAATATCTGCTGCCAGTGCCCGATCATGAGCCTGGGTTATAGTCGCAGAAACCATATATTGGGAGTTTGTACTGAAAATTTGAATTTGATAAAGCAGGACAGTCAACACTCCAAGGGACAGAATGAATGGACGTTTATTGGAAAGTATAAGTAAGCTTGCTATCCAGCTAACATACGCTATCGCCAGCAGAGTGCGCATGGGCAACGGGGAGCCTCCGGAAACAAGATTGAATGCGAAGGGAATCGTCAGCACGCCAGCCCAGAGAAAAAGCGGAACGGCAATTTTTCCATGGCTTTTAAATAATACAGTCAACGTCGAAGCTATAATTAAAAGTGCCGACAGACCCATGCTCGTACCGTAACGTGCTGAGTCGCCAGTGTAGATAAGTTTCATTTCCGTAAAGACTAACTCTAAGGCGTCAAATGGATGGTCGGCAAGCGCTTTGTAGTTTATAAAATTACCAATGTATCCGCTGTCTGCAGCAATGATTTTTTGCGCAATCATGTTGATTGCAATGTAGGTTCCCAACGCGGCTAAAACTAAGAGCATATTTTTCAACAGGACTGTAGCGGTATGCTTTAAGAGTTTACCGTCGCCACAGTTATTGCGTTGGTAGCGGGTCAGTAGGGTTCCGAATACCATGGCTATAAAGAAAAGTATCAGTGACTGGTAGGCTGCTGTTGCACAGGCAAGAAGAATGACTACACTGATATTTTTTAGTGTGTGATTCCCGTTTTTAAGTCGGTCGTTATTGTTTTCTCCAAGCACTAGATAGGCGCTACAGCTTGTGAAAAATATACCAAATGCTACAGCAGGAATATTTGAATAGAATTCAGATATGAACCACCATGTTGGGAATGCGCAGAAGATGGGGTAGGTTGCATAGCTTCTCCAGTCCGGGGTGTAGTTATGTGCCCTTAAAATCAATGCGTAAGAAGCAGCAAGCATAGTGACTAGAAACGCATAGGGTGCAAATGGGATTGATGACTGAGGGAAGATTAGCTTTTCTACAATATATACAAACCAGCGGCCCTGGGTAACCCACGCGGCAGGGTCTTGACGTACGGCTGCCATTTCGTCATCAATTGAAAAGGAAAATGTTGATAAAAAATAAACATAAAATATAGAGCCAATCGCGATCAGGCAGCCTATTTCTTTGAGGCTGATGCCGTCACTGCGTAATTGACGTGCTGCCGCGAGAATTACGCTATCTATGTGATTAATTAACTTTTTTGCAGAGCTTCTGAAATAAAATAGTGCAACTAAAAAAAGCGCCAGAAAGAAGCCAAGAAGGGCGCTGGTGAGTACACGAGCTTTGCTTATTTTTTCGAAGTCAAGCGTCACGCCAATTTGGGGGTCTCTAGCGTCTACCTGTGTGGTGATATAGGTTTTCGCCCCCACTGATTGCATCTGCTCTATATCGAATAAAGGAGTTAACGATAAATTACCCGTATTTAACTTCTCCCCAAGGATGGTTACATATAGGTTGTCAACTTCAAGAGAGCCTGGACCATCCAGTAGATCCCACCTTAAGGAAGAGTAAGATCCGTGAAGGGGGAAAATCAGTTTGTTTCTTCCCGGCACTACATGCTGCCATGCGCTGTTATCCTGTGTGTAGTTTGAATCTACCCCGAAAAAAAGCTGAGAGTCACCTGTCATTTTTGAACTTGTTTCAACAACCAATGAAGCATTGGTAATCGGTAAAAAAAACAGAGTTACACTAAGCGCTAACTGGAGTAGGCAAAGGGCTGCTATCCATAAGAATATCGAGCGCTTCTTTAAAACCGGGATTTTTTTTGAAGAGGGCATTTTTAGGCCTGGTTTGCAATTATGGTATGTGCGGTTGCGAGAATGGTGTTGGCTTATTATTATTCATGGCAACGCAAAGGCGCGTATGAAGTGGAGTGTAGCTCAATTACATCCGTCAATCAAACGTCGATTCGTGCGACGAGCGAGAATGAGTCGAGCGCGCATGTTTATAGAAAACGGAGTTGACATGCGCATCATCGGCACTCTTATTTTCTTATTAATCGAACGCCGATACGCTGGCGGGGGCTTGGCGGGAGCGTATTCAACATTGATCGAACTCGGCGTCGCCAGGCCTGCGCGATGAAGCGGCTACAGTGCCGAGCTTGATCAGCGACATGACACAAATAAAGGTTTTGCGCTCATTGACGATTATGAAAGAATAGCGGTACTTTTCCAGATCTGAAGATTGTCAGTGTTTTGTTATCCGGCCTGGTTAAAAAATAGGCTAAATTCATCTTCAGCCTTTGACGGAGAGTCCATATCCTCGATAGCAGTCTCGGGTTGGGGGTAGAGAGGCAGGTGCTGATTGACCATGAAATGGAAGGCAGCAAGCGGTTCTTGCTCGTCTAACATGCGATGTCGTCCTCACTGGGTTTTCATCGTTCGATCGGATTAGCGGGTTAAAAAGTAAAATTTTACCCATGCGGTATGCCTGCTGTTTTACGCCAGCACTACTTGCAAGGTCATCAGCGAAGTGTGCTAGCATTTTACAAAATTTTCAGCTTAAGGATTGTCATGAAATCCCTCCCTGCAGATTTCTCTGCCTCCGATTACCTGCGTTTGAACCCTGACGTTGCATTGGCAGGGGCCAACCCCGCCCAACACTACCTTGAGTTCGGTCATGCAGAGGGGCGTGTGTACACGATAGCTTCCGTCGATAAAGAAGACCTGCTGAGTACTGGGCTATTTGATCCGGATTTTTATGTGCAATACTATCCTGACATCTTGGAGTCTGGCGTTGATCCAGCTGATCATTTCTTGGCGAGTGGCTGTGCCGAGGGGCGATGGCCAAGTTTGTTTTTTCGCAGTGATTGGTATATGGATCGCTATCCTGCATCCAGGCGTCATGCGAAGAACTGTCTATTCCACTACCTTGAAATAGGTAGCAAACTTGGTTATGAACCCAATCCTTTTTTTGAACCTGATTACTACGTTGAAAAATATAGGCATAAGCTTGAGGGGAGGGAGCCTCTAACGCACTTTATAAAGTACGGTGAAGAAGGATTTAACCCATCTCCCAGATTTGATTCGAAATCTTACCTAAAGGAGACCGGTTGCTCGGGTAATCCGTTAAAGCATTATCTGGAAATCGGCATGGGGGCAGGTGTCGTCTTGCGAAGAGCAGAACCGTTAAAGTGGGGCGAATACGTAGAATCTGCATTTTTAACTATTCTCAAAGGCTCTGCGCCCGTTGAGCGTGTTGCACTGCTGATAACGCATAGTAGTGATGGCGAGATCAAGCCACATGTGGAACATTATGCTGCGGAACTTGCCAAGGGTGGATTATCTATTTTTCTTATTGTTGCGTCCGATTTTAGTAACGTATCGATACCCGAGAAATTAAAAAATGTATGTTCAAATATTGTCGTGCGTCAAAATATTGGTTATGACTTTGCAGCGTGGGCGCATATCCTGAAGTCATTTCCATGGCTTATGGACTGCGTAGAAATAATTCTGACAAATGACAGCATTATCGGGCCGATTGGTAAAACTGGGACTGCCTTGATGGCAGAGGTACGCTCCCACTCTGAAGACCTGGTCGGTCTTATTGAAAATCATGAGCATGCAGATCACCTGCAGAGTTTTTTCTTAATGTTTGGCGAAAAAGCGATAAGGTCAAACGCCTTCAAAGAATTCTGGTCTGCCGTAGTGAATCATAATGATAAGAGCAGAGTGATACGTGATTATGAGGTAACGCTTACCAGTCGGATGAAGGCTGCGGGCCTCACTATATCATGTGTTTTTCAGAAGGCAGGAGCGAATAATGCAACCATTTTTAAATGGCAAGAGCTGCTAGACTGTGGATTTCCATTTTTGAAGTTTGAAGTGGTCAAAAACTCAGGTAGTAAAGAGTTGAAGTCTATAGGCTCGAAATTGAATAAGATGTCTTACGATATTTCACTTATACCTCAATTGAAATAAGGTTTACTTGCACTGGTTACCTTGTATCTTTTCGATCTGTGAGGGCCAGTGTCTTGAGGCGTGAGCTCTAAGCAGAAAACGAAGTGCTGCTGTTTTTTACTTGCTTGTTAAAAGGTGTTATTGAAGAAGATTTCTCGGTTCGCCGATCTGTAAGTAAAGTCTCCGTGGTCGGTGGACATGAGTTATTCAGTGAAAAGCGTTTGGGCTGGCTAAAAAGGCGCTGCGCATTTTAGGGGGGCATTGTTCTGTTCATGAAAAGTGAGAAGGAAAGGTGCAACTGCGTAACCGCGGCATTGGTAGTGTAACGAGATCTGTCCATCCAGGCCATGTGTGAATTTTTAGAGATGGATATTTTTGGGCGTCGGCGTGTTGCCGGATCACGCTAAATGACGGCTGGTTTATAGAAAGGGGGGAATGGCTGGAACGCACACACACACGTTGAAGATCACGAATGATTGAATCAATGAAAAAATGATGATTTTAATGCCTGAAATCTTATTGGAAACTTAACTGGCCGTCACAAGTCGTGTAGTATTAAAATCGTTGGTCGGAGCGCAGATGCCCATATTGCCTTAAGGGTGATGAGGTAGGCTCGAGAGAATTCTAAAATTTTATGAGGTCATTGAGTCATGCTTAAGCGTCTCCGCCGAGAAAACTCCCTTCAGAGAAAGCAATCTTCTGCTGACCTGGAAAAGCTGCAACAAGAGCTGGCTAGCAAAGAGGCGGCAATGACAGCTGCTCTGCTTGAGCGAGACACGCATATCCATAATTTAAATCTTACTATTATGGAAATACAAAGTTCTACCAGTTGGAAAGTAACCTCTCCACTGAGGAAGATAGTTTCTGCTCTTCGCCGCGTTGGCCGCAGTCATCCAATAATTGCACCATTGCCTTTGCCTAACACGCCTCAGGTCAGGTCTGATCTTGACACGACTGGAATCGCCCATCCAGAGCATATCGATACCTATGCTCAGTGGGTGGAAGAGTTTGACACAATCGATGATATAGATCGTCTTTGCATGTACGAGGAAATCGGACGGTGGAAAGTACAGCCGTTGCTGTCGATTATTATGCCGGTTTACAATCCGCCGATCGACATGCTGAGAGAGGCCATTGAAAGTATAAGAAGCCAAGTGTATTTTAACTGGGAGCTGTGCATAGCTGATGATGCGTCAACCGATCACCGTGTTCGGTTATTTCTTGAGCAAAGTGCCAAATCAGATCATAGAATAAAAGTAACTTACCGTACAGAAAATGGGCACATATCGAAGGCCAGTAATTCTGCATTGGATATGGCGGGAGGGCAGTTTATTGTTCTTATGGATAATGATGACCTTATTGCTGAGCACGCTCTGTTTTGGGTCGCCAAAACTATTAATAGTTATCCTGGCGCCGGTATCATTTATTCGGATGAAGATAAAGTAGACGAGCAGGGTTTAAGGTCTAATCCTTACTTCAAAACTGATTGGAATCCTTACCTGTTCCGTTCACATAATATGATCTGTCACTTGGGTGTGTATAGAAGGGAGCTTGTAGAGAAGGCCGGACGGTTTCGAGTGGGGATGGAGGGATCCCAGGATTATGACCTGGCGCTTCGTTGCGTCGAACAAGTTGATGCTGCTCAGATTATTCATATTCCTCGCGTACTGTATCATTGGCGAATGCATGCTGGCAGTACTGCTATGTCCACTGGTGAAAAGCCCTATGCACTGCCCGCGGGGCAAAGAGCACTTGACGAGCATTTGAGACGCTCTGGGATAGCCGGGCATGTCGAGTTGCTTGATTTTGGGATGTACCGTGTTCATTATCACTTGCCCAAAGAAAAGCCTTTGGTGAGTTTAATAATACCTACCCGCAATGCCCATGGACTAGTAAAGCAATGTGTAGAAAGCATTCGTCATAAAACCCTTTATTCTAATTACGAAATAATTTTGGTTGATAATGGCTCTGACGATCCACAATCATTGCAGTATTTCGAAATGCTCTCACGCCTGACGGGTGTCACTGTTCTTCGTGACGATGGCGAATTCAATTACTCCTCGCTCAATAACAATGCGGTAGAACATGCCAAGGGTGAGCTCATCGGGTTGATCAATAACGACATCGAAGTTATCAACCCCGAGTGGCTGGATGAAATGGTATCCCTTGCGTTGCAGCCTAACGCTGGAGCCATTGGTGCACGTTTGTGGTATCCCGATGAACGGCTACAGCATGGTGGCGTCATCATGGGCCCACTCACTCTCGCCGGGCATGCTCATAAAATGCTGCCCAGGGGGCATCACGGCTATTTTGGAAGGGCATCCCTGATTCAAAATATGTCTGCGGTGACAGCGGCGTGCCTTGTCGTCAAAAAATCAGTCTTTCAGGAAGTAGGCGGGCTCAACGCCAAGGATCTGAAGATTGCATTCAATGACGTCGACTTGTGCCTGAAAATCATGCAGGCCGGGTATCAGAATATCTGGACCCCGAATGCAGATCTTTATCATCATGAATCGGCGACACGTGGTTTTGAAGATACGCCCGAAAAAATAAAGAGGTTTATTAGCGAAGTCGAGTACATGCAGAATAAGTGGCGGGCGATTATCAAGCACGACCCTTATTACAATCCTAACCTGACTATAACTTCGGAAGACTTTTCGGTAGCGTTCCCTCCACGCGTTACTGATTTGGCCGGTAACGTGTAGCCTGTAAGGGCTGTGGTTGAGGCAGGTGTTGGTAGTCACTGACACCTGCCTCACACTGATCAAACCACAGGTTTATCCCGCCGTGACCGCTACTGGTTTTTTTCAACCTTGGCGGCAAACGCAAGTTTTGAAAGGGTGAACGTAACAGGCAGTGTTAAGGCAATGGCGGCCAAGGGCGCAAGCCGTTCGTCAAACTGCAGCTTTTCAACCCAACACCAGAGTATGACCAGACTCAAGCAATACTGAATCGCGTAAATCAGCGGCAATAGGATCACAGAGCGCAGGCCCTGATGGCTCTTGAAGACAAAGAATCGATTCAGAATATAAGCCAGCAATATTCCGGTCACATAAGAAATCGTGTAACTGATTTTATACGACAGGAACATCAACAGAATAAGATAGATTCCGTAGGTCAAGGCGGTGTTGAAACCGCCTGACATCAGGAATCGAGCAAAATCCTGTTTTAAGAATTTTGAAACAGCCCGATTCATCATGGTGCCGTTATTCAGCGTTTGCGATCAGGGACTTGAATTCTTCGTAGTTACGAATGTAGTCCCCGGCATCATAGTAATGCGATGCAAACACCAACAGTACGGCATCCTGTGAATAGCGATACTGGATACCCCAGGTCATCGGCGGCAAGTGGATTCCCTGATTCGGCTTGTCGAGAATAAACTCTTCACGATTCACGCCATCATCCGCTACAACATGAACAGAACCCTTCACGGCAACCAGAAACTGGTGACAGAGACGGTGCGCATGCTCGCCCCGGGTCTCGGCAGTCGGCACATCGTATACAAGAAAATAGCGCTCGGACTTGAAGGGCACCGAACGCTCGAATTCGCCCGCCGACAAACTACCGCGAATATCCGTCACTTCATTCATTGTGTGCAGGGTAACGTTCTTTACTGACGTGGCGGTCACGCCTGGCGCCGCTTTTTCCGGGCGTGTCTCGCTACTGGCGTTGACAGGCTTGGCGTCCACGTAACCAATGATCTTGGCGGGGTTGCCTACGACTATCGCGTTGGGTGGTACAGAGCGGGTAACGACAGCGCCTGCGCCAACCATGGCGTTTATGCCGATGGTGATACCCGGAAGAATCGTACAGTTAGCGCCCAGTGAGGCGCCTTTTCTGATAATGGTACGGGCGAAACTCTGTGGATAGACTTTGCTGCGTGGGAACAGGTCATTGGTAAAGGTGGCGTTTGGGCCGATGAAGACATCGTCCTCAATGGTAATGCCATCCCATACCTGTACACCGCATTTCAGCGTCACCCGGTCGCCGATGATAACGTCATTTTCGATGAAGACGTTGTCACAGACGTTACATTCACTACCAAGACGTGCGCCTGGCAAGATATGCGCAAACGCCCACACTCGCGAATCTTTCCCGATATTCTCGGACTCGCACAGCGCATGACTGTGAACAAAGAAATCCTTACCGCTGCTCATGTGTTTCTCCAAATCCCTCAATCCGCATCGGGATAGCCAAGGGTCTATTCTTTGTATTTTCGTAAGTACGCCATGCATAAGAACCGACGATTCCCAATCCCAGCAGATTCAAACAGCCGAGGAAGGTAATGGCCAGCATGATCATTGCGTAGCCGGGTACTTCAATTCTGCCTTCGAGCTTGGCAATCACTGTGAACACACCGAACAGCGCCGCAAACGTAGAGCCGAACGCGCCAACGCGGGTCAATATACGTATAGGCATATCCGTGAAGGAGAATACGCTGTCCATCAGATAATTGACTTTTTTGCGCAGTGTCCACGCAGAGGTACCGTGAACCCGTTCCTGCCGGGTATAGGTTACTACTTCGCGGCGATAGCCCATCCAGAATATCTGAGCGATGAGGGAGCTATGACGTTCCTCAAGGGTCAGCAGAGTATCCCGAAAGGCCTTGTTGCAGGCGAACATATCGACGCCGCCTGGCGGGATTTCAGGAATGACATAGCGACGATAAAAGCCCCAGAAAATCTTTGAGGCCGTCCGTGTTGCCCATGGATCCTGACGTCCTTCACGTACGCCGACGACAACATCAATGTCGCCACGCACAAGGACCTCATTCATTTCCAGAACCAGTTCTGGTGGTTCCTGAAGATCCGCTGCCATTACCGCAAAACGATCACCAGTCCCATGCTGCAGGCCCGTCCGAATAGCCATGAAAGACCCGAAGTTTCTGGACAGCAGGATCAGCTTGGACTTGAACGATTGCGACGGCAGTTGTTCCCTGAGTAGTTCGTAACAGCGATCAGGGCTGCCGTCCACAACGAACACGAGCTCCAGGTCGTGTCCGAGTTGCTTATCAAGCGCCGTGACTGCAACGAGCAAATCCGGAAGATTGCTCTCATTGCGGTACACGGGAATGACCAACGTCAGCAAGATCATATCTCCTTGGAAAAGTAGGCGGTCACCGCATCTATAACGCGATCAACTTCTTCGTCGCTCAGGCCCGGGAAGCAGGGCAGAGAGATGACGGTATCACATGCAAGCTCGGTTTCTGCAAGCGAAAACTTTTGAGTGACTTCGTAGGCAGGCTGGTGATGATCTGCAATGGGGTAATGAATATCTGTAGTAATAAATTTTTCCTTCAATGCAGCTGAGAACTGGGTTCTGTTTTCAACCCTTACAACGTACAGGTGGGCAACAAAATCTTCATCTGTAGAGCAGGGGAGCTGCATTTTTAATTTTGCAAAAGCAGCATTGTAGCGTCTTGCTATGGAGCGTCTCTGTTCATTCCATGTATCTAGAAGTGGTAGCTTGATTCTAAGGATGGCTGCTTGGATTTCGTCCAGACGGCTATTGCGTCCGCCCGGAATGGATACTTCGTATTTTTGCGACCAGCCATACTGACGTAGCTGTTTAACGCGTGAAGCCAGTACCTCATCGTTTGTAACTATCGCGCCACCGTCTCCCAGTGCCCCTAGGTTTTTGGTCGGATAAAAACTGAAGCAAGCGATCGTTCCAAAGCTACCAGCTTGTTTTTCGCCTCGGCGTGCACCATGGGATTGTGCGCAGTCTTCTATGACCGGCACACCTGCGGAAGAGGCCATCGATACGATGGTTTCAATATCGGCCAGTTGCCCATACAAATGAGTAACGATAATTGCTGATGGTTTGCTATCAAGCACTGATTTTAATGCTTCAGGGCACAAAGTAAGTGTTTTTGGGTTGACGTCGATATAGACAGGCTCGGCCCCCACTGCGTGGATCGCGGTGCTGCCATAAAACCCCGCATTAGCGACAGCCACAACTCGATCGCCGCTGCCAACGTTCAATCCCTTTAAAGCCAGTTCAAGAGCGTCAGAGCCGTTAGCAACGCTGACGCAGTGACTGACGCCTACGTAGTTCGCGAATTCATTCTCGAAACTCGTAACTTCTTGGCCTAGAACATACCAGTGAGAGTCAAGTGTCTTTGTCAAAGGAGTAATGAAATTCAGGCCCGCATTTGCTTTGGCTGCTGAGAATAAAGGCACAATATTTTTTGAGTTCATAAATAGTATCCTGAATAATTAATTAGTAATGAGCCGGGTCTGCTTCGTTGCCTAGTTTTACTAGGTAAGTGTCATTTATCTTTATAACGGACCCAGGCGCGGGCCATGCAGGCATTGACATGAATGCGGGTTTCAATGTTTTTCTGGTGTTGTCATCAGCAGCGTACAGATTCGGGTAACCCTGAATTTTCAGGTAGGAGAGTATTCTTGATATGTTTCCATTGTCCCAGTCAAAGAAGGAGGCTTGCATGGTTGATGTCCAGGCTTTTGCATAAATGGTTTCAAATTTCTTATGCCCATAAAAATCTATTTTTACAGGGCTGTCGGCACTAAAGTCTTTATCGATTTCGCCAATTCTTCTATAAATGTCTGCAGCTAAAAGCTCGTCATGTTTTTGAGTTAACGTTGCAGATGCGATGTATTGGGAGTTCAGGTTCAGTAGCTGCATCGAGTAAACGATTACGAGTGGTGCGCAGACAGCAGCAGAGAACCCTTGGGCAGTAGTTAATAATAAAAAGGTCATCAGCCATGCGACGTAAGCAAGTGAAATCATGGTGCGCATGGGGACGCCGTTCGCTCCCGCTAAGACATGCAAAAGAAAAGGGGTCGCTAACACCAGCAGCCAGATAAAAATGGTAATCAATTTGTTTTTGGCGGCGGCAGTATTTAGAGTCGTCAGTGTCGACACCAACAGTATGAGTGGGGCCAAGCCGATGGACGCACCAAAGTAATAGGGCGAGCCAAAATACACGCGCCCGGCTTCAGACACTATCTGTCTGAAGGCAGATAGTGGGTTTTCAATAATTCGATCCAGGTTTAAGAAATTATTCAGATAAGCGCTATAGGATCCGGAGATATCTTGAAATATTTTATTTAGTAAATAATAAATTGCCATGCCCCCGGCCGCGAGAAAGAGGTAGCGTACACCGTTTCTTAACACCCAATAGTTCATGCTTTTGGGGGTTGAGAGCGTTCTCGTCAGCATTATGCCTAACCCCATGGTTAGATAAAGCAGAATGAGTGACTGATAAGACGCTATAGCGATGGCAAGCATTGAGCAAATCGCGAAGGTTTTGAACTTGGAATTCTTGTTGTTCTTCACCGTAGCAACGGGAGTCGAAATAGATGCCGAAAGCACAGTCAAAAACAAACCCATCGCAACGGCGGGGACATTAGAAGAAAATTCGGATATTAACCACCAGGTAGGGAAGCTGCAGAATACTGGAAAGGTCAAATATGATTTCCAGCTGGGTACTCCTCCGTGGATCCTAGTCATCAACATGTACGACAACGTCAACGCTACGTCCAATATTAGGTAGGGAAGAAATGGAATCGCTGGCAATGGGAGTAAGAAGCGCTCTATCAGATAGACTGCCCATCGTCCTTGAGAAATCCATACTTCGGGGTTGGTTCTTAATGCCCCCATTTCATCGTCGATCGATAATGAAAGGTTGGTTATAAAATAGCTGTTCAGCAGTGTTGATAAGAAAAGCAGGATGAAGAATTCTTTCTTTGAAAATTGTTGTTTGGCGATATGAGCCTTGAGGTCGAGTATCTTCCGGTTGATACCGAGCGCGTACTTATTCGGCACGCGGTCAGCTATTTTGCCGCCAGTGACAAGAAGAAAAATAAAGCAAGACAGTGTCATGCAGATAACCAGTCTGGCGAGGGCAATGTTGCTGTCGTCAAACTGAACTAATACTTGTGGATCGTTAGCATCTGCTGCCATCGATAGGGCGTACTCATCAGGTGCTTTTGTCACGCTGGTGATCTGATTTAATGGCTGAATATCTATACGAGTGCCCGGCACTCTTATACCGGCCACGGTGACACGTATGCCGGAAACTTTTATATCAGCAGCGGACTGTGTCGGGTCCCACCGTGCTGGCGAGGCAGCATTGAGCAAGCTGAACCTCAAGTCATTTTTTCCTACGGTCAGTGGCTGAGTCTCGGAGCCCGTCTCGGAAAAAATGGCGTTTGAGCTCGTATACAGCTGAGATTGACTTGCCGTATCGGAGGTCACGGTGAACTCAAGAGTCGGCGTGCATAGGGGGGACAGCCATATACATCCTGTCAAGAGAAGAAAAATGAATGTCTTTAACAACACCGCGTTGATCTTGTTATTCAGCATGATCTCGATTCTTGGTTGGGTTCTGCATTTTTCGCTGAAAAATGTACTCTTTTTTGCCTGTCATGGCTTCGTACATCCCTCATTTTCTGAAAGCGGCCACCGTACACTGATGACCGCGTTTCATGGGCGTTATTGCTGGTGCACTGTCCAGTGGTAGCGGATCAGGGTAGGATTTTTGGAGCCCGTGGAGGCCACGACAAACTAAAATCCTCATGGTCTAGTGATAGGTTCGGATTGTAACAATAGTCGCTTCTGATGTCAGGCCAGCGGAGCAACATATAGTTGACTTCTTTCGAAAATCGTTGTTTTTTTTCTGGCGTGTCTTCAAGTCCGCGAGTAGCCGATTCATGATGATAAAGCTCAGCAAACGGAGTCCAAACGTTGACATATCCCGCATCTCTGACACGTAGACAGAAATCAACGTCATTGAATGCGATTTTCAAATGTTCTTCGTCAAAACCACCGACCTGCTCAAAAATCGCCTTCTTGATTACAAGGCATGCAGCGGTCACTGCTGAGAACTCCTGAGCCAGCGCAGCTCGACAGAAGTAGCCATAACTACCTTTTGGCAGGTACTTGTGCGAGTGCCCTGCCAGCCCCCCGATACCTAGAATGACGCCGCCGTGCTGCAGCCTTTCATCCGGGTACCACAACCGCCCCCCTACCGCCCCGACGTTGGGTTGCAGAGCCATTGAAACCATCTCTTCCAACCAGCCAGGTGTGATAACTTCAATATCATTATTGATCAAGCCAATTAACTCGCCTTGGGCGAGTTTTACGGCACGGTTGTTAAGCGCGGAGTAGTTAAACGGCCCTTCATCGCGCACGACGCGTATGTTTTCTTCCCGATCGATATCGGCGAAGTATTCAAGCGCTTCCGGTTCGTCCGAACCATTGTCCACCAGGATGATTTCATAGTGTGGATACGTCGTCAGTTTACGTATGCTGTCAATACACTGTTTGACGAGCGCCTGAGCATTTCGAGTCGGAATGATCAACGTCACGAGTGGTAAAGTAGCGGGTAGCGAATAGTGAATTCGGTACATACCCATAGGTAAAAGTTCGGCGGTTCCAATTTTCCCGATTCGATCAAGGTGCTCATTCAAGGCTTTTAAACCAGCCAAGGCAGCGTAAGGTTTTTCATCTCCCGCCATGGCAGTGCTGCCTGCATGTATCCTCCAGTGATACAACACGTGAGGAATATGTACAATCTGATCGCGTTTTAGTTTTTCCACACATCTCAATGCGAGATCGTAATCCTGAGCGCCTTCGAAGCCGACTCGGAATTGGCCGACCTCAATGGTGAGGTCTTTTCGATAAGCCGCCAGATGGCAGATCATGTTCTGTGAGCGAAATAAAAATTCATTCCAGTCTGATTTGAAGTAAGGCGAGCTTCTCGTCCCTTCAATGTCTACTTTGTCTTCATCTGAATAAATCAGACCGGCTTCGGGATTCTCGATAATCGTGCGGGCAACCCAATACAGCGCATGCTTGGACAGCAAGTCATCGTTATCCATAAGCGCTACAAAATGCCCACGCGCCAAGTCCAGGGCTGAATTACTTGCCTCGGATATATGTCCATTACGCTCACGGAATATGACTTTGATGCGTTCGTCTTGCGATGCCAGGGTTTTCAGATAATCCACGACCTCTGGATCGGTAGAGGCATCGTCGGCGAGGCATAACTCCCAGTGCGGATAGAGTTGATTGATCACGCTGTCAACTGCTTCGCGCAGGAGGTTTAGAGGCGGATTATACACCGGCATAATGATAGAAATTACCGGGCGGTCAGTCCATTGAGAGACTTCCTGGAGGATAGAGTCAATCTTGGTTTGGTCCAGCGTGTCGTAATAGTTGATCCATTGAGTGTAGTTATTTCGGTCTGAAACGTGACGGGTTTCTCGCCCTGTGAATGCTTGCGCGGGTTCACCTTTGGCCCATCGTGCCTGAGCAACGACGCCGGCAAGACCTCTCATTTGCCATACACGGTACGCTTTCTTAGCTGTGCTTAGCAGACCACCACCGCGTCGAACGATGAGAGGCAGGGAGGTGGCGTTGTCCTTGACCCTATAGAAGGCTCTTGCCAGTTTCCTAAGTGGCGCCGTGATCTTCCAGCTGCTAGAAGACTGCATCGAGATAATGTTCAAGTTCAGGTTATGAATATGAGTATCTTTCTCTACCAGCTCCAAGCTGTGATTTTCCATCAAAATCAGGTTTTTGCTTTCAAGCTCAGACAATTGGCGAAGCTGATTTTTTTTCAAAATCAGCGTATTGGCTTCATAACTCTTCAGGACAAGGTGATGGTTTTCTCTAACAGCCAGGCTTTTAACTTCAAGCGCTCTTAACTCGGCTCTGTGGTTCTCGAGTGCGACCAAGTGCTTGCTTTCAGCCTCCATCAACTCGAGTCGATAGTTTTCCTGAAGTGCAGCGTCTTTAGCCTCTAGCTCCAGCAGCGCAAGGCGATAACTCTCTTGCTTGGCCTGACTTTCTGCCTCGATATCTTCCAGGGCGGAATGTTCTTTACGATTCAGCTCTGAAGTGCTTTCAAGCGCCTGTTTGAGTTCCTCTTCTTGCTGAAGAAGCCTCTCAGCGACCTGACTTTCAGTGAGCAGAGTAAACGAGATCTGGACCTTAAATGATTTACCGGCGATCAACAGATTTAGATCGGCTGGCAACATTACGTGTGGATCATCGTTGAGCGTCATGAGCAATGTGCCGGTGGCGTCGCTAGAAAACGCTGTAATACCCGCAGCTGTCAATTGAGCATCGCTACCATCGTGCCATGCCCATAACTCTGCGTTCGCGCTATAAACCTTGATTGCGCTGATGGAGAATGACTGCCTAACGTTAGTCGGATCGAAACGCAGAGAGGCACATCCGGCTGAACCGGGGACGTCGAAAACTATGGTCTGAAAGCCATCGTGTACCCGCTGACTTTTGGTCCGGTCCTCAGAAAATCCGCCCTCGGCATCGCCCAGATAAAGCGTTGCCATTTTAGGCGTTTCGTTTAGTTGAGAACCGGTTTTCTGGATCGTCGCGTCTGGCGCCCAATTCAGAAAGCTGGCGGCTTCACGGCCTGTGACTCTTTCCTGGAAGATGGCTTCCAGCGCGGCGAAGCGATTGAGGTCTTGATCCGTCACGGTCAGGCCGACGCTGGACATCAATTGAATGATGAAATCGCGCCTGCTGATCATGGTTGCTGTGGGGTGGAAAGGAACTGCGCTGGCGATCAGCAGCAATAAGCCACGCATCAGCAAATGGCCCAGTTCGACGCCCTCGGTCATCTCCCATTCTATGTCGATAAGGTGTGGCCGGCCCTTGCTATCAAGGATGATGTTTTGCGCTACCGCATCGATGTAGTGACCCGGCAAACGCGCCTCAACGTGATCGAGCGCGAGGTCATGGCCTTCTGAAGCGAGAAGTTGTTTGAGGCTATCCACATACAATGACAGAAACGGCGTGAATGTACCGACGTCCCAGTTGTGAGTTGAAGCCGCTTCATAGAATTTCAGGCTGAGCAGCGAGCCTTTGGCGTAACCATGAGCGTCCGGAAGAATGAACCTGTGCGCAGCTTCTGGGTTTTCCGAAACAGGCTTGTCACTAAGGCGGTGGTAACGAACCTCAATACCTTCAGGGGTTTCGACGAACACGGTCGCTTTGCAATACTCGGCATTACGGCCCGTGCTGTAGTGGTACGCAAGGGTCCCCGTTGGCACTACCTGTTCCGGCTTGCATGAGGCGACGACGAGGAAAGAGTTGGCGAGGTCCATACCCAGGTGGTTATCAATGACAACGGGCCAGGCTCTTTCCAGGTTGAACGTCGTGTTTGCAGGCAGTTGTGGATCTTTTCGAGTGTTCTGGCAGGCCAGCGCAGCCGCGTCGAAGTCTTGAGACCTGAAGCCACTTTCGGTGATGATCGAATTCGGAATTTTGTAATCGGGGTAGGGCGATAGAAAGTCCGACGCCATGAACCCTGCGCGAGCAATAAGTGCTTGCAGCTCTTTTCGGCCAAATGTTTTCGGCTGCCGATCTACATATCTGCCTTCGATGCCATACATTGCAACGCCGACATGATCCTCCGGCGCGCCTGCAAAATATTTCAGACCCAGCTGGTTCTCGATGGCGATAAACAAATGGCCGTCGGGCTTCAGCAATTTTCGAACGCGATTCAACATGCCGAAGGCCGGGTCGGCATCTGCGCTGAACATACTGGCGTATTCAAGAACGCCGATGAGTGTCACCACATCGAACTGCTGATCAAGCTTGAAATCGTCAAAGCGCTCAGCCAGTACCGTAACGTTATCCAGATCTCTGGTTCTGCTGGCAGCAATCGCGGCGCGGCGCGGGCTGCCTTCCAAAGACAGAACAGTAGCGCCTGCTTCGCCAAGGTAACGGCTGATTGCGCCGCATCCAGCTCCTATTTCAAGAATCGATTTGCCTTTGATAAGGCTT
>LIDZ01001760.1_pt1 | contig 19688 bp, 19 predicted proteins | sample 644651 | NCBI WGS metagenome assembly LIDZ01 (sample SAMN03856242, study PRJNA289617) | food metagenome | isolation source: wine grapes on drying loft during traditional withering process | host: Vitis vinifera cv. Corvina | place: Italy: Gargagnago di S. Ambrogio di Valpolicella | collected 2014-01 | reverse complement strand
ATTTTTCATGAATGCTACGGCATTATTGATCGGCTTAGGGCCATTATTAGGTTGGGGTCTTTTCCCAACCATCGCATCAAAAATCGGTGGCCGGCCGGTGAACCAAATCTTAGGATCAACCTTAGGAACCTTGATTTTCGCATTTGTTTTCGCGATGGTAAACGGCTTGAGTTTTCCAACCGGGATGGATTTAATCTTTTCTATCCTATCTGGTGTTGGCTGGGCGATTGCACAAATTATTACCTTTAAATCATTTACCCTGATCGGATCATCCCGTGCGATGCCGATCACCACGGCTTTTCAATTGTTGGGGGCTTCATTGTGGGGTGTCCTAGCTTTAGGCAACTGGCCTGGAACGACCGCTAAATTGTTAGGCGGCTTGGCATTAATTTTGATCATTATCGGTGCTTCAGTGACCGTTTGGACCGAAGAAAAAACCAAAGAAAACAGCAGCCTGCTGAAATCGGCCGTTCTATTGTTAGCGGTTGGTGAAATTGGTTATTGGGCGTATTCTGCCGCACCACAAGCCACCAATATAGATGGGATGCACGCTTTCTTACCGCAAGCCATTGGTATGGTGCTGGTGGCAGTTGTTTACTCAGCGATTTTAACCTTCCAAGGCAAAGAAAAATCTCCATTTGCGGAAGTTGTTTCCTACAAACACATTTTTTCTGGGTTCTTCTTCGCCTTTGCAGCTTTGACCTACTTGATCTCGGCCCAACCAAATATGAACGGTTTAGCCACTGGCTTCATCTTGTCACAAACCTCAGTGGTACTGGCAACCTTAACCGGTATTTGGTTCTTAGGCCAAAAGAAAACCAAAAAAGAAATGACTGTTACGATTATTGGTTTAGTGCTGATTTTAGCTGCCGCAGCCATGACTGTCATGTTATAAGAGTAAAAAGCCGTCAGCTGACGGCTTTTTACTTGGTCAATTCAAACTCCAACGTCCTCCGCTCAGTACCATTGACAATAAGTGTGATGGAATGAACTCCTGGATAGTGCTTTCTAGAACTTAAATCGGCAAAGGCATGATTTTTGGTGTAAGTCTTTGATTGATTGGCCTTTAAGACAGTATCAGAAAGCTGAAATATTTTCCGGCTACATTTCCCATTCGCTTTAACATAGTCGACGCCGTACTCCAGCCTTAACTTGGTGGTTTCTTTGGCGGAAATTGTAAAAGAAAACGTCAGATTCTCCCCAATGGCAGTCGATGCAGTTTCCAAAGTAAAGTCCTGAATATCTACGGAACTAGCATCGTGGTAACCAAAGATGCCTAACACTTCTCGATTTCCCTTTTTCAACAGAGTCCGGCAGCCGTGTTTAACAATCCAATCAGTACGCAGGTCTTTGCCGTACCAATCTTTGGCAATTTCAGCCACTAAGTCAGGGTGGGTCTTGGAAATATCGTTCAAATTGTTGGCAACACTTTTGCGTACATACAAGGATGGGTCAGTTTTCAGTTGTTCTAAAATTGCAATAACTGGAGCTGGATCTTTTTTGAAGCTGGTCAACGCTTGTCCCCAAGGCAAAGCCGGGCGACAGCCTTCGCTAGCCAGACGGCGAACATGTTCATTCTCATGCCCAGCCCAGACCGCCATCTGCTCCATCATGGGAGCTTCGTATTTTATAATCAATGGTCTCACCGCAAATTCAGCCGTTGAGATTTTGGTGTATCGTTCCAGCGCCGAAATCGACAAATCCCAATCCTGCTCAGCCTGCCCATAAACTTCCACAAAATCAGGGAAATAAATTAACGCATTGTCGTTATGTCCAGCGGGATAACCAGCAACAACCTGATCAAGAATTCCTAGTGCCTCTGCATAATTGTTTGGCAAATATTTCCCTAAATTGACTGTGATTTGCCGCATGCGAGCTTTTAATTCTAACGCTTCCCAGTCCTTATTCATGATATCGCTGACAAAATTCTCAACCGGAAACGAAGGGCATACATTTTTGATACGGGAAGCTAGATCGTAAAGTGTATCGTGATTATAGTATTTGTCTTTCATCAATTCAGCCATATTGTTCCTCCCTCATTGTCTTCACTCCAAAGTTTAGAGGAAAAGTACATGGTAATCAAGTTGAAAAAAAGCGGAACTTTATGTGACATTCAAGAAAAAGTTTCCTTGAAAAAGTAAATTTTAATTGAAATCTCACTCGTTTTGTATTATGATCATTTGCAACATCATATTTCGTGTGGAAGAGAAGAGTAGCTTTAATGCGATCATTAGCAGAGACCCCGGTTGGTGAAAAAGGGGAATGGGAAGTTAGAGTGAAGATGAGCTCGGAGCATCTAAATTGTTCACGCAATTTAGACGGTGGCAACCGTTACTTTGCCGCGTATCTATTTAGCCCAGGCTAAGTACGTACGGTTGAGGTATTAGGAACTAATACGAATAAGGGTGGTACCGCGAAAGCATTCGTCCCTTGGGCTGTTAAACAATTAACAGTTCAAGGGATGAATGCTTTTTTTGCATTTATCATAAAATTAGAAGAGGTGACCGAATGAAAAAGATTATTGGTATTTTTGCTTTAGCGGGAATTTTATTATTGTCAGGCTGTGGACAGGCGGCCGGCAGTTCAGGGGATACATTAAAGGTGGGGGCATCGCCAACACCTCATGCGGAGATTTTGGAGCATGTGAAGCCGATGTTAGAAAAAGAAGGCATTAATTTAGAAATTGTGAAATTCGATGATTACATTCTGCCCAATAAATCGCTGGCAGAAGAGGAAATTGATGCTAACTATTTTTCCACTGTGCCTTATTTCAATTTGCAGAAAGAAGAAAATGATTACGATTTTACCAATGTTGCAGGAATTCACTTAGAACCAATGGGTATTTATTCTCATGACATAAAAAATGTTGCGGACATCCCTGAAGGAGCGACAGTGATTGTCTCCAACGTTGCCTCAGAATGGGGCCGGGTGCTGCGAATTTTTGAAGACAACGGTTTGATTAAGGTAAAAGAAGGCATTGCCATTGATAAAGCGACTTTCGATGACATTACTGAAAATCCGAAGCAATTGGTCTTCAAGCATGAAGTAGAGCCAACCTTGCTGGCAACGGCTTATGAAAATCATGAAGGCGACTTAGTAGCAATCAATTCCAATTTTGCCTACGAAAAAGGGTTGAACCCAGTGAAAGACTCATTAATGCTGGAAGCGCAAGACTCGCCTTACGTGAATATCATCGCGACTAGAACCGAGGACAAGGACGATCCACGAGTAGAGAAATTAGTGGCGGCTTTACAGGACAAAGAAGTCCAAGCTTGGATTGAAGAAAAATGGGGCGGCTCGGTTATCCCTGTTGCCCAATAAGAAAATGGAGGAATGTAAAATGGAACGAGCAATTTTTGCCGGGGGCTGCTTCTGGTGCATGATTAAACCCTTTGATTCATTACCGGGAATTCATTCAGTCTTTTCCGGGTATACCGGAGGACACGTACCTAACCCGACCTACGAACAGGTGAAAAGTCACCAAACCGGCCACACCGAGGCTGTAGAAATTATTTATGATCCGGCGTTGATCACATTTGAAGAATTAGTGGAGCTCTACTGGCAGCAGACCGATCCAACTGATGGCTTTGGTCAATTTGAAGATCGCGGCGACAATTATCGCCCAGTGATTTTCTATTTTGACGAAAAACAAAAAGAAATCGCTGAAAAAAGCAAGCAGGCCTTAGCAGCCAGCGGCCGGTTTTCCTCACCGATCGTCACCAGTATCGAACCAGCAGCTCCCTTTTATTTAGCGGAAGAGGAGCATCAAAATTATTATAAAAAGCATCCGGAAAATTACGCCCGCAACGCTCAACGGCGGAAGAAATTTCTCGATACGGCCTGGTAATAAAGTAAAAGCACTTGAATCCCCTCAACTGTTTCGGTAAGATAAGCAAAAAGCAGAAAAGAGGATTTTCCTGTGACTGTACAAATTATTCCGATTGAAGCTTCACAAGTAGAAATTTTACTGGATCTAGGCTTACAAACTTTTAATGATACGTTTAGCGCTCAAAATACACCTGAGAATATGGAAGCTTATGTTTCTGAGGCTTTTCAATTAGACAAAATGGCCGCTGAACTGGACAATCTCGATTCAAATTTTTTCTTCATTTATACTGACGATCAGCTGGCGGGCTATCTGAAAGTCAATGTGAATGACGCTCAAACCGAAGACATCGCTGAGAACGCTTTGGAAATCGAACGAATTTATGTAGATGTAGCGTTCAAAGGGCATGGTCTTGGCAAAGCCTTAATGGAAAAAGCGTTGGAGGTTGCCAAAGAAAAAGGTTGTACCACAGTCTGGCTAGGTGTTTGGGAGAAAAATCTGCCAGCGATCGGCTTTTACCAAAAGCAAGGATTTGAAAAAGTTACCCAGCATTCCTTCTGGATGGGTGACGATGAGCAAACTGATTTTATCTTGGCTAAAACACTGTAATTTTAAGGAGAGTGAGAAATTGAACATCCGTTTAGCGAAAGCTTCCGATGCTCCAGCATTATTGGCAATTTATGGACCCTATGTGACCGATACCGCGATCACCTTCGAATACGACATCCCTAGCGTGGAGGAATTCACGCAACGGATCATTTCAACCTTGGAGGATTACCCCTACTTAGTGGCTGAAAATGATCAAGGGGGAATTCTCGGTTACGCCTATGCCCATGCCTACAAAGAGCGTGTGGCCTATGACTGGAGTGTGGAAGTCACCATCTATCTGTCTGAAAAAGCCAAAGGCCAAGGCATCGGTCAAAAATTGTATCAAGCCCTAGAAGAAGAGCTCAAAAAACAAAATATTCTTATATTAACTGCCTGTATCACTGGCGGCAACACCCACAGCATTCAATTCCACGAAAAGCTGGGCTATCAGCAGGTAGGAGTCTTCAAACAAATCGGCTACAAGTTCGATCAGTGGCACGATGTCTATTGGCTGCAAAAGATGATGGGACAGCCAACGGTTCCCATGAAAAAGATGATTCCTTACCGAGAAATCAACAATTGAACCAGCTTTTATTGTATAATAAAGCAATTAGAGCTGTTTCGGAGGAATCAATGAAAAACAATAAAATTAAACTTTTTTACCTGTTCATAATTATTGCCACAATTTTGCGAATTGTCTTAGCCTACCTGATTCCCGTTAAGGTGTATATGCAGGCCGAATACGATGATGCACTGTCGATTAACCAAGCCTTGTTCATATTAGATGGCCAATGGTTGGGACCTTATGATATTGAAACGCTGTCGAAAGGAACTTCCTACACCTTCTTTTTACTAGGGGTTCATTTTAGTCGCATACCGTACCCGATTTTCTTGGTAGTATTCAATATTTTGGCCAGTGCTAGTGTAACAACCGCCTTTAAACCATTAATCAAAAACAAAGTGGTGCTGGGCCTCAGCTATTTATTCTTAATTTTTTCACCCATAACTTTGTCTTCTGATTTTTCGCTGCGAATTTACCGCAATAGTTTGGTATTTGCCACTGTACTGTTTCTATTGGCGGGGATTATTGGCCTTTACTTGAGGCGGAAGAGCCCATTGAAGAAACAAATCCCTTGGCTGGCACTTCAAGCAGTCATTTTACCTTTTTTCTGGTATTTGCGAGAAGATTCAATTTGGATTTTGCCTCTTTATTTCGTCGTATTGTTAATGATGCTGTTCAACAAGCTGCAGTACTTGCGAAAAAACCAGCTACCTATTTTTTCAGGGATGTTGAAACGGATCGGATTTCTGGCGATACCTTTTTTATCTTTAGTTCTGGCAACTTTAGGCTTATCGCAAATCAATTACAATCACTATCAAATTTTCACCGTTAATGACCGAACCAAAACAGCCTTCGCTGATGTGACCGAGCATTTGATTCAGATCGATAATAGTGAATGGGACAGTCCGGAATTGGTGAATGATGAAGCCGTTTGGGTCTCAAGAACAACTTTTGAAAAGGCGATGGAAGTTTCTCCTACCTTGGCAGAGTATGAAGAAGAGATCCAATGGTTGGAGGACGAATCCTTCTGGCCGGATACTTGGTCTTTGAAGCACGATGAGCTCCCAGGTGATATGGTGATCTGGGGATTACGAGATGCCTTCAAGCGGGGCGGTCTTTACCAAAATGGTGCGGAAAACGAACAGGTCTTTCAAAAAATCGCCAACGAATTACAGGCTGGTTTCGATGAAGGACACTTTAATAGGAAGAAAACCGTCTTCATTTCCAAACAAAGCAACGGCAAACGCATGCAGGATATTCCAAAAGTGTTGGATTATACCTTGGCTGGAATTCGCGAGACCACCATGTATACCAGCTATAACACCAGCTATGGCGGTTCCATTTTTATTCCGGGATCACCAGCCATTTCTATTCTCGAATTGTTGAATGTTCAGCCCTTGGCGATGGCTTCATTCCAAACCAGCTTTGAATACGAGCGGACGAAAAATTACGTTTTAGCTGGAAATATTATCATCAAAGCCTATAAAATTATTTCGCCTATTTTGGCGGCCGCTTCTTTCTTCATTTACTTGTATTTTATCCGAGTATTTGTAAAAAGCAGTGAGAAAAATGAGCGGGAGCGTTTATTCAGCTTTCTGATTATTATCACTGGCCTAGGATTAAGCTACCTGCTGTATCTTTTCGGCGTATCATGGTTCGCAACTTGGGCACCGGGTGGCAAGGGAACCTTCATGTCCTTCTACACAGGGGCAGGTGTGCCATTAGTACAGCTGATCGAAATTTTGTGCGCTTCATTACTGGTGCAAAAACTGCTGGATCGAAGGAAAATGAATTGATAAACTTAATTTTAGACTTGCCCAACGATCATCCAATCAGAAGGCAAGTCTTTATTTACTACTTGATAAGGAGCTGAAAAATGAATTTAGATAAATTTCAATGGACCAGAACCCCAGCAAGCTGCGAGGTAACCAAGGATAGAGTTGAAATCACCACTAAACCTCACACCGATTTATGGCAGCGAACTTACTACCACTTTCAAAATGACAATGCCCCAGTTTTTCAAATGGAAACAGAAGAAAAACACTTCAGCTTTGTGGTGAAAACGGATTTTAGTGAAAGCAACCAGCGCTTCGATCAATGTGGCATTGTGATGTATTTAGACAGCGAGAATTGGTTAAAGGGTTCGATTGAATACGAAAACGAGGAGTTCCAGCATTTAGGAAGCGTGGTAACTAATGGAGGTTACTCTGATTGGGCCACAACCACCATTGATGCATCGATTAAAACCATGTGGTATCGTTTCAGCAGAAGAGAGGACGACTACCGAATTGAATGTTCAGCCGATGGTATTTCCTTCCATCAAATGCGGATTTGCCATATGCACAAAGGAAAAGGCAAAATCAAGTTTGGTATCTATGCCTGCTCGCCGGAAAACGCATCTTTTAAAGCAGTATTTACCCAAATGCAGCTGATGGACTGCCAATGGGCGGCACATGACGGTCAAGAACCAGATTAAGCCTACAAAATAAAGAGAGTTCATTCAAAACACTCGTTTTGAATGAACTCTCTATTTAATTATTTCCCATAAAGGATTTAAAAAAGTCAGGGCATAAAACAAAGCCAGAAACACGCCTAATAAAATCGTAAAGACAAAAGCTTCGCGGCGGTGCTCTTTTTCACGAAAATGCTTCATCAGTTTTTGGATAAACTGTATCGGATGAAACAAATCCCACGTATTAAAGCGAATGTAACGTCCTAAATAAATCCCGAAGCTTAACAAAGGAAAAACTAACCATGTCAGCAACCAAAATGTGGGCGTATTGATAGCAGTAAAGTTTGCCGGATCAAAATAAATAATGAAGGTAAACTGCAGCAAAACAATATTTAACGCCGTATTCAACACGCCGGAAATCGCCAAGCTAAGAACGGCAACGATATCATACCAAATCGGTACCTCAACTTTATCGATCTCTCGGTGAGTCAAATTCAGTTCTGTGACTAGATAACCGGCATTTGGCAGAAAAATCAACCAGACAGCTAATCCAATGATCAAGATTAAACTACTTATTATGTCTAAAAACGTAACGGAAGTAATGGCTGACAACCAAGCAAAGAATAGTTGCAAAACCAAGGTTCCTATAAGAATGAAAAGTGGAATGACTGAAAGTTTGAAATTAGTGATCATGGGACGAAATAATTTGGTTTGAAACAGTTTGGGCCGAATCAAAATCAGCAGCAAAGCAAACAAATTAAATAATAAGGTAATAAAAAGCATCAGTGTCATAAAAATTTGTCCTCCTGAAGTTAAGAATAACTTAGGAGGACAAGGAAGAGCAAGTGCGATGCTTCACTTAAGCAAAGAGTCTCATAAGCAAAACAATTAAGCTAATAACTCCCAACACGCTCACCAGGGTGAAAAGAAATTTTTCTCTCGTTGTTTGGAAGACAGGGCGGTGGTAAGTATGACTGTTCCATAACCAAAAGCTGAAGCCTAAAGCATAAATGCCCACACAATATAGCAGATTCATCAACCCGGAAGAATACAGCATGTAAAAGCCGTAAACCATCGCTCCGCCAGCTAACAATCGATGACTTTTAGCCGAAAGCTTCCATAAAAAAGCCCCCGATAAAATATAAGGAATCAGTACCATGGTGGTAGCAGTATCCGTCACTGCTTGAAAGGCATCCATTGCTAAGCGGGAAAAAATGAACACGATTTGCATGATTGCACCGTTCAGTAACAACGCATTGACAGGTGCACTCTGCCGATTTTCTTTTCCTAAAAAGGCCGGAAACATCTGGTCCTTCGCTGCATCATAAGAAATTTCTGCAGCCAAGATGGTCCAGGAAATCCAAGCACCTAACACCGAAATAATCACTCCGATGTCAATCATGCGCGCGCCCCATGTACCTACAGCCGCATTCAGTACACCACTAAGAGAAGGATTCGGCAACTGCATCAAAGTTTCCTGGGGCAAAATACCGAAACTCAACATCACGATCAATACATAAATCGTCAAAGTCGTGCCATAGCCGATTAATGTAGCCCGGCCAACGTCTTTTGCCCTCTTTGCTCGCCCTGATAGAACCACTGCACCTTCAATTCCGACAAACACCCACATCGTTTGCAGCATGGCATTTTTAACTTGGGTGGGAAGTCCGCCTAAGTCACCGCTAAGCGTTCGGATGTTTTCTGCAAAAAGATCAGCCGAAAAAGTTGAGAAGCGAAAATGAACAATCAGAATGAAAATTCCAATCAAAATCGGCACCACTTTAGCAAATGTCGCCACCACATTCAAGGCATTCGCCGCACGAATTCCCCGAGAAACTAATAAGACCACCAGCCAAATCATCAAACTGCCTAAGTAGAAACCGACAGATCCTTTCGCTCCACCAATTGACGGGAAAAATTTGCTCAAGGCATCCAAAAACAAAATGACAAAGGACACGTTGCCGATAATATTGCTTAGCCAATAACCCCAAGCCGAATTAAATCCGGCATAGGCGCCAAAGCCGTCTTTAGCATAGTAATAAATCCCGCCTGTAATTTGCGGCTGTTCGTCCGCCAATGTTTGAAAAACCTTGGCAATAAAGAAGACACCCACACCGGTAATCGTCCAGGCAATTAGTGAAGCCGCCGGCCCTGCCGATTGGGAAATACTGCTGGGCAGATTAAAGACGCCGCCCCCCAGCATCGATCCTACGACGATCATAGTCAGCCCTAATAAGCCCACCTCTTTATGAGAGGCTGTTTTTTTTGGTTGTGTATCCATGAATTCCTCCTATAAAAATTATATCCCGTCTATTGAACCACAAGCCTATGAAAAGAAGCAATCAATCCGCATAAAATTAAGCAAGAGCTTTATCATCAGATTTTCATCAAAATCAATTTGCTTTATTCTTTACCTAGACCAATCGAAAGTGTTAAGGTGGTTGATGAGAGAAATAAGGAGGCTAATTCCCGTATGAAAAGAGAGAAGAATGGTCCTAGGAACCAAGTGAAGTCGACAGACATTTTACTGGAAATGCTAGCGTTGTTCATTCTAATTTCGTTAACGTTTTATGCCGTGAAAACTGGAAAATTATTTTGAGGAAGACAGGCTGCTGTCTTCTTTTTTTCTTAGACCAATTTAAATAACTTAGTATTGCTGCACAGATTTATCGTGCTGGTTCTGCATTAACTTTTTATAACTAAAAGACGCAGGGATTAGCTCCATGCGTCAATCGTCAACGTTTCTAAATCCTTCATTGCTTGAATCACAACCTCAGGAGTAATCGTTTCTTTCATAAAGTGAATCATTTCATCCGGTGCACTAGCTCTTTGGGCAACCTGTTGGAAATCTTCCTCAGACAAACTCAAATCCATTGCCTTCAAATTTGTCGGCAAATCCAATTGATGATAAAAAGGCAGCAGCTGACGGATTTCCGCCACTTTTTGCTCAATCATTAGTTGAACTAAAATGCCATAGGCCACTTTGTTGCCATGCAGCTGCTTGTGAGAATCTGGCAAAACAGTCAAGGCATCATGAATCGAATGGGCGCCAGAAGTTCGGCCATATTCGTCACCGAAGCCTCCCACCATCCCAGCTAGTAAAATATTGGTTTCCACAATATCAATGAAGGACTGGTTTAATTGCTGATCCTTCATTGCCTGCAAGGCTGCCTCGCTTTCTGATAGTAAAATGTCGCGACATTTGCTCGCCGCAAATTCCGCCACTTGAATTTCAATTGCTTTGATTGTCAGCTGTGAAATAATCGCATCTGATTCGTACCATTTTGCTAAGGTGTCGCCGATTCCTGCCACCATCAGCTCATAAGGCGATTCCAGCAAAATTTGTGGATCGATCAAAACCAGATCCGTCGCTTTCGGAAAAATATCGTAACGCAACATCACGCCTTCATCGTCGTAAACAACACTTAATGGCGTATAAGCTGCACACGTAGCCGCCAATGTCGGCAAGATAATAATTGGTAAGTTTAAACGATAGGCCGTCAGCTTAGTTAAATCGGATACTTTTCCACCGCCAACAGCGATTAATACTTCTGCTTGCTCTTTTTCGGCAACTTCAGCAAAATGTGCCGCCGCATCATCGGTACATTTCCCACCATAATAATAGAAGGAAGTTTCACAGTCAGTCAATTTCGGGAAATATGCTTCGACGGCTTTCCAGGATTTATCCCCGTGAAAAATCATGGCTTTCTTTAAATTTCTGTGCTCCAGATGCTTAGGCAAGTCCTGCCAAGCATTTGGTTTCAATTCATATTCCTGTGGCGCGCCCCGTACAATTAGGTTTGATGTCATTTGTCCATCTTCTTTCCTCAAGTTTTCATTTGTTTATTATATACACTTGTTCTACTAAAAGTCTAGGTACCAAAATACAGTACGCTATTTTTCTTTTTTATAGAGTATTTTTCGCAAACAAATGGTTTTTATTGATAATATCCAGAAAAATATTTCTTGTTATTTACACTTCATGCTATAATAATAGATAGAAAAAGGAGGCGTTAACATGAAAAAAATCGTATTAAGCTTTGTAATGGTAGCCGGATTTGCTTTAGGTGTTGCTAGCCCAATGCTGGCGGAAACAGCTTCGTCAACAACAGAGTCAACAACAACAGAATCAACAACGGAATCAAGTACACCTGCTGAGGATCCAACTACTCCAGTATTACCTGAACCGGGTAATCCGATCTACAGAATGTACAATCCAAACTCTGGGGAACATCTGTATACACCAAGTATGTTTGAAGCAAGAACATTATTCACACTTGGCTGGGATGACGAAGGAATGGCTTGGGTAGCACCTCAACAAGGAGAAGCAATTCACCGTGTGTATAATCCTAATGCTGGTGACCACCACTATACGCTTGATGTAAATGAAAAAAATCATTTAGTAAGTGTTGGTTGGGACGATGATAAATTGTGGTTCCCATCAGCAGACGCTGAAGGTGTAGCAATTTACCGTTTATATAACCCTAACGCTGAGGCAGGAGCGCATCATTTCACAGCAAATGGCGCTGAAAGAGATATGTTAGTTAGCGTTGGTTGGAAATACGAAGGAATTGGCTTCTACGCTGAATCAGTTGAATAATTAAATTCCAGAGAGGGTCTTACTGTTAAAGTAGGCCTTCTCTTTTTTTCTGAGTTCACAATTTATTGGATAATCTTAGACGAGTTATTTGCTGTCATGGTATAATATTTAGAAAAGGAGGCGTTTACATTGAAGAAATTATTTCTAAGTTTATTGATGGTTATTGGTTTCGGAGCAGGGATGTCTGTATCTGTACAAGCTGCAGAGGAAACTGAGGTTGAAATCCCAGAATGGGGTCAGTCAATTTATCGAATGTACAATCCAAATACAGGTGAACATCTTTACACGCCAAGTATGTTTGAACAAAGAACTTTATCTAATTTTGGATGGGATAGTGAAGGTACGGCTTGGTATGCGCCAAGAGAATATGTGGGAGCAGCAATTTACCGTGTATATAATCCAAATGCTGGGGATCATCACTTTACAACAGATGTAAATGAAAAAGACCACTTACTAAAAGTCGGGTGGCACGACGATATGCTATCCTTCCCATCTGCAACTGATGAAGGTGTCCCAATTTATCGTTTATACAACCCAAATGCTAAAGCGGGTGCCCATCACTTTACGGCAAATGGCGCAGAAAGAGATATGCTGGTGAGTGTTGGTTGGCTATATGAAGGAATCAGTTTCTATGCCGATTCTCTTAATTAAGAAGTAGTAATCAATGGTGGATACCTTATTGAAAAATAGGGTTTCCATCATTTTACAACAAATGCTGCTGAAAGAGATATGTTAGTAAGTGTTGGCTAGAAAGATGAAGGTATTGGATTTTACGCAATTGCACTAGAATAAAGCTCAATTAATAGATAGAAAACTAGCAAGCTGCGAAGACCAAAATAGGGATTTCGCAGCTTTTCTTTCGTCCTTTTTGATTAACTAAATCCCCCATTGCCAACCTTGCCGACATATGGTAGGATATAGCCAATGAATAAATGCATATTTATTCTCTATTTAGTATCATGTCGTTATTATTATTCATTTATTAAGGAGCGGATAGGATGAAACAAAAAGCAGGAGTCTTCCTGGCGATACTGATGTTACTGGCAAGTATTTTTCCATTTGTATCAGCACAGGCAGAAGAAATAGATCCGATTTATGAGCGGATTCAGCAAAGTGGAGAATTAGTGGTGGGCTTATCAGCTGACTACGGTCCTTATGAATTTCATGCGGAGGTAGACGGAAAAGACACAATTGTCGGCTTTGACGTTTCCATCGCTGAGAAGATCGCCAAGGATATGGGCGTGAAACTAAAGGTAGAAGAATTAGGCTTTGATGCGTTGTTAGGCGCTTTGAAGACCGGGAAGATCGACATGGTTATTTCGGGAATGTCAATTACCGAAGAACGACTACAGGAAGTCGATTTTTCCGACCCCTACTACATCGTTCAGCAAAAGGTCCTGGTCCGTAAAGATGATGCGGATAAATTCAGTTCGACGGCTGATTTTAACGGTGTTCCTGTAGGGGCACAAAAACAAACCACTCAGGAAGAACTAGCGAAAACCGAAATGGCTGGTTCAGAGGTTACTTCACTGCAAAAGGTTCCGGATCTAATCAACAATTTGATAAACCAAAAGATTGACGCAGTAGTGTTAGAAGAACCAATTGCTGAAGCTTATGTGCAGCAAAGTGACAATGTAGCGATTGCACCAGTTGAATTTGAACAGGGAGAAAAAGTAACGGCGATTGCGATTTCGAAAAACACCCCGGTTTTAAAACAGCATGTCAATGAATCGATTGCTGAAATTAATGACAACAATTTATTAGACGGCTATTTGTCTGATGCTAACGAATTGATGTTCCAAGAGGATCAATCCTTCTTCCAGAAATATTTGCCTTATTACGTTAGCGGCGCAAAATATACGATTTTGCTAGCTTTCGTGGGGGTTTTATTTGGGATGATTGTCGGCAGTCTTTTAGCCTTAATGAAGCTAAGCAAAAACAAAATCTTACGTTTCTTATCAATTGCTTACATTGAATATGTACGGGGCACACCGTTGCTAGTACAAATTTTCATCGTGTACTTCGGAACAGGCGTCTTGGGACTAGATTTATCCAAGTTGCTGGCCGGTTGTATTGCGGTATCCTTAAACAGTGGCGCTTATGTGGCGGAAATCGTTCGGGCCGGGATTAATGCTGTGAACAAAGGCCAAACCGAAGCCGCTCGCTCGTTGGGGATGAACCAAAAAGAAGCGATGCGCTATATCGTCTTCCCGCAAGCAATTAAAAATATTTTGCCGGCTTTAGGCAATGAATTTGTGACCATTATTAAGGAATCTTCCGTGGTATCCGTCATTGGTGTATCGGAACTGATTTTCCAAACCGGTGTTGTACAAGGCGCCAGCTTTAAGCCCTTCTTACCATACGTGATCGTCTCACTGATTTACTTTGTGATGACCTTCTGTATTTCCCGCTTGTTAGGCTTGGCAGAAAGGAGACTAGGGGTCAATGATTAATGTAAAAAATCTAAGTAAAAGCTTCGGTGAAAATGAAGTCTTGAAATCGATCAATTTAACGGTGGAAGCTGGCGAAGTGGTGGTTATTATCGGCCCTTCCGGCAGCGGAAAAAGCACGATTTTACGCTGCTTGAATTTATTAGAAACACCAACTTCTGGAGAAATCAGTTTTGAGGGCCAAAATATTACCTCGCCAGATGTGAATATCGACCAATTGCGTCAAAAAATGGGCATGGTGTTCCAAAACTTTAACCTGTTTCCTCATATGAGCGTGTTGGATAATTTGACCATCACACCGGTAAAAATTAAAAAAGAAGATCCCGAACAGGCGAAGCAAAATGCGTTGAAGCTGTTAGAGCAAGTAGGACTAAAGGACAAAGCAACGGCTTATCCTTCCAGCTTATCAGGGGGGCAGCAGCAGCGGGTGGCGATTGCCCGCGCTTTGGCGATGAATCCAGACGTAATGTTGTTTGACGAACCAACTTCGGCTTTGGACCCAGAAATGGTTGGGGAAGTGTTAAGCGTCATGCAAGACCTGGCGGAAAAAGGGATGACCATGGTAGTGGTTACCCACGAAATGGGCTTCGCTAAAGAAGTTGCCGATCGGGTGATTTTCATGGCTGACGGGATTATCCAAGAAGAAGGTACACCTGAGGAAATCTTTGACCAGCCGAAAAACTTACGAACCCAAGACTTTTTGAACAAAGTATTATAGCAGCAGGGAGGAACTCAGGATGGATCAAACAAAACTAGCCCAACGTTTTCAACAGCCGGCGGAAAATCTGTTGATGCGCATTGCGGTTTTAGCGAAGGAAACAGACAACATCATCGATTTGTCTATCGGTGATCCAGATATCATTACCCACCAGTCGATTATTGATGCGGCGTATCGGGACGTGACTAACGGAGCCACCAATTACACAGCCCCAGCTGGTAAAAAAGAATTTCTTGAAGCAATTGCTTCCTATTATAAGAAGAAATATGATCTGCACTTTGAAACCAAACAAATTCGGGCAACTGTCGGGGCTTTGCATGCGATGTATTTAGTCATGCAGGCTATTCTTGATCCCGGCGATGAAGTGATTATTCATGAACCTTTCTTTTCTCCTTACAAAGAACAAGTACTTTTGTCTGGCGGTCAGCCGGTGATGGTGCCGACTTACGAGGAGAATCAGTTTCAATTGGATGTGGAAGATTTAAAAGCAGCGATTACCGACAAAACCAAAGCGATTATCGTCAACTCGCCCAATAATCCAACAGGCGCGGTTTTCTCAGCCGAAACATTGAAGCAAATCGCCGAGGTAGCAATTGCCCACGATCTTTTCATCATTTCTGATGAGATTTACGAAGACTTTGCTTTCAAAGAAGAATTTGTCCCAATGGCGAAGTTCGCGCCGGAGCACACGATTACCATCAGCGGACTTTCCAAAGGCTTCGCAATGACCGGCTGGCGGATTGGCTACATGATTGCGCCAACTTTTGTAAATGATATCGCCGGCTTAATCAATGAAAGTGTGACCTATTCTGCGCCCACCGTTTCTCAACAGGCTGGAATCTATGCCTTGAATCACTATCAAGAAATCGTGCCGGAAAACGTTGCGCTTTTCAAAGAGCGACTGGAATATATTGAAAAACGGGTGGCGACTATTCCTTACCTGTCCTTAACTCCAGTAGCCGGCAGCATGTATGCCTTCATTAACATTAGCAAAAGCGGGCTAGATTCGGTAACTTTTGTAGAAACGGTTCTGGAAAAAAGCGGGGTGTTGTTTGTTCCCGGCAAAGCTTTCGGTGAAACCGTAGGGGATGAGTACATTCGTCTAGCAGCCACCCAATCAAAAGAGCTGCTGAAGGAAGCCTTTGACCGTTTAGAAAAATTGACTTTCTAGAGCAAACCTCGCAAAAGTGTGCAAGAATAAAGAGGAAGAATATACCGAAACCCCTTAAACTAAAAGTATCAGAGAAATCTGGTAGGAGGACAGAAAATGGAATGGTTAGATTGGTTTAATGATAGCATCGCCTATGTGGAGGAACAGTTAACCTGCGAAATTGAGATTGAAGAGGCAGCTAAACGAGCGAAGTGTTCGACGTATCATTACCAGCGGATGTTTTCCTATATCGCTGGTGTGACGCTGGGTGAATACATTCGCCGACGTAGAATGAGCTTGGCGGGAGTGGATTTGCAGGCCGGGCAAAAAGTCATCGATGTAGCAGCCAAATACGGCTACGAATCGCCGACTTCTTTTAATCGAGTATTCAAGACGATTCACGGGATCACTCCCCAGGAATCGAAAAAGGATGGAGCCAAACTGACTAGTTATCCGATGCTGACCTTCACAATTACGGTTAAAGGGGTGCAGGCAATGGAATATCAATTAATCGACAAAGACGTATTTTATGTGACGGGACTGGGCTTGGAGCTAGGAAAAGACATGGAGGAAAATCAACAAAAAATTCCGATGTTTTGGAATGAGGCAGCAGCTTCCGGTAAACTGCAGGAGTTACTTCCGGTTATGGCTGCCGATAGTCCAGGAGTTTATGGTATCAGCATGATGACCGAGGCGGTTCAGGAAAAGTGGGAATACGTCATCGCAGTTGCTGCCGAAGAAGTACCAGCAGGTTTCCAACAGTACGAAATCCCAGCCGCTAAGTGGGCGGTTTTCAATGGCAACGGTCCGATGCCTCATGCGATTCAAGATTTAGGCAAACAAATTTTTACCGAATGGCTGCCTACTTCGGGCTTTGAATACGCAGAGCTGCCGGACATGGAAGTCTATCTGGATCAAAATCCGGCCGATGCTAAGTTTCAAGTCTGGCTGCCGGTCAGAGCGAAAAGCGAATAACTGAGTAAGCCAACGACTGATTTTTAGTCGTTGGCTTTTCTTCTGAAAGGCAATATCGCTAAAAGTGGTAATCATGGTATAATGTGGTAACGAATTAGCGATATTTTCACCAGAATTATCGCGACAAAACGAGTCGAACAAATGATTTATTTCACAATCTCTGGCTTTTTTCGATTTTATGATCCTTTTTTTTAGGTTTCAAAAGAAAATTGAAAAAGTAAAATATGTTATTTTAAGTGAGGAGGTCCGGCATGGCCAGAAAGAAAGATAGTCAAATTACGAAGCAGGATTTAATGGATGCAGCATTGAAAAATTTTTACCAGATAGGCTTTGAAAATACCTCGTTGGATAAAATTTCTAGAGATGCTCATGTTAGTCGTGGCGCGGCCTATTGGCATTTTGCTAACAAGACTGAACTATTTTATCAGCTAGTGCTGCAAGTTTTGGAAAGAGTTCAAGCTGAGAAGCAGATTATTATGGAAGATGATGCTTTATCATTTAAGGAGAAGGTCGTTAAGGTCATTTTCGTTCCTTACAACAACTCCATGAACTTCAAATTCCTGCAGCAATCCTTAAAAACGATTGAAGTACATGAGGAATTTGAGGAATTACTACAAGAAATTCGCGAGTCAAAACGTCGATTGTATCAATTTTTCTTAGAAGGCTTGACGGCTGAAGGACTTAGGGAAGCGGATGCCGAAGCCTTAGCCAGTCTGTTTTATAACTACTTTGAAGGCATGTACGGCTCAGCCACTCCCCAAGAGGTTAAGGATAATTACACCCTCGAAACCATTCGCAAGAACGTTTCCTTTATATTTAACATGATATAACCAACCAAGTAACTTGTCTGAGGCAGTCTATCAGACAAGTTACTTTTTTCACGATGTTGACAGCGCTTCCATTTGCGTTTATGATGAGTTTGTAAGAAACATACATCGATGTATGTTTAAAAAAAGAAAGGAGTTTTAAGAGCTATGACAATTGAAGAAATGGTAAAAAATGCACGTGCGGCAATGGAGGAAATCAGCGATTACGATCAAGCACAGACAGACAAAATGCTCTATGTGATCTCTAAGGCAGTTTTCGATCAAGCAGAACCTTTAGCAAAGTTGGCCATCGAAGAAACGCGTTTGGGACGTTTGGATCATAAGATCGGTAAAAATCAGGGGATGGCTACCAACATTTTCGGCGCATTGAAGAATAAACCATCTGTAGGCGTGTTACGTGAAATTCCAGAAGAAGGACTCATTGAAATTGGACATCCGGTTGGGGTTATCGGTTCAGTAACGCCGACGACTAATCCAACCATCACTCCATTAGGAAATGGCTTGATGGCGCTTAAAGGCAAAAACGCCATGATTGTTTCACCACACCCACGCTCGAAGAAAACAACCAAAGAAACAATCGAGTTAATGCGGGAAGCCTTAGTCAGCATTGGCGCTCCAAGAGATTTATTACAAGTAATTGAAGAACCAAGTATTGAACTATCACAGGAATTAATGAAAGCTGTTGATTTAATCGTTGCTACCGGCGGACCGGGCTTAGTTAAATCAGCTTATTCAAGCGGCCATCCAGCATACGGCGTAGGACCTGGGAATGTGCAAGCTATTTTGGACCGCGACTTTGACGTTGAAGCAGCAGCAGAATTAACCGTGATCGGCCGTTCCTTTGATAACGGAATTGTATGCGCTTGCCAACAAAGCTTGATTTATCCAAGTGAAAAAGAAGCAGAAGTCTTCAAAGCTTTAGAAGGCAAACAAGCGGCTGTTATCACGGATGAAGGTGACTTGGACAAATTAAGAAAAACAATCTTCCCTGAAGGTCGGGCAAATCCAGATATGATTGGTCAAGATCCAGATGTGATTGCCAAAGAAGCAGGCATTTCGATTCCAGAAGGTTCACAAATTATTGCAGTTCGGGTAGACAAAGTGGGTGCAGCAGAACTATTCTGTAAAGAAAAAATGCTGCCAGTTTTGGCCTTGAAGAGCTACGAAGATTTTGAAGAATCGGTAGATTACGCAAAAGAAAACCTACTATTAGAAGGTGCTGGACACTCCGCTGGCGTATTCACTCATACGAAAGAGCATATGGTTTATGCCGGTGAAGAATTACCAGTCAGTCGGGTAGTCATCAACCAGCCAACAATTGATGCCGGCGGTTCACCAGCCAACGGTCTAAGTCCAACCGTTTCGTTAGGCTGCGGTTCATGGGGCAACAACATCATTTCCGAAAACTTAAATTACAAACATTTAATTAATACTTCTCGTGTTGCGATGCCAGTAGAACCAGAAGACACTGGCTCTCCATGGGATTAAGGTGAGACAAATGAAAAAATTTGATGACTTATTGGCCAATTTTTCCAGCGAT
>LIDZ01011594.1_pt1 | contig 19704 bp, 17 predicted proteins | sample 644651 | NCBI WGS metagenome assembly LIDZ01 (sample SAMN03856242, study PRJNA289617) | food metagenome | isolation source: wine grapes on drying loft during traditional withering process | host: Vitis vinifera cv. Corvina | place: Italy: Gargagnago di S. Ambrogio di Valpolicella | collected 2014-01 | reverse complement strand
GCCAGTAGCGCCGGCGGGCTTGCCTTTACCGCCGCGGCCCTTGCCGCCGCCGCTGCCAGCTTTACCTGCGGCTGGCTTCGCGAAGCCGCCGCCTTGTGGACGGCCGCCTTTACCTGGGCGGCCGCTTCCGAAACCGCCGCTGCGGCGTTCGCCCATAGCGCGCGGCAACATGCCGACCAACTCGAAATCGATCGTATGGTCGTCCATATTTACCTTGGCGACGCGGATCTTCACCTCGTCACCAATGCGGAACACCTTCGAGGTGCGCTCGCCAATGAGCGCCATATGAGCTTCGTCGAAGTGGTAATAATCGTCGCTCAGCGCGCTGAGACGAATAAGTCCTTCGACGGTATTTTCCAGCTCGATGAACATTCCGAAGCTGGTCACACTGCTGATCATGGCGTCGAATTCCTCGCCGACCTTATCCTTCATGAATTCAGCTTTCTTCAGTTGCTCTGTATCCCGTTCTGCCTCTACGGCCACGCGTTCACGTTCCGAAGATTGCTGAGCAATGTCAGGCATCCGGCTCGCCAAATATTCCTGGCGCTTCGGAGTCAGCGTTCCCCCGCCCATAATCACCTCACGCATAACGCGGTGGATGACCAGATCGGGATAGCGGCGAATCGGAGAAGTGAAGTGAGAATAGAATTCCGCAGCAAGTCCAAAATGACCCGTGCTCTCTGCATCATATTTCGCCTGTTTCATAGAACGCAACATCATCGTACTGATGACGGTTTGTTCCTTCGTTCCCTTAATCTGCTCCAGCAGATCTTGCAGTGCGCGCGGGTGTATCGAATTGCCCCGACCCTTGACATGATGGCCAAAGTTAGCGGCAAACGCCATGAAATTCTGCAGTTTTTCCGGGTCTGGATCTTCGTGAATCCGGTAGAGGAACGGAACCTTCAGCCAGTGGAAATGTTCAGCAACCGTCTCATTGGCAGCCAGCATAAATTCCTCAATAATTTGTTCGGCAACCGAACGATCACGCTTGACAATATCAACAGCCTTGCCGTTCTCATCGACGATGATTTTACTTTCTTCAAAGTCAAAATCAACAGCTCCGCGTCGCATCCGCGCCTCACGCAGCTTCATGGCCAGCTCTTTCATTAAACGGAAATCGGCAATTAGCGGACTGTAGCGTTCAAGCAGTTCTGGGTCTTCGTCCTCGACAATTTTGCGGACATTAGAATAGGTCATGCGCTCTTTAGTGCGAATCACACTTGAAAAGACATCATGCTTCACAACCTTCATGTGCTCGTCGAATTCCATTTCACAGGACATGGTCAGTCGATCTACCTGCGGATTCAAACTGCAGATCCCGTTCGATAGGCGGTGTGGCAGCATCGGAATCACGCGGTCCACCAAATACACACTACAACCGCGAGCATAAGCTTCATTGTCGAGTGCGGAGCTCTCAGGCACATAATAGCCAACGTCTGCGATATGCACACCCAGCTTGTAATGACCGTTCTCCAACCGTTCCACATTAACCGCATCATCCAGATCCTTAGCATCCTCACCATCAATGGTGACAATATTCAGTCCGCGCAGATCACGCCGTCCCTGCTGAATGATCTCTTCGTCAGTAATGGAATCTGGAGCGTTCTCAGCTTCGGCCATTACTTCATCCGGGAATGCCTCTGGCAGCTGATGCTTGCGAATTATAGACAAAATATCAATACCCGGGTCATCCTTATGCCCGAGAATTTCAATAATCTCTCCTTCAGCCGCTGCATGGCCCTCCGGATAATTCACAATACGAACAACAACCTTTTCCCCATCAACAGCACCTTTGAATGATTGCTTGGGAATAAAAATATCGCGATTAATCCGCTTGTCATCCGGCAGTACGAAGCCATAGGTCTCCAGACTTTGGAATACACCAACCGTCTGCAAAACACCTCTTATAACAATCCGAACAACTTCGCCTTCCATACGCCCACCTGAGGGGCTCTTAGAGCTGACGCGTGCAAGCACGATATCGCCATTCATGGCACCTTTTAAGTCGTTAGCATTAATATAGACATCAGGATGCTCCCGATCGTCCGGTATAAGAAAAGCAAAACCTTTCGCATGTGCCTGCAATCGTCCGCGCAATAAATCCATCCGTTCCGGCACACCGTAACGTCCACCTTGGTTCAGAATTAGTCTTCCATCCTGTTCCACTGCAATTAGCAATTCTTCGAACGCTTTTAATCCCGTGCTATCCTCCAGAGCGAAATGGCTCACCAGTTCGTTATAAGTCATCGGTTTGTAAGCAATCTCGCGCATAAAATCAAGTAATATTTCCTGTGTTATCATGTTCGTCACCTCGGCCCTCCGCAGCTTTACACCGCTGGCATATATGTATGTTTGTCCTTTTCCACAAAAACCTTGCATGTAATATTTACCTCTATATACTTCATACCCTAGTATACACGAAATCAATCCGTGGCATCCCTATAACTGTCATCTAAAGGTTAACGCAATACTAAATCCTCAGCGTAACTTTACCATCTTGCGGGAAATCTAAATAATTAGTTAAATTTTTCCTTATCCTCATACAAAAAAAGCCTTCGCTCCATTCCATTCAGAAGAGAGCAAAGGCTTACTGTAGAAATTTAGTCAATAAGAACGGCTACTAGGATAGACATAATAAAGAATCCAGCTGCCAGTCCAACAGTTACACGTTGTAGAACGAGATCCATACCGCGTGCTTTCGTTTTACCAAAGAGATGCTCAGCACCGCCGGAGATGGCACCGGAAAGACCTGCACTTTTCCCTTTTTGCAGAAGAACGACCACAATCAGACCCACGGAAAAAATCAGGAGCACAATTTTCAAAAACATATCCATTCACTTCCACCTCCTACATCTAAGCATCACTATCTATGGCAAATTAGGTTTCACGATTCATAAACAGTATTCTTATCTTATCATAGCAAAGCGGCTAACACAACTATATAAGCAAAAGACCTGCCGAGAACGGCAGGTCTTTTGTCTCCTCCTCAAGAAGAGAGATTATCTTTTGAGGTTGTAGAAAGATTTCATGCCGTTGTATTGAGCCAATTCGCCCAGTTCATCTTCGATACGAAGCAATTGGTTGTATTTAGCGATACGGTCTGTACGGGAAGGAGCACCAGTCTTGATTTGGCCGGCATTAGTAGCCACGGCGATATCAGCGATTGTGCTGTCTTCGGATTCACCGGAACGGTGGGAGATAACTGCAGTGTAACCTGCACGTTTTGCCATTTCGATAGCATCAAAAGTTTCAGTCAATGTACCAATTTGGTTAACCTTAACCAAGATGGAGTTACCGATGCCTTCTTCGATACCTTTGTTCAGGCGTTCAGTGTTAGTTACGAACAAGTCATCACCAACGAGTTGGATTTTGTGGCCCAATTTCTCAGTAAGCAATTTCCAACCTTCCCAGTCATCTTCGGAGCAACCATCTTCAATAGTGATGATTGGGTATTTATCAACCCATGATGAAAGCAGGTCAACAAACTCAGCAGAGGTGTAAGATTTGCCTTCGCCTTCCAAGTGGTATTTACCGTCTTTGTAGAACTCAGTGGAGGCAACGTCCATACCCAGGAATACGTCAACGCCTGCTTTGTAGCCGGCTTTTTCGATAGCTTCCATGATTGTAGACAATGCTTCTTCGTTGGAAGTGAAGTTAGGAGCGAATCCGCCTTCGTCACCAACAGCAGTGTTCAAGCCTTTAGCTTGCAGAACAGCTTTCAGAGCGTGGAAGATTTCTGCGCCTGTACGCAAAGCTTCTTTGAAGCTAGGTGCGCCAATTGGCAGAACCATGAACTCTTGTACGTCAACGTTATTGTCAGCATGTGCGCCGCCGTTAACGATGTTCATCATTGGAACTGGAAGCTGTTTAGCATTGAATCCGCCCAGGTATACATACAAAGGCACATCCAGTGCAGCTGCAGCAGCACGTGCTACGGCCATGGATACAGCCAGGATTGCGTTAGCGCCCAGCTTAGCTTTGTTAGGAGTACCATCAAGAGTGATCATCAATTTGTCGATGCCCAGTTGATCAAGAGCGTCCATACCGATAACTTCAGGAGCGATCAGTTCGTTTACGTTCTCAACAGCTTTCAGAACACCTTTACCAAGGTAACGGGATTTGTCACCATCACGAAGCTCTACAGCTTCATGAGCGCCAGTGGACGCGCCGGAAGGAACGATAGCGCGGCCTTTAGCGCCGGATTCCAGATAAACATCAACCTCTACAGTAGGGTTACCGCGGGAGTCAAGAACCTCGCGTGCGTACACATCAGAAATAATAGTCATGTAATTTTAATCTCCTTTTAACAATGGTTTTGTATTAATGGTTGAACTAATTTACTTGCGGCTGATGATCATGGATTGTCCGGTCATTTCCGCAGGTTGCGGAAGTCCCATCAGATCCAGAATGGTTGGAGCTACATCCGCGAGAATACCCTTATCGCGCAGCACTACATTTTCATCGGTTAGGATGAATGGAACGGGATTCGTTGTATGAGCTGTGAAAGGGCGACCATCCTCGTCAAATACCATATCAGCATTGCCATGGTCAGCGATTATAATCACTACGCCACCTTTGGCAACAACAGCGTCTACTACCATACCTACACACTCATCTGTTACTTCTACAGCCCTAATAGTAGGCTCCAACATGCCGGAGTGTCCAACCATATCAGGATTAGCGAAGTTAAGGATAATGGCGTCTTGTCTTTCAGCTTCGATCTCGGCTACGCAGGCCGCAGCCACCTCGTATGCACTCATCTCAGGCTGTAAGTCATAGGTTGCCACTTTAGGCGAGTTAATTAGGATACGTGTTTCGCCAGGAAGTTCATGATCACGTCCACCGCTGAAGAAGAAGGTTACGTGCGGATATTTCTCAGTTTCCGCAATACGCAGCTGCTTCTTGTTCTGCTGTACAAGCACTTCACCTAAAGTATTGTCCAGGTTCTTCGGTGAATAGGCAACGAAGCCTTGCACCGTTTCACTGAATGTGGTCAGGCATACGAAGTGTAAATTGTGTGGGAACAAAGGCCCACGGTCGAATCCTACGAAATCCTGATTAGTGAACACTTGCGACAGCTGGATCGCGCGGTCTGGACGGAAGTTGAGGAAGATGACAGAATCGCCACTCTCTACCGACGTCACTGGCTTGCCTTCGCTGTCTACAATAACGCTTGGCTCTACGAATTCATCAAACACAGAATTCTGGTACGATCCAGTGATTGCTTGCAGCGCATCTGTGTATTTCGGGCCTTCGCCATAAACCATGGCACGATAGGCCTTCTCAACGCGTTCCCAGCGTTTGTCACGGTCCATCGCATAATAGCGTCCGGATACCGTAGCAATTGTACCCACGCCGACTTCCTCAATCTTAGCCATAAGTTCCTGAACGAACTTTTGACCACTATCGGGAGGTACGTCGCGGCCATCCATGAAAGCATGGATATACACTTCATGCATATCTTCTTTCTTGGCAAGATCCAGCATGGCGAACAGGTGCTTAATGTGACTGTGCACTCCTCCGTCTGATACAAGCGCATATAGGTGGAGCTTTTTACCTGTTGATTTAGCGTGTCTTACCGCTGTAACCAATGTTTCGTTGTCAAAAAACTCCCCGTCGCGGATAGACTTATCGATGCGGGTCAAATCCTGATATACGATCCGGCCAGCGCCAATATTTAAGTGTCCCACTTCGGAGTTACCCATTTGCCCTTCAGGCAAACCAACAGCCTCGCCGCAAGCGGTAAGGGTGGTATTGGGATATTGTTGCAAGTAACGGTCATAATTAGGCTTGTTGGCTTGAGCAACAGCGTTGCCTTCAGACGTTCCGCGCAGACCGAAACCATCCATAATAATTAAAGCTACGGGTCTTGGTGCTGACATAACTTACTTCGCCCCCTCAACCAACGAAACGAAGGAAGCAGGCTGCAAGCTGGCGCCGCCGACAAGTGCACCGTCGATGTCGCTTTGACCCATGTACTCAGTAACGTTCTCTGGCTTCACGCTGCCGCCGTATTGAATACGAACCGCTTCAGCTGTTGCATCATCATACAGATCTTTTACAAGGCTGCGGATATAAGCAATAACTTCGTTAGCATCTTGTGAAGTTGAGGATTTACCTGTGCCAATGGCCCAGATAGGCTCGTAAGCAATGACAACTGTAGCCGCTTGTTCGGCTGTCACACCGGCAAATGCGCCTTCAGTTTGTACTTTACATACAGCTTTAGTCTGATCTGCTTCACGTTCTTCAAGCTTCTCGCCTACACAAACGATAGGAGTGATACCGTGACGGAATGCTGCATGCAGCTTCTTGTTCACAATTTCATCCGTTTCGCCAAAGTAAGCACGACGCTCGGAGTGACCGATGATTACATAATCCACGCCAAGATCACTCAGCATTACGCCGCTAATCTCGCCAGTGTAAGCACCATTATCTTCGAAATGCAGGTTTTGTGCGCCAATCTTGATCTTTGTACCTTTTGCCGCTGCTACCAATGCTGGCAGGTTAGTAAATGGAGCGCAGATAACAGTCTCTACGCCTTCAACTTCTGCTTGGCCTTTGATTTCGGCGAAAAAGCTTTCCGCTTCCGGAATAGTCTTGAACATCTTCCAGTTGCCGGCGATTATTGGTGTTCTCATGACTTGGTTTGCCTCCTTATAACGTCTTACTTGTCGTTCAGTGCTTCTACACCTGGAAGCGCCTTGCCTTCCATGAACTCGAGTGATGCGCCACCGCCTGTGGAGATATGATCCATTTGTTCAGCCAGGTGGAATTTCTCTGCTGCAGCTGCGGAGTCACCGCCACCGATAACAGTGTAACCTTCAGTTGTTGCACAAGCTTGAGCTACGGCGAGGGTACCTTCAGCGAAGATATCGATTTCGAACACGCCCATAGGTCCGTTCCAGACAACAAGCTTGGAATTTTTGATAATGTCAGCATAAATTGCGCGAGTCTTAGGACCAATATCAAGACCCATCCATCCTGCAGGAATTTCACTGACTGGAACAATTTTAGTGTTGGCATCCGCACCAAATTTGTCAGCAACGACAACGTCTACTGGAAGCACAAAGTTTTTGCCAAGCGCTTTTGCTTTCTCGATGAATCCAAGAGCGGCATCAATTTTGCTGTTATCTACGAGTGATTCACCAATTTCGAAGCCTTGAGCCTTGGTGAAAGTGTAAGATAGACCGCCACCGATCAGCACGTTGTCAGCCAAAGTCAACAGGTGATCAATTACATCAATCTTGTCTTTAACCTTGGAACCGCCAATGATAGCTGTGAAGGGACGTTCTGGGTTAGTAAGAGCTTTACCTAGAACGGATAATTCTTTCTCCATCAATAGACCGGATACAGCGGGCAGGAAATGAGCGATACCTTCTGTCGATGCATGTGCACGGTGAGCCGCGCCAAAAGCATCATTAACGAATAGGTCAGCCAGTTCAGATAACTGCTTAGCGAATTCAGGATCGTTTTTTTCTTCACCAGGATAGAAACGAACGTTCTCAAGAACGAGTACATCGCCTTCACCAAGCTCAGCAACTTGTGCTTTTACAGCATCGCCAATAGCTTCGTCAGCTTTTGCTACTGGTTGGCCAAGTAGCTCGGATAGACGCACTGCAGCAGGTGTAAGACGCATGGAATCAACAAATTGGCCATTTGGACGTCCCAGATGACTTGCCAAAATAACCTTTGCACCATGTTCGATCAAATATTTAATGGTTGGAAGCGTCTCACGGATACGTGTATCATCTGTAATTACTCCATCTTCCAAAGGCACATTAAAATCAACACGCATAAATACGCGTTTACCCTTTACTTCTACATCACGGACACTCTTTTTGTTCATAATTATTTCCTCCACACCCAAAATTGTTTCAATCCCGAATCCAAGGAATATCTTTCCATTTAGAAAGAGCGGAAACAAGGAAAGTCTGTTTCCGCTCTATAATTGATACTTATAGTAAGTCAGTCTTACTTAGCAAGTTTTGCAAAATGTTCCAAAGTACGAATCAATTGTGCAGTGTAGGACATTTCATTGTCATACCAAGCAACTGTCTTAACCAGCTGTTTGTCGCCAACAGTCATAACTTTAGTTTGTGTAGCATCAAACAGGGAACCGAAAGTCATACCTTTAACATCGGAAGATACGATTTCATCTTCAGTGTAGCCATAAGTATCAACATCGGAAGCTGCTTTCATTGCTGCATTGATTTCTTCTACAGTAACTGGTTTTTCAAGAACTGTAATCAGCTCAGTCAGGGAACCTGTAGCTACTGGAACACGTTGAGCTGCACCGTCCAATTTGCCTTTAAGTTCTGGAATTACCAAGCCGATTGCTTTAGCAGCACCGGTAGTGTTAGGGATAATGTTCTCAGCCGCTGCGCGAGCACGACGGAAGTCTCCTTTAGCGTGCGGAGCATCCAAAGTGTTTTGGTCGCCAGTGTAAGCATGAATTGTAGTCATCAAACCTTGAACGATACCGTAGTTGTCTTGTAGAACTTTTGCCATAGGAGCCAGGCAGTTCGTTGTGCAAGATGCGCCGGAAATAACAGTCTCAGTACCATCAAGAATATCATGGTTAACATTGTAAACGACAGTTTTCATGTCGCCAGTAGCTGGAGCGGAGATTACTACTTTCTTAGCTCCACCTTTCAAATGTTTCTCAGCTGCTTCTTTAGTAGTGAAGAAACCAGTACATTCAAGTACGATATCAACGCCGAGCTCGCCCCAAGGCAATTCTTCAGGGTTGCGGTTTGCAAGAACCTTAACTTCTTTACCGTTTACTTTGAAGAATCCGTCATGAACTTCAACATCACCCTTGAAAGTACCTTGAGTTGTATCATATTTAAGCAAATGAGCAAGCATCTTAGCGTCAGTCAAGTCATTGATTGCTACCACTTCGATACCTTCCACATTTTGAATACGGCGGAATGCAAGGCGTCCAATACGTCCAAAACCATTAATACCAACTTTTACAGTCATTAAATAGTTCCTCCTAGAATTCATTTTATTTATTCAAGACAAGCCGTGAAGCTTGTCAAGACAACAATGTTAAGTATAATGCAAAACGACCTTCGGCGCTCCCCATATTATGGAATCTATAGGGTTAGTTGTAAATGTCGATCGATTTCTTTACCGATTTCTACAGCTGCGGCTTCGTCCGTAACCAGAATATCCTCCTGCCCAAAACGCAGCATGGCATGAATAGCTTTGGCCTTGCGTTTGCCTCCAGCAATACCGACTACAATTTCTGTCCGAATAATATCCTCCAGGCGCAATCCCATGGTAAGCATTGTGTGTACAACCTCACCATCTTCATTAAAGTAATAGCCAAATGATTCAGCTACTGCTCCTTCTTCCTGGATCTCGGAGACTGTTGCTTCATCGAGCTTGCGGCGTCGGGTCATTTCAATGGCATCCCCGATCCCGTGTACAATAATACGCGAACTGCGGATGATTTGTACAATCTCGCCAATATTGGAGTCTAAAGCCAGGGATTGAAAAGCATCCTCAGCAAGCAAATCAGGCACATGCAGCAGCCTATAATTCGCTCCGACCCGTTTGGCCATTGTTGAGGCAATGGTGTTCGCTTGAATCTCCATGCTTTCTCCCAAACCGCCGCGCGCCGGTACGAACCAGGCGTTCTTATAGTATAGGGATAGTGGCGGTGTCAGCTGATCGGCCATTTCGGCCAGCGTCGAACCACCCGTAACGGCGACTGTATCGTCTGAACGCAACTCACCTAGCAATGCCTTGGCGCCTGCGCGCCCAAGCTCACGTTTTGTGAACGGTGATGTTTCACAATCACCCGGCACAACGATTACTTTGTTCAGACCATACGTTGTTCGAATCTTCTCTTCCAGATCATCCAGACCGAACAGGCTCTTGGCGATCGGCTCCAGTAAGTCAAGCAGTCCGCGCCCGGCATCGCTAACGCGCATACCCACGCTCTCGATCTCTATAAGCCCTTGCGATTTCAGAAGATCTGTCTCGGCACGCAATACCCGCTCTGTCATATCCAGCGAAGCAGCCAGCGTTCTACGGCCAATAATATCGGACAACATGATCTGATGAAGAATCGTATACCGTCTCTTAAGGGTTTCCATGAGATCAGGCAAAAGCTGCTTTTGAATTTCTAATAAGTTACGCATGCTTTCACTCCTGCTATTACTCTATTCCCTTGTTCATGGTCTCAAAACGTCCCAGGCTAACTTTTTAAGTCCCACCCTCATTCTAACTAAATTTCACACGAAGTGCAAGTCTTCCGAGAGTAGAATTCGCAACCTCTTTTCATCTTATACATACACAGCAATATGAAATGGCCTTTCAGGGTGTAGACTACGACATATTAGCTTGTCCTATTCACCTGAAGCACTGAATGTTATTATTACTCCATTGCTTTTACACTATAATTGTAGTATAATGAATTCTATTGCGCCCGTGGTCCAATGGATATGACGGAGGCCTCCGAAGCCTTAGATCCAAGTTCGATTCTTGGCGGGCGCACCATATTTTACTCTTCTATACATACAATTAACAGTAGTTATCCTACTGTTTAACCAAAGAGCCACTTGCTGGCTCTTTTTTTATTTATAAGTTTGACTTTCTTTGACTTTTTGTTTGAATTTGTTTATCATGTGGTTAACACGGTAATAGTAAAAATAAATACATTCGAAGATCTAATTTCAAGGAGGTTTTCCACGTGAGTTATATTCCTATGGTAGTAGAACAGAGCAACCGCGGTGAGCGTGCTTATGACATCTATTCCCGCCTACTGAAGGACCGCATCATTTTCCTCGGAACGGAGGTTAATGACGTGGTGGCCAATTCCATCATCGCTCAAATGCTGTTTCTGGCTGCCGAGGACCCTGAGAAGGACATTCACCTTTATGTGAACAGCCCAGGCGGATCCATTACTGCGGGTATGGCTATTTTTGATACAATGCAGTATATCAAACCGGATGTTTCCACGATCTGTGTGGGTATGGCCGCTTCCATGGGAGCGTTCCTGCTAAATGCCGGTGCCAAAGGCAAGCGTTTCGCGCTGCCAAACAGTGAAATTATGATTCATCAGCCGCTCGGTGGTGCTCAAGGTCAGGCTTCGGATATCGAAATTCGTGCCCGCCGTATCCTTAAGCTGCGCGACAAGCTGAATGGCATTCTGGCTGAACGTACAGGCCAACCGCTTGAGAAGATTGAGAAGGATACCGATCGCGATTACTTCATGAGTGCTGCTGATGCTGCTGCTTATGGTATCGTCGATAAAGTTATTGAGAAAACACTGCCTACCGGCGTGTAAGCTATATCTATATAAACAAAGAGGCTGTTCCCCAACCATTCACATGGATAGGGGACAGCCTCTTTGTTTTGCGTATAAGCCATTGATGAAACTACAGCAGTTCAGCCTAGCATGCCATAACCTAGCGCGTTCAACCTATCGGCAATGACACGGTAGCCCCGCCCATTGGGATGCAAATGATCAATCGACAACAGTCCGCGCTCATTTCCGGAGAATTCACCATAAATAGAGGCAAAGCCATGGGTCCTACTGTTATACTGCGAGGCATACCTATTGAATTGCTGCACCCATTCTGTTGCTTGAGACATTTGGGGATAAGGGTTGTATAAACCCACAATTCGTATGATGTAAGGCTCGCGACTTCCCGATTTCAGCTGTTGCAGCGTCGCCATAATTTCAGCAAAGTTCTGTTTGCACTCCTCTAAGGCTCTGCGCAGCACTCTGGATGGATCTCCTTGCCCAGCTGTCGATTTAGCTGCACGGATTAGATCGTTGCCGCCAATGGACAGTGTTATTAATTCAGCTCCCTGGAGCGCTTGCCGGTAAATAGGATTACCACGTAGACGCTGCTCCAGCCCGGCTGTGGTCAAGCCATTGACTCCCAGGTTCGTGGAGACCACATTGGAACGAAGCCTCCCCTCTGCCATACTGCGGTAAACTGGGACGAAACCATTACCCGGCAAGGCTCCAAAGCCTGTCGTCAAGGAATCACCAATCGCGGTATACTGATAACTCACAGCTCTCCCCCCTTGTTCATACACTAGCTTCTCTATTCAGCATATGAACTGAGGGTGAATCAGGGAACGGGGTGATGTCCCCAATCAGCATTAGCGGAGATACATTCTCTTATTCCGCCCTATTTCAGAGCAGCGAATGGACTGCTTCCATCCGGCAGCAATTCCTTGAAGCTAAAAGTGAACTCAGGGAATCCCCATGCATATGCGGTGTATTCATATAATTGGAAGAAGAGTACCACCTTGCCATCCTGTAGATAAAAATACTTTTCGGTATTCAGCCCGGTAAAACCTCCGAGATAACCGTCTGATGCTTTAATCAGCTTCGAGAGCTTAGTATTCAACTCTTTCTTATAGTTGGGATTGGCTCCGAACAAATCACCGAGAAGCAGGCGTTTGCCATCCTTCAGTGAAAAGGTAAACGCTTGACGGTAAGTCATTCCATGAGCGCCGCCTGTATAGGCGTATTGAGTCGTAATTAAACTGAGTACACCATTCTGATTGTAAGTCACAATATAATTTGCATCATATTCATACGGACGCTCTTCCTCAGCACCTTTATTAGCAATTTGCTCCTCGGCTTCTGCCACGAATTTCGTAGAAGTCTGCTTTAAGGTATCGTTGATTGATTGCTGTGCATCTGCATTCGTTAGGCCACTGATTTGCGGATAATCCAGCTTCATGGTGAAGCCTGCTTGGTCTTTAACATAACTTTCAGTCGCTATTGTCAATGGATTCTGCGGTCTGCTCATCACATTCAACCGGCCTGAAGCCGCATTCCAGTCCCCTTGATATCCCAAATAATCGTTTAGCAGGCCAAAGGGGACATAGAGATGATTATTAATATTTTTCCCCTCATACTCCTTGATATAAAAGTTGTTCACAGAAATTGAAATGCCATAGTCACTTACCATTAGCTTGGTCTGCGCCGTTCCTTTGCCAACGGTATAGGTATTCTCCTTCTTATCGTAGGTAAGCGGCATCCGCAGTACATCGCGCATAAAGCTTAGCGGAACCCAAACCTGCCCATCTTTAAAAATACCCGTCTGCTGCGCTATCGTTCCATTTGACTTCAGTACAACAATATCCGCTTTACTCAGCGTCTTGCTGGTAGCAGCGTGACTCGTCTCTGCTGGCAAAAGCCCTCCACCCAGCAGTAAACCTGCTGCCATCAACCCTGCGCCCCATTTACGGGCACTTTGTTTCGAAATCAAATTCATAATGTATTCATTTCCCCTTCCGCTAATCTTCACTCTTTCTATTATAGAGAACATAGGAAGAGTGGTTGTTACAATTCACCTTACAGTTTCTTAACCAAAATGAGAGAATTCGCCCTTTCACTATATAAAAAAAACTCTGAGGCGCTCCTCCGCCGTTAAGCAGAAGATTACCTCAGAGTTTTAGCAACACATAGAGCCATATTCAAAAAATGCTTATTTCAATTCATATGTTACGCTAAGCTGGGTTGTAACCTTAACCTCACCCGGTTCAACAGAAGTGCTGCCAGCGGAATCCGCTGTGCTCATCAGTTTCTCAGCTTGTGCTGCATAGACAGGGTTGTTGCCGTCATCATTTTGAGTGACCGTAACTACCTGACCTAGACTGCGTTTAGCTGCTTTGGCAATAGCTGCTGCTTTTACATCGGCATTAGCCATCGCTTTATCAATCACTTGAGTTTCAAGGGTTGAGGGATCTTCAACAGCGAAACTAGCGTTGCCAATATTATTGGCTCCTGCTGCAGAAGCAGCATCCAGCAACTGTCCAACCTTAGTCAGGTCGCGATAAGCAACTACTAGGGTATGGTGCGCGTTGTAACCTTTAACCTGCTGGCCTTCTTTTTCTGAATACGTGTAATTCGGCTGTACGGAGAACTGTGTGCTCTGAATGTCCTTATCGGAAATGCCCCATGTCGTCTTCAGCAGCGCGGTCACCTTCTGGATAAGAGCACCATTGGTCTTCTGCGCTTCTTGTGCGGTTGCAGCTGTTGTATCCGCCCCGATGGACAAATATACGATATCCGGCTTAATGGACACCTCACCTTTACCGATTACACTCACAATGTTTTTTTGCACATCCTCAGCATACGCCTTTTCAGGCCCTTGAAATGCCCCGCTCAGACCCATTCCCCCTATCAATAAGCTTCCCGCAAGCAGCACCGATCCGACTGTTTTAACCAATCCCTTCACGTTTGCCAACCCCTTTCATCTTCTTAATCATTTGGTACCCTCTAGACGAGACAGCTTGGCAAAAGTTGCATAGTTTTCCCATAAACAAAAAATATTTTGTGTGATTAATAGTTAGGTCTCGATCCAGAATCGGTGAATGACATTGCCATCTTCCTCGACGTACGAAATATCCTCTATACCGCCGTTTTTACGGATGGTCTTTTCGGAAGCGATATTTATGGCATCACAAACAACAAGGGCTTTATCAATACCAAGTTCCTTAGTTTTATGTAGAGCTTGCCCCAGTAATGCACTGGCAAATCCTCTTTGTCTTGCGGAAGGACGGACGCCATACCCGATATGCCCACCGCTATGCAGCAGCTTCTCATTCAGGCGATGTCTGATATTGACTGCACCCACTATACTGGTGACATCTGCGGTAACTAACCAATAGGTAGTGCTTGGCACCCAGCCCTCAGAAATGTTCACAGCATGCTCGTTATCCCGTAGATATTGGACCATCGCTGCGAAATCGGAGGGGTCCCTGCTAATCACCCATGGGATCATATCCTCACCACTTTCCACCCATTCTTTATAAAATGGCAAATAAAGCTCTTCCAGGTCTACACTCGGCCGCATCAAGATCACTTGGGTCTGCATTTTATCCTCCTACAAGTTTTGTGAGCATTACCTCATCGATTTACTTCGTACAAAACTACTTCGAAAGCATATGCTTAGTTTTGTGAGCGTTACTTCATCGATTTGCTTCGTACAAAACTACTTCGGAAGCATACGCTTAGTTTTGTGAGCATTACCTCATCGATTTGCTTCGTACAAAACTACTTCGGAAGCATACGCTTAGTTTTGTGAGCATATGGCTATATGAAAAAAAGCCCACAAGGGGCTTTTGGTCGAAAAAGAAAGGCTTTACAAAAATTACTGGTTTTCAAGCTCTTCTTTGCTAACGAGACTTGTCAAAGCGGTTACAGCTTGGTCTGCATCGGCGCCATCCGCGCTAATATAAATCTCCGTGCCGGAACTGATCGCCAGGCTCATAATACCCATGATGCTTTTGGCGTTTACTTTTTTATCGTCTTTTTCCACGAAAATCTCCGACGAAAACTTGTTAGCTTCTTGCACAAACAATGCTGCCGGCCGTGCATGGAGCCCCGTCTTTAACCGTACAACTACCGGGTGCTTTGTCATGAAACGCTTACCCCCTATTTGAGATCTGCCCAAAAATTTTCACATTAAATTTTATAATATTATATCATTATAACTTAATCCACACTAGAACAAAAATAAATCAGCTGCCCCGCACCTTATCCGCCAGTTCATCAATTTTGCGCAGTCGGTGGTTTACCCCTGATTTGCTGACCGTACCCCTCAGCATTTCTCCGACTTCCTTAAGGTTGATATCTGGATTGGCCAACCTGACTTCTGCGACTTCCCGCAATTTATCTGGCAAGGAGTCCAGTCCCACCTCCCTCTGCAGCAGCTTGATATTCTCAATCTGCCGCACTGCCGCACTGATCGTTTTGTTCAAATTCGCGGTTTCACAGTTAACAAGACGGTTAACCGAATTACGCATGTCACGCATGATGCGCACATCCTCAAATTTGAACAACGCCTGATGCGCACCAATAAGGCTTAAGAACTCAATGATCTTTTCGCCTTCTTTAATGTAGAGAATAAAGCCTTTCTTGCGCTCGATGCACCGGGCATTCAGGTGAAACTCACCCGCCAGATCTACAAGCGCCTTACAGTGCTCCTCATACATCGAGGATATCTCTAGATGGTAGGAGGAACCTTCGGGGTTGTTAACAGAGCCACCCGCCATGAAGGCGCCGCGCAGGTATGCACGTTTGCAGCAGTTCTTGCCAACAATCTCGTTATCGATACCATCCGTGAAATTAAAGCCCTCGGAAACGATTCGAAGATCATTTAGAATCTCCTGTACGCGAGTCGGAATCCGGACGATATAGACGTTATTCTTCTTCAACCGCATTTTTTTACGCACGAGTAGCTCGATATGAACCTGGTAATATTTCTTAAGTAAAGAATATACCCGCCTTGCAATCGCGGCGTTCTCTGTCGAAATGTCGAGAACTACCTTTTTGCTTGAAAGCTGCACAGATCCGTTCATCCGGATCAGCGCTGACATTTCGGCCTTCTCACAGCAAGGCTGGCTCTCCACCATCGTCAGTTCTTTTTTGGTAAGGGCCGCAAAAGACAAGGGTCTCACCTCTTTCTTGATATTACTGCTTGTGGGATTATCTTGATATCCAGTCCTGTACAAGCTGATAAATGTGATGACTAAGCTTATCTGTATCATGCCTTAAATAAGTGCGAAATAACACCAATTTATCGGCTATCACCTTATACCCATTACCATCCAGCGCTTCCTGATCCAGCACCACCGGGCGAGCGCCCTTCTCCGCGTATTTACTCTGTACCTGTTCCGGAATTTCACCATCGTTAACGATTACATAATCGAAAAGGTGCAGCCCAATATGATCGTATACGGCCTGAAGGTGATCACTCACTGTATAATTATCCGTTTCACCGGGTTGAGTCATTACGTTGCAGACAAAAATCTTGATTGCATTGGAGGACACTACGGCCTCGGCTAACTTAGGGACTAGCAGGTTCGGAAGGATACTGGTATATAGACTCCCTGGACCCAGCAGGATTGCATCTGCCTTCTGGATAGCCTCAAGTGCTTCAGGTAGCGGTTCCACATCTGCCGGCTCCAAAAACACACGCTTAATGACACCGCCTGCCTCTGGAATCTTAGATTCACCGGTAATAATGGTGCCGTCCGCCATTTCAGCATGCAAGACTACGGCTTCTCCAGCCGCAGGCAACACTCGGCCGCGAACAGCAAATAAACGGCTAAGTTCCCGGACAGCAGTGACAAAGTCCCCAGATATATCTGTAAGTGCAGCGAGGATCAGGTTGCCAAGACTATGGCCTGCCAGTCCTTCACCGCCGTTGGTAAAGCGGTATCTCATGATTTCCGCCATTAAGGGCTCTACATCCGCCATAGCTGTGAGTACGTTGCGGATATCGCCTGGTGGCGGCATTTGCAGTTCACTGCGCAGAATACCGGAGCTGCCCCCATCATCTGCTACAGTTACTATAGCTGTGATGTCCAACGGCTTTTCTTTTAAGCCCCGAAGCATAACAGATAATCCGGTACCTCCGCCCATAACGACGATACGCGGACGCGGAATTTTTTCTTCAGCCACTATGGACCCCTTCTCTCGTTAGTGCCGATCACGCTCGGAATCCCGGTGACTGACTGTTACAGATTCCGTCTCGCTGACGCCTAGCATTTTACCCAGGTATTCAGAAATGGCTACAGACCGGTGTTTGCCGCCTGTACAGCCAATTCCGATTATAATCTGGGATTTGCCTTCTTTACGATATTGAGGAATTAGAAAATGAAGCATATCTAACAGTTTGGTCAGGAATACCTGCGTTTCGGGCCATTTCATTACATATTCATAGACATCGCTGTCTTGGCCGGTTTTGGGCCGCAGGTGATCTACATAGTGCGGATTAGGCAAAAAACGGACATCGAACACGAGGTCTGCATCAATGGGAATACCATACTTGAATCCGAACGAAGTAATGTTGACGGAGAGCGTGCTTTTTCCAAGATGGGAAAAACGGGATACAATCTTCTCCTTAAGTTGCGCCGGCTTCATGCTGCTTGTGTCCAGACACAGCGTAGCCGAATCCTTCAATTCCTCAAGCATTTTGCGTTCCAGACGGATGCCGTCAAGCGGCATCCCTTTGGGCGCAAGCGGATGATGCCGCCGACTTTCCTTGTAGCGCTGGACAAGTACTGAATCCGTAGCATCCAGAAAAAGAATTTCACAACCAATCGTAGACTCATCCTTGATGTAGGCAAGTGATTCCGCTAGGGCGGTGAAGAACTCCCGTCCCCGCAGGTCAATTACAAGAGCTACCTTAGCAATCTTGCCCTTTGATTGTTCAATCAACTCTGCGAACTTGGGAATGAGTACTGGCGGCAGATTATCTACACAGAAGAAGCCTAGATCCTCGAGACTCTGCACAGCAATAGTCTTCCCCGCGCCTGACATTCCCGTAATAATGATCAGGGTGGCCCCAGCCGAAGGAGTATCCTCCAATTCGGTCATCAAAGCATCCCCTCCCTAAGATTATAGTATATGAATAATATCCGCTTATTAAGAACGTATCAGCAGGCCAGCAGCACCAACAATACCAGCATCATTGCCAAGCTCAGCAGGAATAATTGTAACACCTGTCTGAAGCGGAGCCGGTGTCAGCTTGGCAAATACGCGACGAACTTCATTAAATAGAATATCGCCAGCTTTGGATACGCCTCCACCAACGATGAATACCTCTGGGTTAAGCACTGCAGCAACTGCAGCCATGGATTTACCCAAGTAAAAGGCTGCCCGGTTGATGATGCGAATGGCTACTTCATCGCCAGCCTTCGCCGCATCGAACACTTCTTTTGCCGCGATCTTCTCTACCAATGAGAGAGAGGTACGGTCGCCGCGCGCTACAGCATCATTAGCCATACGGATAATTCCGGTAGCAGAGGAAACGGTTTCCAAACAGCCTATGTTGCCACAGCCGCACTGGATAGCTTCCAGATCCGGCACTACAGTAATATGCCCCAATTCACCAGCTAGACCGGCAAAGCCCTGATAGATTTTACCGTTAATAATAATTCCACCACCAACGCCAGTTCCCAAGGTATAGCAGACGCAATTCTCTACGCCGCGCCCTGCACCACTCCACGCTTCACCTAATGCCGCCACATTGGCGTCATTGTCTATTTTGACAGGCTTGTTTAATCGACCCTCCAGAATGGAACGAATCGGTACGTCTCTAAATCCTATGTTAGGCGCAAGAATAATAATTCCTTCACGGATATTTGTGAACCCAGCCAAGCCCGCACCTACACCAGCCAGCTGTTCCCAAGAGTATGGAGAATCCTCCACGATTTGACGCACATACTTCTCGATATTATCGATGACGGTATCGACGCCATCTTGGGTTCCTGTAGGTCCTTCGTAAGTATGCAGCAGTTGTCCCTCGGCATTGCAGATCCCAACCTTAATTGTGGTTCCACCCAAATCCACGCCAACGTAGATATTTTCAGACATGTAACAAGCCACCTTTTTCTATGCTAAAATAGTTAATCGTACGTATCCACTATAATAGAACCCCTCCCTGCGGTCAAGGAAAGACGATACACCCGGGCATATCTCTACAGCATAGAATAAACCACGTCCCTCTTGTATATCAAAAACTCCCTTACGCTGAGGTAAGAGAGTCCTTATGAAAATATAAGAGATTTGCTAAGCAGACACAGTAGATATAACTAATGTTATTCCGACAAAATACGTTTTTGTCCCTCTAATGCACGGATCGGTGCAATATTCTGCGTGAATTCCAAGGTGCCCATATAGCGGCCTGCCTCATCCCGTACAGCAAAGTAACG
>LIDZ01014373.1_pt14 | contig 19734 bp, 20 predicted proteins | sample 644651 | NCBI WGS metagenome assembly LIDZ01 (sample SAMN03856242, study PRJNA289617) | food metagenome | isolation source: wine grapes on drying loft during traditional withering process | host: Vitis vinifera cv. Corvina | place: Italy: Gargagnago di S. Ambrogio di Valpolicella | collected 2014-01 | reverse complement strand
TTTACCTTCCTCTGGGCATAGGTATATCTCATTTTAAAATAAGGGATAGTCGCTGAGATCACTGCAACGAATAGTGGGAAACGCCAGGTGCCTTGCATCGGCCGACTGTTATCGAAGGAAATCCCCTCCATAAAGGGATTATTAAAATTCAGATGCCCAGGAAGTTCACTCAGAGTCAGCAGTCCTGACAGGAAGACCGCAACGAATAGAAATCCCATACGCATCACAAACCGCAGGACACTGATTCCCGGCTCATACTTCCGGTGCACGAAATATAGCAGATTATCCAGGTGACGGTAGATCCACAACCTTCTCTTGAATTTGTTAACCTTTTTGCCAAAAACACTCCTTCCGCGTTGAATTCGATATTCCAGCTTCTGCCCTAACATCCGCAAATGCCGCTCGACAAGCGGCTTAACCATGAGCCACAATCCCCATGCGACCAGTAAATGAAAGACAAAACGCAGGATGTAAAATAATAGAACCAATCTTCTCACCCCCTCACTCGTTCAGCACGATCTTCGACTTCAGGCTTTCCTTCAACGGTTCAGCCATGGGTTTGGCGATCGCCAGTCGTTCAATCTCCTGCAACAGCTTGTGCGCAGCATCCGAATCCTTCTTCTTCATTTTCCGAACTAAGCCAGCTGTCAGCTTATCATTATAGGTCCACTCCGATTGCTCCGGTTCCCAGCGCATGAGATCGTTCGCGAACACTGAATTTTTGCTTTCTTCATAAAAAACCTCCGATATACGCGTCAGCCGTTTCTTCCCGTTCGGAACACTTTCCAGAATAAAGACCAGCTCGCAGGATTTCAGTGCAGAGATCAAGTGCCCCTTCAGACTTCCTCCAATCCTTGTAGATACGGCAAAAGCACCCTGATACGGAATATCCTCTGAATCAACGGTATGGAAGGTGCCCGTTATGCCGTCATACCCTTTTTCCCCGCTCCACAAATAAAATTCCCATTCGTTATAGCGCATTTCCGTCATGTATAAAATATTCGGATCATGCCGCAGCGACTCTACGCCAACTTCCATCAGCTCTTCGTTAGTGGCCTGAATGGGAATAATCCGATGCCCTTTAATTTGGTAAGGCAGAATGGATTCGGGATGTTTCTCAATCATGACTACACCCATACAGGATGTAGAGCCAAGCAGCTGTTCACCCACAATGGTATTGGCAAAGGTTGTTTTCCCAGAACCTACAGCACCCGCGATAATCGTATTGCGGAACGTGGCTGACAGGGCCCGGATCAGCTCGATCGCTTCCGCGGGAATACATTCGGTACCGGCCTGATCTTCCAAATCGAGAAATTCAACCACCTGGCGGCGCAGTGAAATTGTAGTGAATCCCTCCCATACCCGAGGCGATACCCAGATTGCCAGTCGAATGAAGCGGCCGGGCCAGAGCGGATCATCCATTTTGAACTCTACCGAAGGGTTGTCCTTGTTCAGCTTTTTGTTGGGGTCACTCTTCAGCAAAGAGCGCTTCAACTGCTCGACCCTATCTAATGAAGGCATGTCATACGGATAAGCTACAAATTTCCCTCTGTGGTTATAAAAGATTTGTCGTCCGATCATCTGCAGACCCGTTGACTCGCTGTAGGCCCGGTCGGTGAACCAGCGATAGGCAGGGCCGAAGCCCTTCCATTCATGAAACAATGCTTCTGCTGCCGTGCGATAGGCTTCCGGGACCCTGCCGGTGAACGGTGTTCTCCGTAAGTATTTCTCAATCTCATTCATGAAAAAACTGACCGCCTGCGGATCGCCAATCAATGCCTTGGCATTCAGCTCGAAATAAGAATCGTCCTCCCGCTCCAGACCTATGTTCATCTCGCTTTTCATTGTTTGCAGGAATGCATAGAAATCTTCTTTCCCTGGCTTGCTAGTACGCAGCACGCTTTGCTTGAGGGAGAACGGCCGCTGCACCGCTGGCAATTGGGGTATCCGCTGTTCATCTTGCTGCTCCAGTTCTTGGTATTCGATCATAGAAACATCCCTTTCTTGCGGGCTTCCGTCGCCAAACCAAGTGACACCAACAGGGCGCGCACCTTATCATCTACGTGCTGAAGCTCTTTTTTGCCCAGGGGCAGACTCTCCTGAAAGGGTTGGTAATAAGGAAGTTCCAAGGCAATTTCACTGCCATAACGGAGCGCCAGATTCTTGGAGGAAGTCACCTCTTCCACATTGCTGCGATTGATGATGAACTGGAAATCCTGGGGATGCAGATCCATATGTCCGGCCAGCTCCAGCAGTGGCTCCAATCTGTACTCGTGCTTCGGGTGAGTGACTAGCATACGCAGCACTGATTTGAACATTCCTACGTACCATGCAGCACTCTCCGGGATAGACCCGAAGTCGGCGATAACCACATCAGCGTTCTCTCCGGCTATATTCAGCAGATATTCAATCTCCTCCTCTTGGTAATCCTGAGCGCTTAGGTAGTCGTAGTTGCCGGGAAGATACAGATAACCTTCTTGTTTGACGAATTGCTCGAAGTCCTCAGCATGAATCAGCTTGCCTGTGATCTTGGGGCGCAGCCTATCCAGACTGATTGCGGCTTTGCGATCATAACCAGGATCATATAAATCCATTCCCAATAAAATTACTCGGTGACCTGCCGCGGCAATTCGCCGTGCAAACAGCTTAGCCACACTTGTACAGCCGATGCCGGGGCCAGAGCCAAAAAAACCGACCAGATTACAGCGCTCGTCTGAATCCTCCTCCAGAATAAAGCGGATCTTCTCCACTACCGCTGACGAGGTGCAGCGCGGAGGCATGAAATATATCCCCAAACCTTCACAGAGCATATGTACGGCGTGATAACCGCGCACTCCCTTTTGCAGATAAATATAGAGAATCGTTGTATTCGTATATTTGCGGCGCAGCTCGCTTAATCCCGGAACCGGCACTTGGTCACTGGTAACCATCAGCATATGCCCATTCGTATGGGTCGGCTCAGGCAGGACATTTTGCGTAATTACAGTAAACCCGGCACTTTTGAGCTCATTAACCGTCAATTGCTCCATACCCAGACTGAATATTTTCAAGACTTTCTCCCTCCTACTCGACCCTTACGATCCACAGCTTCTTGCCCTGCTCCAAATATCGCCCCAACAGCTGGCCGTCACTTTTCTTGAGCTTCAATTCGGGTGAAGCCACCTTTCCAGTGGATGTGAAGCGATTGTTATCGTTCCCCTGCTCCGAATCGAGCACATCATTATTGTCTTCCGTACGCACATAATTAACGGTTACTCCGGTCAAAAAGACCTGCTGAGAGGGCGTACTGGGCAGATTCGCTTGATCTTTCATAGTTGAGCTTGAGCGCTCACCTTCCACCAGATAAATATCTACTTTATCCCGGCTGCGCAGCGAACCGTTAATGGCATAAATGGCTTCCTTCGGAATCGGAAAAATCCCTTCATCCTGCAACGGCTCCAGATTACTTACATCCACTAATGATGCTGTCAAAATACTGCCGTCAGTCAGATTAACGTTCGTAATCTTATGCTCTACCTGCCGGATATCAGTGATGACTCCCGAAGGGATATCCTTGGTCTGGACAGAATCCAGATACAGATCACTCGGCTTCAGCTCATAGTTCTTAGGCAAGAATTGACCATCCACCACCTTAATCTTGACCACAGTTTGAGATAGCACATAAGGTTTGAAATAAAGGTCATAGCCCAGCAGCCCGCCGAAGCCAGTGATTAAGATGAGTGCCGCGAACAAGTAATTGCGTTTTAATAGTACAGACAAACCCTCTGCCTCCTTCAAAATACGTTTTTTGCACATGACAAAATACACTTTGGCCTAAGTATCCAAAATGCTGGTAAAATGCTTTTTTACCTGTAGGGGTTATGAAGAGTATTAGATTATCCGTTTGAGGTCACATGCTGAGGATGATTTGCTGTGGGATAGGCATCCCGAGTGAAGAAGGATTCCAGTGAAAAACAAGCCGCTAAATCGCATTGTCTTCCACCGGAAATTAAAGAATTAATTAAATACTACTGTCTTGTTATGATGAACCAGAATGCGGTCTTCAATATGCCATTTGACAGCCCGGGCCAGAACAACCCGCTCAATGGTACGCCCAATACGCTTCAGTTCAGTTACATCATCGCTGTGGCTGACCCGTTGCACGTCCTGCTCGATAATGGGACCGCCATCAAGCTCTTCAGTAACATAGTGAGCTGTCGCACCGATAATCTTCACTCCACGCTGATAAGCTTGGGCATACGGCTTACCGCCCACAAAAGCAGGCAGGAAGGAATGATGAATATTGATGATCCGGTGCCGGTAATGTTCAATGAACGATGGCGAAATAATCTGCATATAGCGAGCCAGAATAATGACATCGATATCGTCCCCGATAACCTCCAACTGACGTTTCTCTGCTTCATCCTTGGTAGTGGCACTAACCGGGATATGATGAAAAGGAATGCCGAAGGATTCGACGTAAGCCTTCATATCTAAGTGGTTGCTTACCACGAGCGCAATTTCGGCATCCAGATCGCCAGCCTGCCACTGCCAGAGCAGCTCGACGAGACAGTGATCTTCTTTGGAGACGAAGATCGCCAGCCTTTTCTTCTGACTCACATTGAAGATTTGCCAATTCATCTTGAATCGCTCCGCCACCCCGCCGAATATGGACCGCACCTCATCCAGACGCTCGTCCAGTTTAGGCAGATCAAATTCAACTCGCATAAAGAACATACCGCCATCCGGGTCCATCGTATATTGATCCGATTGAACAATATTGGCGCCGTGCTGGTACAGAAAATGTGATACAGCCGCCACGATCCCTGGCCCATCGGGACAGGAAATGAGCATACGAGCCCGGTTCGGATGTTTTTCTTCACCTGACGAATGATCTCTCTTCACATGTAACTCCATAATTCTCTTGCCATCCTCTCATCTACTTGCGCAATCTATAGTTTAGCTTAAGCGTTAATGAGCAATTGTTTACCCGCGAGCCAAGCGATCAAACGATGATTAATAGCTTGCTCAGTGAGCTGCGGGAACAATCCGGCATTAGCAACATTATCATATAGCCGCTCAAGCGGCTCACGCGGATCAGCCTTCTTGGCCTTGGCATCGTTCTTCAGCAGCTCCCAGACATCCAGCACGTATTGACGAGAATCAAGCTCCTGCTTGGCGAAGAAGACCTGCAGCATTTCAACCTCCTGCATAAACTCTGGTCCAAACCGTTCCGCTACATCTCCACGCAAGAGCGCGATTTCCACCTCATACATCGGACGCAACGTCTTGGCATCCTTGCCAATCCAAGGTGTCTCCAGAATGAACGGCAGACCTGCCAGCGCTTCATGATGAACAACCTTATTGATCGTATCGAAGCCAATCCAGCCAGAGCCAATCGGAGTATGACGGTCCTTCTGTGCTCCGCGTGGATTTTTGCTGTCGTTCAGGTGAATGACACCAAGGCGGTCAAGACCAATAGTCTGATCAAACTGCTGCAGCACACCATCCAGATCATTAACGATATCATATCCCGCATCATGAATGTGACAGGTGTCCAGACATACCGAAAGCCGCTGGTTAAATTCAACCTTATCTATGATGGAGGCAAGCTCCTCAAAGCTGCGGCCAATCTCAGTACCTTTGCCCGCCATAGTTTCAAGCGCAATATGAACTTCCGTCTCATCTGTGCCACCGAGAACCTCATTTAGTCCGTCGGCAATCCGCTGAATGCCAAATTGAGCATCCTTGTCCGTAAATGCGCCGGGATGCAACACAATATGTTTAACCCCAAGTGCATGCGTGCGACGGATTTCTTCCTGCAGGAAATCAACAGCCAGTTGGAAAATGCTTTCCTTATAGGAGCCGAGATTGATAATGTATGGCGCATGGACAACAATCTCCTCTACTCCATTGGCCTGCATCGCCAGCTTCCCTTCAATAGGATACATTGAATCAATCGGTTTGCGGCGTGTATTCTGCGGCGCACCCGTATATATCATAAACGAGCTGGAACCATACTCATTTGCTTCATTGGCCGCGCTCAAGAGACCTTTGTCCGCGCAGGACACGTGAGAACCTATTTTTAGCATACTCTTACCTCTTTCCTTCACGAATTAACACTTATTCTACCGTGATCGGGAAAATAAATCTAGGCAAGGCTGATATGCCCGCTTATGCTTCGCAAAACTATAGAAATACGCTATACTTTAGATGAAAGATGAATTTGTGATAATAATCATTGCCCAAAGGTGGTATGCCCATGGCAACACAATTAGGACTAGGCTTGTTATCCGCAGCACCCAGCAATTGGTTTATGAACACCATCGCATTCTGGACATTTTTGCTACTAGGCACCATGTGTATCGGTGGTTTTTTTATGTTCCGCAAATTTTTGAAAGTGCTGCCCAAAGCTGACGGGAAATCCAAGCTGGACTGGCAGAACTATTGGGTAGAGCGCAGCCGTCCGCTGTGGGGAGACGAAGCAAAGGCTTTTCTGGATCTGCTTGTTCAGCCAGTACCTTCACCCTTCCGCGACATCGCCAAACATTCCATCGCGGCCGAAATTGGTAAAATCGCCATCGAAGCCGATGCTTCGGAGGTAACCCGTGATCACTGCATCAAAGGCTACATTGTAGCCACACCACGGCGGGATAACCGCTTTCTCGTTCATTTTCTGGAAAAGAACGGAATTGATTACTCCCCTTACCGTCATATGATTAAATAAAAAGAGCGGAGGCAGCAATCGTGAAATATGTGATATGCGGCGGCACCGGCTTTATCGGCAAGGAGCTTACTAAATACTGGCTGCTGGCAGGACATGAGGTTATGATCGTCGGACGAAAACAGCCTGATGTCCAAACGTCTCAGCCTAAGCTCAGTTACCATACCTGGGACAGCCTTGCCGCTAACCCCACAACCGCAGAGGGTACTGATGCTCTGATTAATCTTGCAGGCTCTTCTCTTAGCCAACGTTGGAGTCCCAGCGGGAAAAAGGCGATCATGCAATCCCGTCTTGAAACCGTTACCGCAGCAGCCAAGCTATTGAAATCCTTGCAGCAAAAGCCTTCGGTTGTGATCCAATCCTCTGCCGTAGCCATCTATGGCACCTCGCTGCAGGATACCTTTGACGAGACCTCTCCGGTCCATGTCATGGATTTCCCGTCTGAGGTTGTTAAGACTTGGGAAGCGGCTGCTGACGATGCCTATCAGGACATCCGGCTGATCAAACTGCGCACCGGAGTAGTACTTGGGAATGAAAGTGGAGCTTTCCCTAAAATAAAACTGCCCTACCTCTTGGGCTTCGGTGGAAAAATCGGCAGCGGGCAGCAGTGGATGTCCTGGATTCACTTCGCGGATATCGTGGCTCTGATTGATTTCTGTATTCAGAATCCCGGCATTTCTGGGCCAGTCAATGCTACTGCACCGCATCCCGTGACGAATGAGGAATTCGGCAGAACCATTGGCAAAGTGTACAGTCGTCCTCATTGGTTTCCTCTCCCAGCCTTTTTGCTAAAAGCAGCAGTGGGTGAATTATCCGAAATATTGCTGGAGGGCCAACGTGTCATTCCCGCCAAAGCCTTGGAACACGGATTCACTTTTACCTATCCAACACTCAAGCCGGCTCTGCAACAGCTGAAATCCCAATAACATTTTACTGCCACATAAACGCCTGATCCGAACTTATTCCCTAGGCTGTGCGGAAAGTGTATTTCCCTTTAACGATCATGAATGCAGCCCCTTCAGTCAGTGGGTACTCCTTGTAGGGAATCATAACCTCCCCCTGAAAAAAGGTTCCATTTCTAGAGTCCAGATCCTTTAAAATGTATCCCTCTGGGCTTCTGGATATTTCAGCGTGCACTCTCGACGCTCCTTCTGAGATTTCTACATACTGAGCTACCTCGGCTGATCGGCCAATAATAAAGCTGGTGCGGTTCAGCTCGATTTTCTCCGTATCTCCTCCATTCTCGGCATCACATCTTTCGAGGTATGGAACATTACGTTTCAATCTTTCAAGCTCATGCCCCTTATCCGGTGCTCGCTCCTGTGGCAGTAAAGCTGTTGCCGCGATCGGTATTGGTGCCTTGACTCCATAAGAATTAGTATCCTTCTGGCTGCCTCCAAAACTGCTAATCTGCGGGGATTCTATGCTGTTGGAAGGTTTGGGCGATTCCCGTTCGACCCTCGTGGAGGCTGCTGGATGAACAGAAGTCACAGGATTTCTACTGAAATCCCTTACCAGCTCCTTACGGTTCATATTCCTGCCTATATCGGCTCGCTCCTCCTCCATATCCTCCTCATCTTCAGAAACTCCCAGCCTTATTCTTCCACTCCACACCAGCCAGCTCAGGGTCGCCAGTATAATGGTTACTACTCCACAAACCACCAGCCAGAGCAGCTTCGGACTATTCAGGTAAAGGAACTTCCAGAGCAGCGCATCTCCCAAAAGACAAGCCAGAACAATATAGGTTCTAGAGCTTGAGGATTGTTGTTTAAAGTCGGCTTCGTCACCTGTGCTACTCATCGGCCTCTGCTCTTCTTTTATTCCAAGACTCGGATAACCGCTCATCCATGGTGTTGGATTATACCTCGCTGAAGCCTGACTTCCCTCATCATGAACTGTAGCTTTTCTCACGGGAGCAGCCGCTTCTTGCACCGGAAGCTCACTCACGCGCTCATGGTGTGATTTTCCTACTACTGGTTGCTCCACAACTGTTGATGGGTTGGTAAGAGAAAGAACAGAATCTCCTTCCGTCATCAGCTCCGCTACCAGCTCTCGGAATCCCGTAGGAGTAAAGCCATCCTCCCCACAATATTGCAATATTCTCTGAACTCCGTTACCCACAAGCTCTGTTATGGACATCATTAGCACCATAATCAGCGACTTAAAGCCCTCTCCCGGACGTACAGCAGATTCACCATTCTCTAAAGGAATGTACGTTAGATACACTTTACCATTCTGCAGTGATCCTTCAATAAAAATATAATCCTCATGCAGTGCATACTGTTCCGCCCGCAGCATATACAACCTGCCGTCCTCCATGCCCCGGGCGATTTGCAGCAGCAAGCCGAAGAACGTGGTCATGCTGAGCTTTTCACTTTTGAGCAGATGACTGAGCATTTTTTTGCGGGATACAGCATATTCCAAAGTAATATCCAGATCCATTTCCTTAAGCAGCAGCCGCAGATGATGCGGAATACTGGAGTTCATCAGCATGCGGGCCTGCACCATATTCAGCTTGTCTGCACGCAGGCTATCCTGCTTACCAATCGTCATAAATATACCGTCCTGCTGCATAAAATCACGAGTCAATCCAAACAACAAATATCACCTCCACGCTAAAAATAGAGATATGCACATACCGAACCGGGGATTACCGCCAGCATAAAGGGAAACCTTAACATCTCACTTCTATTCCCCTTTAAAATACCCGGACTCTGCAGCAGCATGAACCCTGTAACTCTACTGAAGATTTTACGTAAACGGCTTCCCGTTTCCTTTCTCCTTAGAACAATAATCCAGCCGATCAATGCTCCGAAGAATACAGAATACATAAGGACCTGCATCGTAAATAATATTCCCGTCCAAGCTCCGATTCCCGCAAAAAGCTTAACGTCCCCTGCCCCAACCGCGCCGATCATGTACATGATCAGGAGCAGTATGAACCCCGCGGCTGCCCCACCACCAGCAAACAATAGACCCTGCCAGCCATTCAAAATACCCTGAACAAGCAGACCCGCAATCATCGCAGACACAGTGATCCGGTTCGGGATTCTCATGGAGAGGATATCTGTAACGAACGCCGCCACCAGAAAGGGCAGACAGCCCCAAAATGCCCACTCCGTCATCGATTATGCTCCTTTTCACACCATTTCATTTCACTATCCACTTCCCCTAGCTACAACTGTAAACTTCATTTCAATGGATCTGCCGTCCTCCAATTGGATCACAAACTTCCAAACGCCTGGAGTGGTGTTAGAGCCGATCGTCCATTCCCACTCGATATATCCATCTTTATCTGCCTGATTCCAGCCTAAATATTTGGCAGTACTTAACCCAGTTTTATAAAAAACCGAAAGGTTCGCAGATGCGCCAGCTGGAATTTTGGCCCGGATCTTGCCCTTCTGACCCGCTACCCCTGGATTTGGCTGCTCCAAGACCACAATGCCGTCCTCGGCCTTCTCAGGCTCCTCATCATTATCCTTTGCGGTTTCTCCCGTATCCCCAATCCATAATCGCTCAACCGCACTAGCTTCCAGTACGATACGCTGATTCAGAAAAGGGACCTTCATCGGCAGCTCGTAGCTAACCTCAAGTCCAAAATAGGGATTCGTTCCCGCCTTCAGGTCCGGAACAATAATATTGGATACATGGATTCGGTCGTAATCTAATAAATCAGAGGATAGATAAGGCTTCATTAAAGGCTTTACCGCAACATCCAGTACACTCTGTGAGGCTTCAGCCTGAAGTTCTTGCAGGGGGCCTTCCCCCTTCTGTAGAGCGGCCATCACCCACTGATCCATAGGCTTCGGCAACGCTGCAGCATATTCTCCGCCCCAATCTGTAAGTGACAAGCGGGGAATACTCCAAGTCGCAGAGGAATCTGAATCGTCCGCAGTCCCATTTATTTCAGTTGCCTCTGGATTATTACCTTCTCCGCTCTCTGCCCCCCATTTCTGTGCCGCCAAAGCTGCAGGATACATATGTGTTGAAATGACTTTGACGGTATCGGAGGCTGTACTCTGCAAGGCGGTGGAATACAAGGTCATCTGCACGATAGAAATTAGAAACAGAACAAACAGCAGAAATATAGGAAGAACCATGGCCGCTTCCACGACCATGCTCCCCTCATTCCTCGTCCCCCTACTTCTCCGATGCCAGCGCTGCAGCATTCTCCTCACAACCTTCCGTTAATAAGAGAAATCAGCCTTAACCGCTCTGTAATAGACTTTACCTTGCACATCACCGGAACTCCCTCCACCGTAGTTCAGCAGTTTAATTACACCGGGCAAGAACCAAAGCCGCATCCCGAGATTAATATTCGCAGCGACATAGGTGCTTTTTTCGGCTGGGTTTATTCCCGTATTTAAGCGAATTAAAGCAAGCATCCGGGAGAGCTGACTCTCTCCGCTACCATGCAGCATCATAAACAGACGCAGATGATCACGGTAGCTGAGCTGTGCGGGCATATATTTGGATAATGGCACAGCATCCTTTTCACAGAGCAGCAGCATGTCCTGAACTGCCTGCTCAATACCGTATAGCAGAGCTGCGGCCAGGACTGCCAGTGGATTGCCAAGTGCTGCCTTCTCAATAAAACCTTCCATTGTACGTATGGCCAACCGCATCCCGAATATTTCGCCATAAGCTGCCGCCACATTGCCAACCGGATTATGAAATCCGTAAAGGATATATTCCAGTTCTTGTGCTTGCGGATCAAGCTGGTCAACTAGCTGCTGAGCTGCTGTACCTTCGGCATCCAAGGTTAATGCGGCCAGCTTGGTTACATCAAAATGCTGAAAATACAGTGCTGAATATTCCGTCTGAAAAAGCTTGTCCCTGGCCCCTTCCATGATGCTGCCCATTGCAGCATATATTCCGTCCATACTTGACATGGCAGAGCTGCCTGCAACATAGGGATCTGTAGCTGCCTGGGCTGCTTGTGAGGTTTCCGACTCTAGTCCTTCATTAAAAGAGATACTATCCTCGTAGTATTGATTCAGTGTTTCATAGCGTTCTAAGGATTCCCCTGCCTGATCTTTCAGAGCTTTGATCTTGTCCAGCATTTTCATTGCATCGCCCAGCTTGGACTTAGCTTCCCGCTCTGTTTGCTTACGCTCTTTATCAGAGCTGCGATGCTCCTCAATCTGAGCAATCTCGCTGGCAAGAATGGCGCCCTGCACACCGTAATTCTGCAGATAGGTATCGATAATATGGGAAGTTCCCAGAACAGCAGCAAATAGTTGTGAGTTGTCTCCGTTAATTCCCGATGCTTGGGTGAGTACGTTAAGCAGTCCGTTAAGTAATGGAACAATAGCTAGATATGCCTGTCCCTGTGTGGATAGATTATTCTCCATACTTCCAAAATCAGCAGAGGAGAGAATCAGTGAGTCTTCCTGTTCACGAAGTTTCACTAATATATCCGTGCTCATACCATCGGAGCTTCCCGGAATGTCCCAATTCGCAGTCTGACCCTGTCCGCTACCCACTCCGTTGCTTCGAGACTGCTCCAGCACTGCTTCCATTTCCTCATTGAGTTCCTGAGCTTTTTTCAGCGCGTTCTGTGCTTCCTCTATTAAACGTTCGTGATCTGTACGGAATGTAAGAAACGTAGTAGGAATCCGTGAGCGAATCTCCGCCGACTGTCTTAAGTAGCTAGCTAGCTCGTTGGTATACTGAGGCCTCTTCTTACTGTCACGATACATGTCGGCGTAGTACTTCCCAATATAGTCATTGTATTGCGCAGCTATATCTGCGGCAGAGGTGACATTGCCCAAAGAGCTGGGAACAATGCTGTCCTGAGGAGGATTCATGATCAATTGAAGCAAAGACTCTCCACTTTCTGCTGCTTGCCTGCGCCGCTCCAACATAAGATCCAACGCTTCTTCACGCGCATCGTAGAGTGGCTGCAGCTTACTGAGCACCTTCGTTGCTTGCGAAGCCTCCCCCATCGCTGCCGATAGCGGCTTGAATTTCCCAGCCAGCTCCAAGGCGAAATCAATCGGGGCTTTGTACTTCATCTCTTCATTAATCTGCCGGTGAAAAACATCATAGCTTCCAAGCGAACGACTAAAGTCCAAGGAAGAAGATTCCAGCCCAAGCGTCAAAAGATTGAAGCCATCTTCCCGTCCGCTTTTATGTAGATTATCATTTAACACCCGCGACAATAGCTGATTTCCATCACTGTCTCCAAAAGCGAACAGTCCATAATTCTCCCGCAATTCCTTATCGTACGCTGACATTACGGATCGGGCACCCGCTCTTGCCAAGCGTTCACCCTGTACGTGCATAGCGGCAATCCGCGCATAATCAATCAATACTGTGGCAAACAGAAACACAAAGGCCAGTACCATGATTAAGAATATCGAGACCGAACCTTCAACTTTGTGATACCCCCACCTGCTCCGGCGCCTTCCATTACTATAAGAACGGGCAACGCTTCTCTTCATTTCAGCCTCCAAAAAATCATTTTCCCTGAAGCTTGGTCATCATTGCGGAGGCATCCTTCTTCTCCATAGCAACTGGAGCACCACCGTGCTGTGAACCCCCTTTGAACTTGGCACCATAATACCGCATCAGATCGACCGTACGAATAAATTCCACAGGCTCTGTAACAACAGATTGTGCCTTAACCACTGGTTTAGCTTCATCTGCCAGCACATCATCCAGCACGGGTAAATCCAGCATGCGCTTCAGTTCTGCGCTTACTCTGCGTCCAGTTAGGCTGTATGTGTAATTCATCTCTCCCAGCATATTATCAGGAACCATACTAGAGGCATGCTCAAGCTTGAGTAAAGGCAACACATTTGTTCCTTGCGTCTTTGCAGGAAGTTCGAGCTTTTGTCCTCCACTTTCCGTATTCCCGCCAAATAATGAAGAGAGCAGCCCATCCTCCCCTATTCGCCAATACAACGAGTCATATTCACCCGCGGCAAAGGTGCCTTCCACCTCTTTATGACTGTTGTCCCAATCATACGCTGCACGTTCAGCAGCAGCCGAGGCTACCTGCAGCAGCATCGATTGCTGGTAACTATATAAGCAGAAGAACAGGAGCAGCATCGTAATACACATGATAATGGGCAGCAATAGAGAGGCTTCGATCGTGAAGCTGCCGCGGTCGTCCTTAAGCCTACTCATTCAAATACTTTTTGGCTCTTTTCACCGGCTGTATCGATTAGGGCTTCAACTACCTCTTGAATTTTTTCCTTAAACAAGAGTACCACCGCAATCAGCACAGCAATGATCAGAATCATCTCCAACGTGCCCAACCCTTCCTCGTCCTTCCAAAAGCCCTTCATACTTCCCACAATACTCGCCATCATTTGCTCATCCTCCTACATATTTAACATCATGATTGCAGGTGTTCCCACCAGCACAATAACAATTAAAAAAATAACAACCATCGGAAAGACCAGCTTTGAAGACGCCTGCTCCCCGCGTGTCCGGCTAATTGCTTTCCTTTTCTCCCAGAGCATCCGTGACAGATCACGGAGCGACAATACGAAATCTCCACCGCCCCGGCGATAATTAAGCAAGACTGTCGTCGTGAACAGTGAAACTTCCTGTACAGCACAGCGCTTACTGAAGTTCTCAAAAGCCTGCTGAAACGAATAGCCGCTTTCCCATTCACCCGTCATCATCATAAGTTCCTTGTACAGCGGATGACTGATGTCTCCCTTGCGGCTTTCAACACAGCGGAGAATAGCCCGCTGCACCGTTTCTCCAGCACCCACCAACAATACGATGCTATTCAGAAGTTCAGGCAGCTCCATCATAATCCGCTGTTCTCTCAGCCTGACTTTTTTATGCAGATCACTAGCCAGGGCAATCGGTAGAGCTACCGCCAGTACTGAACCCAATAGTACTCCTGTGCGTTCCCCATTAAACAAGGTGAGCAAGCTGCCACCCAGCAGCAACAACCAGCTATAACTAAGCATCTCACCCATAAACAGTAAGGTTCGCTCAGCACTATAACGCATGCCGTAATTCCGCTGTAAGGACCATTGAATTTTAAAAAATAACGACGGGAATCTGCTTCCCAGCCCTATTTTTTCAATGAGCATCAGTATTGGTTCTCCCAGCCAACGCAGACGCAGACCATCCATTGAGATTCTCCGCAGCCCGGCATACCGGCTTCCACATTTCAAGCGCAAGATAATCCAGCCTGCTGATAACACTACAATAAGTGCCCCGCATATCCATCGCATGGCCTCTCCATCCTTCACAGCGGAATGTCCATAATCTTGGAGGTCCAGAGGTAACAAAGAAACAACGCCGCCAGGGCTAGCGTAGATATTGCGATACCCGCGCCAGTGTACATAGGTTCCATATAGTCTCCTGCCGTCAAGCTCATGAACATTACCATGACTAGAGGTGAGATTAGCAGCGCTTTAGCCTCAAACTTCTTCTGGGCGATACTTACTGCGATATCCTGCTGGATATCCAGCTTCTCACCGATGATCGTTGATGTCCGACGCACAACTTCGACTAGATCGCCGCCCGTACGCTTACAAACGGAGAACACGTCTGCGAAACGTTCAATATCTTCCATTCCCGCACGTTCACTGAAATCATGCAATGCTTCTTCTACCGGCTGCCCATATTCCATCCTTGCACAAATAATATTCAACTCGGAGATCATATCGCCTCCGCCCTCCTGATCCAGCATACGCAAATCCAACACAGCTTCTCGAAAAGCATTCTCTACCGAACGTCCAGCCGATAAGGACGATGAAAGAGAGAATAGCATCTGCTTGAACTGTAGATTGAGTACAGAACGACGCCGTCTCAGCAGGTAATCACGCAATAGCCGTGGTGCATAGGCACCGCCTGGGACCAGCAATAAAGACAGCAGCCATTGATGATAAAACAGATATCCGATGCCAAAAAGCAGCAGACTGCCTACACTAATCGCCAATATTTTTTGTGGAAAGGTTAGCACATACACTTTGTAGTCAGGCAATTGCGCTGCTTCACTGACAGACCGAACTGCAGCATGCTGCGTTGCAGAAGACTCAGCTTTGAACAGTACAAGCTTTTTCCCAAAAATAATCAGATCACCACCTCCCCATTCTTAAATTCTGCTTTGCTGGTAACCGCCGACAGGAGAGTAATACCAGCCATCTTCAGCTTGTCCGTATGGCACAATAGATTGCCACTTGGGTTCAGACTGCCTTGTACTCGTCCCGCCTGTTCACCCAATTCCTGAAATTCATATAAAGAATTCAGCACCACCTCCCCATCCTTCAGACCCATCACCTCACTAATGCCCATCACCCGACGGGAGCGATCCCGCAGCCTGGACAAATGTACAAAAATATCAATAGCCGAGGCAATTTGCTGGCGGACAACCACTACCGGCAGATCCGCAGCACTCAGCACCATCGTCTCCAGACGACTGACCATATCGCGGGCACTATTACTGTGGCCAGTTGAAAGCGAACCATCGTGCCCGGTATTCATCGCCTGCAACATATCCAAGCACTCCGCCCCACGCACCTCGCCAACCACAATCCGATTGGGCCTCATCCGCAGCGAAGAACGAATCAGATCGCGGATCGTAATCTCACCTTTACCTTCCGTATTAGCGTTTCTCGTCTCCAAGGAGACGAGGTTCGGAACAGTCACAATTTGCAATTCGGCGGAATCCTCTACCGTAATGACCCGCTCGTGCGCCGGAATGAACTGGGACAAGGCGTTCAGGAACGTTGTTTTGCCAGATCCAGTACCTCCGCTTATAAAAATATTATATTTGGCCGTAACCAGCGTCTGCAGCAGCTCTGCAGCTTCCGGGCTTATGGCTTCCCGCTTCACCAGCTCACTCATTGTCATCGGCGTCTCCGGGAATTTGCGGATGGTCATCGCCGGACCCTTTAGTGCCACCGGTGGCAGCACGATATTGACCCGGGAGCCATCCTTCAGCCGTGCATCCACAATGGGTGAGGAATCATTCACTACCCTGTTCACCTCAGATACCACCGTCTGGATAATATCCTCCAGCCTGCTGCTGGATTCGAACGCCAGTGGCAGGCGGCGGATCTGACCGTCCTCTTCAATGAAGATTTCTTTATAACTGTTGATCATAATCTCTGTAATCGCCGGGTTATCCACCAGCGGCTGCAGCACATCGAGTCCCCGAAAAGAATCGAATAATCTCTTCACAAGCTCATGCTTCTCCTGAGCTGTCAAATAACTAAGACTCTCCCGCTCCAGTATCGTTCGTTCAATGTAAGCAGTCAGATCTTTGTTCCCTACAGCCGAAGTAACATCAAGCCCTGCCCGAATATCACTGCGCAATAGTCCGAACATTTCATCATTCATAGGGGCCCTTCCCGGTAAATACCAATGGCAGAGCAGGCTCGATAAACGCCTTGCAGAACTGGAGAATCTCGCGCTGGAATTGTGGAGAGTTCAGACAGAGCTCCTCCCGATGCTGCAGTGCCCAAGACGGAATTAAGGGCAAAATACAGTCAAAGGTTATTCCTTCGGGCGGCATCCTCTCTTCCGTAGAATCCGTAGCCAGATTCACTATGAATCTGCTCTTATCCAGTAGATTTGGCGGCATACCGCTATGGGGAGCAGTACAGTGCGCTAGCCACCTTACCGTCTTATGCAGGCTAATATCATCATGCTTAAGCACCCAGAGCAGCATGCCACATCGTTGCAGCACAGCCTCAGCCCGCTCCTCTTCAAGACTCCCGGTATCCACAATTACAACATCATAGCCCCCTGCTGCCAGCCGCTCCAACAAATCAAGCGTATCCTTCTTAGTCATCTGCAGCATTTCCTTTACATTGCCTACCGGCCTAAAGGCATCACTCCGCAAATCTTCATGCCTGAGGACATAACGTCCTATATCAACTTCGCCTGCTTCCTTTCCACGGGAGGCCTGGATCTCATAGAGCAGCCTTTCTAACCCTGGAGCATTACCAGTAGGCGGTCGTAGGAACAAGCCACTGCTGTCCACACTTTCAAGATTCAGATAAAATACAGACAGCCCTATCCCGCCAAGCTGTTTGGCCAGATTCAGAGCTATTGTTGTTTTGCCGTTGCTTCCACTACAAGAGACAACCCCCAGCATCAAAGTCTCTTCCTTCACAGAAGGAGTAGTCCGAACGCGGCTAATTTCACATAGCTGGAGCATGGACTCTAGCAATGAAGGCAGCGCCTGATACTTGGCGATCATTACACCGCCTGCCAGTCCCCCAATACTTTTACCGGAATAGCCTACATCCTCACTTAATACCGCCCATGGCACTGTAGTTCTTCCTTCTACAAGCCAGGCTTCGATAAAGGATGCATCTCCTATAACCGCATCTGGCACCTCCTCCCCTTTCATAAATTCCACAAAGGCAGCCATCTTACTAAATGCCGAAATACGCAGCATATCCCCATACTCACTATGATGAACGTACTGCAGCACGGGTTCGATATATTGACTCTCGCGCACGGCGAGCACGATCCTTGCCGCCATGAAATCACCCTCCTTCCCTCAAAAAAGAACAGCAAAAAAGCACCGCCAATAACCGCGACAAACGGTTATTGAACGGTGCTTCCGTTACTGTTCCTTTAATTTACAGCTATAGTAGCATATATATAATGAGGCAGCAATAAGTTTTTTCGCACATTACACTCGCATCGAATCTTCCCGCCAGTTCTGCACAGCAGAGAGGATGTCATCCGGTTTCAGCCGTTCTTCAACTACCCGCTGACATAGTGCAGGAAACTCATCATCGCCCGCATAGCGCAATGCAATAATCTGAGCAAGACTAAGCTCAGTGCTAAGCGTGCCGCCCGTCAGGCGGTAATAGCGGAACTGCTCTTCCATTCTCACCATACGGTCCTGACTCTTAGTAGCATACCTGCGGATACGGCCAGCAGCGAAGACTAGGCATAAGGAAGAGATGAACAGCAGCACTGACACCGTTAATTCTCCACCATCCTGAAGTACGAAATACAGATGTATCCCAGACCAAATCAATAAAATAAGTGCGAGTGGCAAGGTTACAAAATGATAAGACCAATCAAAGCGCATAAATCCGTTTCGTTTTCTTTTGTCCATACGTCCCTCCATTTAGTAAGCTATAGAAATCTTCGTCGGTTCTCCGGTGTTGGCAGCAAACACTGCTCATCGCGTCCGAACCAGCGGTAACGGTTCCTCGCTACAAGCCTGTAGAGCGCGTTGCGCAGCGGTCGAGGAACAAGTATGAATATATAAGCAGCCGGATATGGAAAACGCAGCCTGCGGGCTATCCGCAGCACGGCAGCGGACTCCGTGTAATACACTCCTTTTTCCAGCAGCACTACTGTGTTTAATTCGTTGGGCTTCAGCCCTCCGGCATCCAGTAGCCTTTGAGATACCTCGCTCTGTAAAGGTGCGAACATAAAATGGCCTTTGGGATCACGTGGAATAATGAAACGAACCAACCCCTGGCAAAGATGGCATACACCGTCTATCAATACGATTGATTTACCCTCGATCTGTCCTTCATTCAATCCACCCGCCCCCTCTCTAAAAAATATCTATCAAAATAAATAAAGAAAAACGCGGGATAAGCTCCCGCGCCAACATGTTCCGTCCATTTATTTATTCGGCAATTGCCTTCTCAATCCATTGGTTCCCAATCATTTGTCCTTCGAGATCAGGAGTGAATGCTTCCATACATTTGCAGATGAAATCTTTGCGGCAAATGGGACATGGTGTTTTTAGCAGGCGGCTGATGTTCGTCATTTTCCATTCCGGAAACCGATTATAAAACACGCGGCACTCCGTTCCATCAGCAAGCTTGATAATGAACTCGAACAATCCTTCCTTATCATTGCTGCTGGCTTTGGTCACATTCGTAATACTCGGTTTGTAGGACATCTTCATCACCCATTATTTAAATTTTTTTGTTTGTTTATAGCACACGCGACATATACAGATACTTAGACATATTAAAGAATTTTAGGGGTGATGTCAACCAATGTACTCTTTGTAGCAATCTAATTATTACTCTTTCTTACTGACACCGTCTCTATTTAGCCATTATTGC
>LIDZ01012809.1_pt6 | contig 19740 bp, 19 predicted proteins | sample 644651 | NCBI WGS metagenome assembly LIDZ01 (sample SAMN03856242, study PRJNA289617) | food metagenome | isolation source: wine grapes on drying loft during traditional withering process | host: Vitis vinifera cv. Corvina | place: Italy: Gargagnago di S. Ambrogio di Valpolicella | collected 2014-01 | reverse complement strand
GTGCCAATCGCCTGGATGAAGCTGTCCAGCTTGTCGCTTGTCCCGGTCAACTGCACGGTATAGACGCTGCTGGAGACGTCGACGATCTGGCCGCGGAAAATGTCGGTAGTGCGCTTGATCTCGGCACGCTGGGCGCCAGTGGCTTTCACCTTGATCAGCATCAGCTCGCGCTCGATGTGGGCGCTTTCCGACAGGTCGACCAGCTTGACCACTTCGACCAGCTTGTTGAGGTTCTTGGTGATTTGCTCGATCACTTCATCTTGGCCAACGGTGGTCAGCGTCAGACGCGACAGGGTCGGGTCCTCGGTTGGCGCCACTGTCAGGCTTTCGATGTTGTAGTTGCGCTGCGAAAACAGGCCGACCACACGAGACAGCGCACCCGGTTCGTTTTCCAGCAATAGCGAAATGATGTGGCGCATGGTTATGTCCGCTCCGTCTTGCTCAGCCACATGTCACGCATGGACCCGTCTCTGATCTGCATCGGATAGACGTGCTCGCCGACATCGACCTTGATATCGAGGAACACCAGCCGATCTTTCATGGCGAACGCTTCTTCCATCTTCGGCTTCAGGTCCTTGAGATCGGTGATGCGCATGCCGACGTGCCCGTAAGCCTCGACCAGCTTCACGAAGTCAGGCAGCGACTCCATGTAGGAATGCGAGTGACGACCGCTGTAGCTCATGTCCTGCCACTGACGGACCATGCCGAGCACGCCGTTGTTGAGCAGGATGATCTTCACCGGCAGGTTGTACTGCAGACAGGTCGACAGCTCCTGAATGTTCATCTGAATGCTGCCTTCGCCGGTGACGCAGGCGACATTGTCATTCGGGAAACTCAGCGCAACACCCATCGCGGCCGGCAGGCCGAAGCCCATGGTGCCGAGGCCGCCGGAGTTGATCCAGCGATTGGGTTTGTTGAAGCGGTAGTACTGAGCCGCGAACATCTGGTGCTGCCCCACATCGGAGGTGACGTAGGCATCGCCTTTGGTCACTTCGCACAGCGTCTCGATCACAGTCTGCGGCTTGATGACGCTTCCGTCGCCACGGTTGTAAGGGAACAGGTCACCGCCGGCGCGCCATTCTTCGATCTGCTTCCACCACGTCGCGACCGACTCCTTGTTAGGGGTTTCGGCGAGCTCTTTGAGGGTCGCAACCATCTCGGTCAGCACGCTCTCGACCGGCCCGACGATTGGCACGTCGGCCTTGATGGTCTTGGAGATGGACGCCGGGTCGATGTCGACGTGAATGATTTTGGCGTTCGGGCAGAATTTCGCCGGCCCGTTGATCACGCGATCGTCGAACCGCGCGCCCACCGCAAGAATCACATCGGCGTGGTGCATCGCCAGGTTGGCGGTGTAGCTGCCATGCATCCCCAGCATGCCGACGAACTGGCGATCGGTGCCTGGATAAGCACCCAGGCCCATCAACGTGTTGGTGACCGGAGCGTTCAATTGCTGCGCCAGGTCGGTCAATGGCGCCGAACCGTTGCCCATGATCACGCCGCCGCCTGCATAGATGACCGGGCGCTTGGCCGCGACCAGCATTTCCACGGCCTTGCGGATCTGGCCGGAATGGCCGCGGACCGCCGGGCTGTAGGAGCGCAGCTTGGCTTTCTTGGGGAAGATGTATTCGAACTTCTCTGCCGGGTTGGTCATGTCTTTCGGGATATCGACGACGACAGGACCAGGACGACCGGATTGGGCCAGGTAGAACGCCTTCTTCAGGACTTCCGGGATCTCCGACGGGTGTTTGATCATGAAGCTGTGCTTCACGATTGGCCGGGAGATACCGATCATGTCGGTTTCCTGGAACGCGTCGGTACCGACCATGTTGCTCGGGACCTGACCGGACAGCACCACCATTGGAATCGAATCCATGTAGGCGGTCGCGATACCGGTGATGGCATTGGTTGCGCCGGGACCCGAAGTCACCAGCACAACGCCTGCCTTGCCGGTGGCGCGGGCGTAACCGTCAGCCATGTGAGTCGCGGCCTGTTCGTGACGAACAAGGATATGGCTCACAGCCGGTTCTTTGAACAGCGCGTCGTATATATGCAGGAGGGCACCGCCAGGGTACCCGTAGATGTGCTCTACGCCTTCGTCACGCAAAAAGCGGACGACCATTTCAGCGCCAGATAAAAGCTCCACGTTGTTCACCTCTAAAACGCCAGAATACCGTCCACACAAGCGAGGAGACGGGTCTTAATAGGTTTACTGCAAAGCAGAGCATGAGCGACGGTGGTCGCCGACTACGTCAGCACTGACTGAGCAAGTATTGGGATCGCCCCTTAAGTGTTTCGGGGTCTTCCCACCCAGCGCGAGGTAACGCGTTGCGGGTGTTACGGGTCGGCGCGGGTGTGCGCCTCATGATCTACCGAGACGGTCTGCTTCTGGCAGTCCCTCTACAGCGAACTTTGGATTGTTCGGATTCGCCCCTCTCAAGTCAAGTCATCGATGCGCTTTCTTCGTCCACTGCCCGCCAAAAGGCACCGAATGAGGTCGTAGCGACCCGCTTGTGATAGGTTTCCGGCCATTGCCACAGAAGTAAGGAACCGGGAATGCGCTGGATGATTCTTGCAGCGACGCTGACACTGGCCGTCGCCCCGGCGGTCGGCCAGGCCGCGCAGATATACAAATGGGTGGACGCTCAGGGCGTCACGCATTTCGACGCCCAGCCGCCTGCCGGGCAGACAGCACAGGAAATCAATACTGGGAGCCCCGTCTCCGCCCCACCTGCCCCGCCCCCGCAGAACCAGGAGGGAGCACGGGAGCAGGAGGCGGTCGATGCCAAGGTCAGAAAACAGGTTGCCGCTCAGGAAGCCAAGCGCAAAGAAGCGTGCGACGAACAGCGAACCAACCTTGCCCAACTGCAGAACAACCCTCGGGTACGGCAGGAGGTGAATGGCGAGTTCAGGCGTTTCACGGAAGAAGAGCGGCAGGCCCGCATCGTCGAGGTCAAGCAGTACCTCGACGATCAATGCAACTGAGGGTCAGACCGCCTCGGTAATCAACCGGTCGAAGTCTTTCAGCAGCGCCAGCAAGTTGCGTGCTTCGCGGATACGGCTGGCGTATACCATCTCCGCCATTTCCAGAATGCCGGATGCCGTGGGCAACGGCATATCCTGCTCAAGGATGATCTTCATGCGTGGCAGGAAGATCCATTGCAGCCACTGATCAAAATCCAGCGTGTCGACGCAGAAGGGTTCACGGCTTGACAGCGACTCGTCGCTGGGCGGCACTTCCTTCCACCATCCCAGGACTCGCAATTCGCGCTCGATCAACAGCAATTGGTCAGCGATTTTCGGAAAGCGTTTATCCATTGGCTTTCTGCCGCGCCAACGCTGCACCGGCGGCGTCACCCTGCTTTTCCCGCGATTGGGCAATCAGGCCCCAAAGACTGGCTTGAAGGCTCGCGCGACCGTTGGCGTAGGTCAGAGCACGACGGGCCAATTGCTCAGCCTGAGGCGCATCGCCCTGGGCCAGACGCACTTGCGCCAGACGGTAGAGGACCTGGGGCTCACGGGGGGCAACACGTTGAGCACGCTCAAGGCTCGATGATGCGCCGTTGAGATCGCCACCGGACTGCTGCTGCTGAGCGGTGGTGAGCAACGCCAGCACCGGCCCATCCAGTTGCTCGTCTTCTGACAACCCGCCGCTGGACGCAGACGGAATGCCAGTCGGCGCCGAGGCCGGCATGTTGTAGGTATTGCTGGTCGCTGGCGGCGGTGTGTACGTATTGTTCACTGGGGCCTGATTAACCGGCGCAGTGCTGATCGGCGCCGTAGCGGGTGGCACGAACGTCGAAATAGGCGCACCACTGGCGTTGGCGCCGCCGGGTACCATGACCGTGACACCAGAATCTTCCTGAATCGTCTGCGACTGCGCGGGTGCCTGTACCGGCGCGCGATAGGTGTTGCTGCGAGTAGACGAAACGCGCTCGCCGTTTGAAACGCGTGACCCTGAATCGACCACCGGAATCGCACTGCGCGTCTGGGACGCGCAACCGTTGAGCAAAGCCAGAGCCGTTACAGCCGGAATCCACCACTTGTTCACGTCACATCCTCTTTGCTTAATTCAACCAGGCTTAGTTCAACCAGCCCTTGACCCAGTCCATCACCGAATCGGCAGGCGCTGCTGCCCCACCGCAGGTCGGGCCGGGTTGCGGCTCACTGCCGCGAATATACGGCATCTGTACGGCGTTCGGGCAGCTGGCGTCGGTGCCTTCGCCGGTACTGGCATTGACCCAGGCCTGCACGACGTTATCAGGCATCGCCATGTCCAGCGGCAGCGGATCGGCTTTCTTCATGAAGCTGGTCCAGATCTGCAGTGCGCCGGTAGCCCCAGTGAACGGCGTCTTGCCGTTGTCGTCGCGGCCCATCCAGACGATCGCCAGCAAGTCCTGGCTGAAGCCGGCAAACCAGCTGTCGCGCGAGTCATTGGTGGTGCCTGACTTGCCCGCCAGATTCAGGGTGCTCGGCAGCACGTTGTACACCGATTTACCCGTACCCTCGCGCATCACCCGCTGCATGGCGTTCTGCAGTAAATAGATCGAACCCGGGTCGAAACGTTGCTGAATCTGGAACGGGTAGCGCTTGAGCGGCTCCCCTTCGGCGGTCAGTACGCTGCGAATCCCGCGCAACGGCGTGTTGAAGCCGCCGCTGGCGATGGTCTGGTACATCGTCGCCACTTCGATCGGCGTCAGCGCGCCAGCCCCCAGGAGCATCGACGGGAACGCCGGCCACTCGCGAGTGACGCCCAGCTTGGTCAGGGTTTTGAAGACATTCGGAATGCCCAGGTCCAGACCCAGCTTAGCGCTGGACAGGTTGTAGGAATGCGCCAGGCCCTGATACAGGAAAATGTTGCCGTGGGCTTTGTGATCGTAGTTCTGCGGTTTCCAGATCTGGCCGTCGGCGCCTTTCACCTGAAAAGGCTCGTCGGGAATCCAGCTGGTCAGCGAGTACTGCTGCGGACGCTCGAGAGCGGTCAGATAGATGGCCGGCTTGACCAACGACCCGATCGGCCGAACGGCATCCAGCGCCCGGTTGAAACCCGCGAAGCCTGCCTGGCGGCTGCCGATCAGCGCCTGGACTTCGCCGGTCTCCGGATTGGTCACGACCATGGCCGTTTCCATCTCGTCCGCGCCTTTGCGGCCGGAAATCCTGGCGAAGCTTTCGCGCACGGCAGCTTCGGATTTCATCTGCAGAATAGGGTCGAAACTGGTGAAGATCCGCAGGCCCTCTTCGGTCAAGTCCTCGTCGCGGTAGTCCTGACGCAGTTGACGTTTGACCAGATCGAGGAAGTCCGGGAACGAGCTGTCGGCCAGCGATCCGACTTTGCTCACGCCAAGCGGCATCTTCTTCGCAGCCGCAACCACTTCGGGGGTGGCGACACCCTGTTGTTCAAGCAGATCGAGGACCAGATTGCGACGCTCCAGCGCACGCTCGGGATTGCGGCGCGGGTTGTAATACGAAGGCCCCTTGACCAGACCGACCAGCAAGGCGACCTGATGCAGCTTCAACTCCGACAGCGGCTGACTGAAGAAATACTGACTCGCCAGACCAAAGCCGTGGACCGCGCGCTGGCCGTCCTGCCCCACGAACACTTCGTTGAGGTAGGCCTCGAGAATCTCCTGCTTGCTGTAATGAATCTCCAGCAGAACTGCCATCATCGCTTCGGTCAGCTTGCGGGTGATGCTGCGCTCGTTGGTCAGGTAGAAGTTCTTGACCAGTTGCTGAGTCAGCGTCGATCCGCCCTGGCGCATCTGGCCAGCGGAAGCGTTGATCCAGAAAGCTCGCAGGATCCCCTTCGGCGATACGCCGAAGTGATGGTAGAAATCCCGATCTTCGACGGTGACGAGCGTGTCGAGCAAATAAGGCGGCGCCTGATCGAGCTTGATCAGAATCCGGTCTTCGAGATTCTTCGGGTACAAGCCGCCGATCATCAGGGGCTCAAGCCGCGCGACAGCAAGCTTGGCGCCATTGGCGGCGCTCAGTTCCGCGACGTAATCGCCGGAGAAGCGCACATGGATCTGCTGAGCCGGATCAGCGCCTTCATAGAACTGGAAGCCGCGGGTGTTGAGATCGACAGTGTTGCCGTTGACCGCGGCAGCGCCCGGCCCGTTGGCCACACCTTCACGACGATAGCCCAGCGCATCGAGTTCCAGAAGGAAGTCATCGCGTGAAAGCTTCTGGCCGACGAACAGCTCCAGTGGCCGTGCATAGACCTTGGCCGGAATGGTCCAGCGCTTGCCGGAGAATTTTTCCTGGACGATGGAATCCAGGTAAACGGCGAAGCAGCCAAGGATCACCAGCCCGACAAGACTGAGTTTCAGGGCCCAGCCCAACAGGCTGCGCAGGCGGCTGTTGGTGGGTTTGGGGGATTTTTTCGGGGTGCGGGATCGGGTCATGGCGGCGGATTATACGCACTTTCAAAGCCCCCGACAGACCGCCCTTTAAGCGGTTTGCAGCAATGGCTCCAGCGGCCATAATGGCCGCCTTTCGCTACTTCTCTATCGCCTTATCACCTTTCAAGGATCGTCCGTGAGCCAGACACTGATAGCCGCGCTGCAAAACCCCGCCCTGTTTCCTCACCCGGTCGAACAGTTTCAGGTCATCGAGACGCATATTTCCTGGGTGCTCCTCACCGGCCAGTATGTCTACAAGATGAAGAAGCCGGTCAATTTCGGTTTTCTGGACTTCACCAACCTGCCGGCGCGCCAGCATTTCTGTGAGCAGGAGCTGATGCTGAACCAGCGCCTGACGGACGATCTGTACCTGGAAGTGCTGCCTGTTACCGGCAGCATCGACGCTCCGCAGCTAAATGGTGAAGGCGAAGCGATCGAGTACGTGTTGAAAATGCGCCAGTTCCCGCAGGACGGCTTGCTCAGCACCTTGCAAGCAAAGGGCGAACTGACCACCGCGCACATCGACGACATGGCCCGGCAGATCGCCGAGTTTCATCTCAAGTCGCCCAAGGTGCCGATGGAAAACCCCCTCGGCAGCGCCGACAGCGTCATGGCGCCGGTCACACAGAATTTCGAACAGATTCTGCCCTTCCTCAGCGAAAAATCTGACCTCATCCAGCTGGAAGCGCTGGAAGCGTGGGCCAACTCCAGTTTCGAGCGCCTCAAGCCGCTGATGAACCAGCGCAAGCTGGACGGTTTTGTCCGGGAGTGCCATGGCGACATCCACTTGGGCAATGCAACGCTGATCAATGGCAAGGTCGTGATTTTCGACTGCATCGAGTTCAACGAGCCCTTCCGCATGACAGATGTCTATGCCGACATCGGCTTCCTGGCCATGGACCTTGAGGATCGCGGCCTGAAAAGCCTTTCCCGTCGATTCGTCAGTCAGTACCTCGAACTGACCGGCGACTATGCGGGACTTCAGCTTCTCAATTTCTACAAGGCCTACCGGGCACTGGTCCGCGCCAAAGTGGCGCTGTTTAGCCTGAATGCCGACGCCGATCAGGTGCAACGGGCCGCGACACTGCGCCAGTATCGCAATTACGCCAACCTGGCCGAGAGCTATAGCGCGATTCCGTCGAATTTTCTGGCCATCACCCATGGCGTTTCCGCGGTCGGCAAAAGTCAGGTTGCGATGCGCCTGGTCGAAGCGCTGGGGGCGATCCGTCTGCGTTCAGATGTCGAGCGCAAGCGTGCATTCGCCGACCATGAAGATCTGTATTCTGCCGACGTCAGCGCGGCTACTTATCAGCGTCTGAATGAGCTGGCGGGTGTCGTGCTCCGCGCAGGCTTGCCAGTGGTCATCGATGCAACCTATTTGAAGCTCCCGCAGCGTCAGGCGACTGCGCAGATTGCCGAGGCAATGGGCGTTCCTTTTCTGATCGTTGACTGCGCCGCGCCAAAAGCGGTTATCGAGGGTTGGCTGGCGCAACGTCGGGCACAAAATGATGATCCTTCGGACGCAACCATGGAAGTCATTGAAGCGCAGCTGGCCAGTCGCGAGGCGCTGACCGCCGATGAAATATTGCGCAGCCGCCACGTCGAGACCAACGTCAGTGGTGATCTGGACAAGCTGGTCGCCGACATTCGTCAGCATCTGCCGGGGCTCTGATAGCCCGCATCCGCCAGCGGTCGAGTCGTGATGGATATCGCTTCACGGCTCGACGTAGGTGGCATTATAGTGGCGTCAGAATACCAACAGTGGAGACGTCAAATGAACCAGCCCAAACAGCTCGACTCGCCTCTGTTCGCACTGTTGCGAAAAGACGATGTGACCGCCTTCAACCTCGAACGCCCTAAGCAGGGCCCTGTTGATCTGTCTGGAGGCGATTTCCGCGGCCTGGATCTGCGTGAGATCGACGCCGACCGCATCGACTTCACTGATGCTTACTTCAGGTCGGCGGACTTGCGCGGCGTTGACTTCCGGACGAGCCAACTTGAAGGTGCAAGCATCGCCCATGCACAGATATCCGGGGCGTACTTCCCGCCAGAGCTGAGTGCTGACGAGATTCTTATGTCAGTCAATTTCGGTACTCGCCTGCGCTATCGCACCCGCTAGCCTCGCTCTAACCTCTCGCCCTGCATGCGCCGCCATGTCGGGCCTGCCCTCGCCTGCTTATCCAATCCAACCTGATCCTACCGTTCGGCGGCGTACGCCGCGTTCGAGTGGTAACACTCTGCAGATTATTTCGGCGTCGTCTACGCTAAACGGCATGGCTCGCCTTTTCAGTTTATGTCGAGCCTATGGAGAAGTTATTACATGGAACCACAGGATGGGTTTGCACATGGATGACGAATTGTTGGGCATGAAGAACCTGGGGAGGACCTCGGTTCAATGGCTTCACGCTGCGGGTATTCACACGATTGCTGATCTGCGGCGACTCGGCGCGATTCAGGCTTACCGGGCCGTTCAGGTCAGGGGATTCCGGGCCTCCAAAGCGCTGCTCTACTCACTGGAAGGCGCGTTGTCAGATCGCCCTTGGGCCGAGCTGCCCCAAGCGCACAAAGATTCCATGGACACTGAACTGAAGAACGCCAGTTCTGGGCTAATCCGGGAACGCCACATTCCATAAGCAAAATAGTCTGCAGAACACTGTTGACTTACAAATGAGAATCACTATGATTATCACATCCGGTCGCGAGACTGGTCGATAACCTGAAAGGCTCCTTGGTTCGGACTCTCAGATTATCTCCTCATCAGGCTAATCACGGTTTTTGACCCGGCTCTTTGCCGGGTCTTTTTTTGCCTGGGATTCAGGGCCCTACTCCCAAGTGGCCCAACAAATCATCCAGCAGGCTGGTCGCCCCGAGCCGCAGTCTCCCCTGCTCAAGCCAGCGTGGGCCGAATCGTGCCTTGACCAGATCCATGTGAACCCGCGCTTCCTTGAGCGTCCGTACATTCCCGGAGACGTTGATGCCCACATGCGCGCCTGACTCGGCGATGGCCGCAATCAAAATCCGGCTGGCCTGGGGTGTCGCGTTGAGGACCTGTTTCCCCGTACTGGTTTTCAGAAAGTTGGCGCCCTCCTGAATTGCAACACAGCTTGCGCCGTGAATGACCTGCGGATCACGCAGCACGCCGGTTTCCAGCGTGACGGTCAATGCAGCACGACCGCATCTGGCTTTACAGGCGTTAATGATGTCCGCGCCAATCTGTCTGTCCCCGCCAAGCAGCGCATGGAAGGGATAGACCAGATCGATTTCGTCGGCACCCGCGAGAATTGCCGCCTGGGTTTCCGACTCGGCCGAGCTGACAGAAGGCGAACCGCTCGGAAAGTTAACCGCGGCCACGACGCTGACCTCCCGCGCATGCAGGCTGTCGAGGGTGCGCCGCGCCAGTCCTGCGAATCGGGGCATTACACAGACGGCGGCAACATGCCCCACAGGTGTCAGGGCTCGATGACACAACGCAATGATCTTTTCCGGCGTGTCATCGGCATTCAACGAAGCCAATTCCATCAGGCCTATAGCCAGTTGCGCCAATGACGCATCGACCGCATGCACGTCAATCGCTTCGTTTAAGTCGTTCATTACACATCCTCGATACCTTGGCTTGAGGCGACGATAATCGAGAACGGCTGTGCCTGAACGGTCACAAAGACGCAAAAGAGCAGGCCTACGTGATTACAGGAATTGTCCGAAGGACATTGCCCGCACAGGCAATGGAAACGGGCTGCTGCATCGGTAAAGGCAGCTGATGCACATCGACACGAGCCCATTCAGCGAGCGATCACCAGCGGATGCCCACGCTCGGGATGAGGCTGCACCAGAACATCCAGACCGAACACCGACTTCAGCGCCTCAGGCGTGAGCACGTGCTCTGGTGTGCCGGATAGATGTGCGCGCCCTTGCGCCAGCAGCAACAGCTGATCGCAGTAACGGGCTGCCAGGTTCAAGTCATGCAGGATCACCATCACCGCGCCGCCACGGTCGGCGAAGGCGCGAACGGCCAACAGCGTGGTGTGCTGATGCAGCGGGTCGAGCGCCGACGTGGGCTCGTCCAGCAAGAGAATCTGGCCCTCCTCGCCCGGCCACACCTGCGCCAACACCCGTGCCAGGTGAACCCGCTGACGCTCGCCGCCCGACAGGGTCAGATAGCTGCGACCGAGCAGGTGAAGCCCATCGGCCGCCGCAAGGGCGTGCTGGATGATCTCTCCGTCACATTGCTGACCGCTGTCATGGGGCAAGCGGCCCATCGCAACCACTTCCTCGACCTTGAACGCGAAATCCAATGTCGAGCTCTGCGGCAGTACCGCCAGCCAGCGCGCCCGTTCGTGGCCGCGCCATTGACTCAGGGGAATGTCGTTCAGCACCACGTGACCGTGAGTCGGGGCAAGCTCGCCGCACAGGGCAGCCATCAGCGAACTTTTGCCGGCCCCATTGGGGCCCAGCACGCCGAGCATCTGACCGGGCGCCAACGCCAAGTCGATGTTGGCGACCACCTGCTTGCCATCGCGCACGATGCCGAGGTCATTAGCGATCAACATCAGCGACGGCCTCGAACCAGCAGGAAAAGAAAAAACGGCGCGCCAAGGAACACGGTAACGATTCCGATTGGCAGCTCCGCCGGCGCCATCACCAGTCGGGCGAAGATGTCTGCGAAGAGCAGCAGTGTTGCCCCTGCCAGCGCTGAGGCGGGAAGGACAACGCGGTGGTCCGGCCCGGTCAGGAGTCGCACCAGGTGCGGCACGATCAGGCCGATGAAGCCGATCAGCCCCGCCGCTGCGACGGCAGCCCCGACGCCAAGGGCGATGCACAGAATCAGCTCACGCTTGAGGCGTTCGACCTCGATGCCCAGATGGCGCGCTTCCGATTCTCCAAGCAGAAGCGCGTTGAGCGCCTTGGCTCGGCGCGGCAGCCAGAGGATCACCGCCGCGCAAACCAGCAAAAGAGGCCAGAGCCGTGCGTAACTGGCACCATTAAGTGTGCCCAGGTTCCAGAACGTCAGCGTCCGCAGACTGGCGTCGTCGGCCATATACGTGAGCAGGCCGATGACTGAGCCGGCCAGCGCCGTCATTGCTACACCCGCCAGCAGCATGGTGCTGACGCTGGTTCGGCCGTCGCGGCGTCCCAGCTGATGGACGATTGCGGTCACGCCAAGCCCACCGGCAAATGCGCAGACTGACAGCAAATACGGCTGGAACGGCTCAGGTAAACCGCCCAGCGATGCTCCGGCAACGATGGCCACCGCCGCGCCCAATGCCGCGCCACTGGAAACCCCGACCAGACCGGGGTCGGCGAGGGGATTGCGAAACAAAGCCTGCATCGCCACGCCCGACAAGGCCAGCACAGCCCCCACCGCCAGCCCGAGCAACGTACGGGGCAGGCGGATCTGGCCCACGATCAGCTCCGCCTGCTGCAAGTTGTCCTCCGCCAAGGGCATGCCCATCAGATGAAGAACCGCGCGCAAAGTATCCATCATCGGCAGGCTGACAGGCCCGAGCGCGAGGGACGCCCACATCGCCAGCAAACAGGCCAGGCTCAGCGCGATCAGTTGAGAGGTGAAGCGCATAAAAAGGTGCGTCCCCTATAAAGGAAGGCGCAGTCGATCACCTCAAGGCGCGACTGGCTGGATTTCGTTCATCGACTGGCGGGTTCGACTGCTGGCAGAATGCGCAGCCTGCCAGGGCCAGGAATTTGATGATTATTTGCATTTGAGCGTCAAGCGCCAAGGAGACCATGCTGAAATACCTGTGCGACAGCGCTGCGCTGATGGAAGGCAAAAGCCTCGGGTTCGAGGTTGATGAACTCAGGATTCTGGCCGTCCGGCGAGCGGGTCAAGTGTATGTGTACGCCAATAGGTGCCCCCATCGCGGGGTGGCGCTGGAATGGCAGGCCGATGAGTTTCTCGATGCCAGCGCCAGTCTGATCCAGTGTGCCACTCACGGTGCCCTGTTCCTCATCGAAAGCGGCGAGTGCGTAGCCGGCCCTTGCGAGGGCAAGTCCCTCAGGGCTATCGCCTGCGACGAGGACGCTAAGGGCATCTGGATCAACCCGGTGGCAGCGGACTGAGCGGGCGCGTCTGGGTGAGGTGAATCTCAAGACGCCGATCAATGCGCACCTCGTCAGGGGTGAGCGCCACGCCATACGCAAGGACTTCAACCCCCGCCGCATTTGCGTCAAGTAAGGCAGCAGCATAGGCCGCGTCGATTTCGGCAGCGGGCCGCACGGCATCAATGCCTGTCAGGTTCACGCAATACAGCAACACCGCACGCACGCCTTCCCGGGCCAGGGCCGCCAGTTCGCGCAGGTGCTTCGCGCCGCGTTGAGTGACCGCGTCGGGAAACGCAGCGACACGGCTGTCATCAAAGCCCAACGTCACGCTTTTGACTTCCAGGTACAGCGGGCCCTCTGGATAATCCAGCCGGAAGTCGACGCGGCTGTTTTCCTGACCGTAGGCAACTTCGCGCTTGAGCGCCGTAAACCCCGCCAATTCCGTGATTACGCCGGCCAGAAGTGCTTCTTCCACCAGCCTGTTGGCGCGCGCAGTGTTAACGCAGGCGAGCCGACCCTGTGGGGTTTCGGTGATTTCCCAGGTGCCCGGCAACTTGCGCTTGGGGTCATTGGACCTGCTGAACCAGACGCGGCCCCCCGGCATCATGCAATTGAACATGGAGCCCGTGTTGGGGCAGTGAATCGTCAGCAGTTCGCCGCTGGCGGTTTCGATGTCGGCGAGGAAACGCTTGTAGCGCTGAATCAGCCGGCCTTCTTCAAGGGGAGGAGAGAAACGCATCAGCCTTGCCAGCTCCGAAGACCACGGCCTATACGCTCGACCGCTTCCTGAAGGCGAGGCAGGCTTTGGGTGTAGGCGAAGCGCACATGGTGGCCGGCGCGGTACCGACCGAAATCCAGCCCGGGTGTGAACGCCACGTGCTCGGTTTCCAGGAAGTGATGGCAGAACGCGAACGCGTCGCCGCCGAACGCGCTGATGTCTGCGTATAGATAGAAGGCGCCCTCGGGTTCCACGGCAATGGTAAAGCCCAGTTCGCGAAGCGCCGGAAGCAGGAAGTCGCGACGTCGGGCGAACTCGGCACGACGTTGCTCGAGGATCTCCAGGGTCTGTGGCTCGAAACAGGCAAGTGCCGCACTTTGCGCCATGCTCGGCGCGCTGATGTAAAGATTCTGCGCCAGCTTTTCCAGATCACCGACCGCCGCCTCGGGCGCAACCAGCCAACCGAGTCGCCAACCGGTCATACCGAAATACTTGGAAAAACTATTCAGCACGAAGGCGTCATTGTCGACTTCCAGCACGCTGCTCGCGTCGGTGCCGTAGGTCAGACCGTGATAGATCTCGTCAACCACGAGGTGGCCATCCCGCGCCTTGAGCGACGCCGAAAGCGCGGCGAGTTCGTCCCGGTGCAGCAAGGTCCCGGTCGGGTTGGCCGGGGAAGCCACCAGCGCACCGACGCTGTCCTCGTTCCAGTATTGGGCGACCAGATCGCCCGTCAGTTGATAACGCACGTCCGGGCCCACGGGCACCAACTGCGCGGCGCCCTCCACCAGGCGCAGAAAATGCCGGTTGCACGGGTAACCCGGATCGGCCAGGAGCCAGTGTTTGCCGGGATCGACCAGCAGACTCGCCGCCAGCAGCAACGCACCGGAACCGCCCGGCGTAATCAGGATCCGGCCCGGATCGACATTCACGCCGTAACGCTGCGCGTAAAAGCCCGCGATCGCCTCGCGCAATTCCGGCAGACCACGGGCCGCCGTGTAACGGGTCTTGCCAGCGGCCAACGCCGCCTGACCGGCCTTGATGATCGGCTCGGCCGTGGTGAAATCCGGCTCGCCGATCTCCAGGTGGATAACGTCATGCCCGGCCGCTTGCAGTTCATTCGCCCGCGCCAGCAGCGCCATGACATGAAAGGGTTCTATGGCGCGGCTGCGCGCACTGTAGGGCTGTGGCATGGGCCTTCCTTTGGTGAGGGGTGGCGAGACAAGTGGCCGATTCTACTCATCCGCCCGAGCGGGCTACAGCGTTTATCCGCCTTGACGGCAGTGACTTGCAGCCGACAGTCCGGAAAACCCGGGGCTTGCGGGCGCAGGGACTAAACTCGACGCGCTGCAAAATAGATAAAACCGGGGGCTCAGCCTGTGGTCATAGTCCACGTGCGTGTTGCAGGCCATCCTCGACAACCGGGAGTAGCGCGCTCCGATTCGATCTGGTAAGTTCGCCCGCTTGCAGCCGCAGGGCCGGCAGGTGTCGGCGATGGATCTTAACCTGTGTAATGGCTTAGAAGAGTGAGAGGCGGTCCGTTCATGCCCACCGAAGAAAAGCAAAAGAGCACCCCGGCAATCAGTGGTTTCGAACCTTACGTTGCGACGAAGGGTGAGGAATACATGGGCGACCCCATGCGCAAGCACTTCACCAAGATCCTGTCCAAGTGGAAACAGGAGTTGATGGTAGAAGTTGACCGCACGGTTGTTCACATGAAGGACGAGGCGGCTAACTTCCCTGACCCTGCCGACCGTGCAAGCCAGGAAGAAGAATTCGCACTGGAACTGCGCGCCCGTGATCGTGAGCGCAAGTTGATCAAGAAGATCGACAAGACGCTGCAGCTGATTCAGGACAAGGAATACGGCTGGTGCGAATCGTGCGGCGTCGAGATCGGTATCAAGCGCCTTGAAGCCCGCCCAACGGCCGATATGTGCGTTGACTGCAAAAGTCTCGCTGAAATCAAGGAAAAACAGGTCGGTAAATGATCCTGTTGATCCAGTAAAAAGGACGCCTCGGCGTCCTTTTTCGTTTGTCTGAAGACCGACCGGGCACGCGACGGCGTGGGCTGGAAAGCGCCCTACCGGGGCGTAGCGCTTTCCCACACGCCATGACATGTCCTCCGGTATTTCGTACGTTTTATTTCCAGTACCATCACCGCCCATGAAAACCCCTTCTTATATAGGGCGCTTTGCGCCAACCCCCAGCGGTTATCTGCACTTCGGTTCTCTGGTAGCAGCCCTGGCCTCCTATCTCGACGCCCGCTCGGTCGGTGGAAAATGGCTGATGCGCATGGAAGATCTCGACCCCCCCCGCGAGGTCCCGGGTGCCCAGGCGGGAATACTCCACACCCTCGAAGCCTACGGATTCGAATGGGACGGCGAACTGGTCAGGCAAAGCGACCGGCACGAGGCTTACCAGGCAATCATCCATCGGTGGTTCAGCCAGGGCCTCGCTTACGCGTGCACCTGTTCGCGCAAGCAACTGGAAGGCTACAACGGCATTTACCCGGGTTTTTGCCGTAATGCGGGCCACCCACCCGAAGATGCGGCCATCCGGATTCGGGTGCCTGAGCTGGAATACCGTTTCGAAGACCGGGTACAGGGGGAGTTTCGTCAACATCTGGGGCGCGATTCGGGAGATTTCATCATTCGTCGCCGGGACGGGTTTTACGCCTACCAACTGGCGGTTGTCCTCGACGACGGCTGGCAAGGAGTGACCGACATCGTACGCGGCGCAGATCTGCTCGATTCCACGCCACGTCAGCTGTACCTGCAAGAACTGCTGGGCCTGCCGCAACCGCGCTACCTTCATGTACCGCTGATCACCCAGCCCGATGGCCATAAGCTGGGTAAGTCCTACCGATCGCCGCCATTGCCGCCGGACCAGGCCACGCCGTTGCTGCTCCGGGGGCTGCGTGCACTGGGGCAAAAGACGCCGGCTGAACTGGATGACGCTACACCCCGAGAGGTACTGGATTGGGCCGTTGCCCACTGGAACGCCGATTCGATACCCCGCCTAGGTGCTATCGAGGAAGCTCGAATAGACTGAGCTCGCGCCACCGATTCATGATGAGAGAGCACAAAGCTGGCGGAAACGTCGCTTGCAGCCCCATCGCCATCCGTTACCATGCCGCTCCGTCATCGTCTGGTCAGTCAACCTGGGAGGCCAAATGTACATTTATCGATTGGTCCTGCTGCTGGTGGTGGGCATCTATCTATTCTCCCCCGCCATCATGGACTGGTGGATCGACGCCACGGGCGCCTGGTACAGACCCTACATGCTGTGGCTGATCCTGATCGTCGTGACCTTCATTCTGCAGAGCCAACGAGATGCCGATGAGCTTTAGCCTGACCCAGATGATTCTGGTCAGTGCCGCCTACCTGACGTTGCTGTTCGGCGTTGCCTGGGTCAGTGAACGTGGCCTGATCCCGCGCTGGATCATTCGTCACCCGTTGACCTACACGCTGTCACTTGGCGTCTACGCCAGTGCGTGGGCGTTTTACGGCACGGTGGGGCTGGCTTACGAATACGGCTACGGTTTTCTGTCGAGTTATCTGGGGGTGTCCGGCGCTTTCCTGCTCGCCCCCGTCCTGCTTTACCCCATTCTCAAGATCACCCGCACCTACCAGCTCTCATCACTGGCTGACCTGTTTGCGTTCCGCTTTCGCAGCACTTGGGCGGGCGCGCTGACGACCATCTTCATGCTGATCGGCGTCTTGCCATTGCTGGCACTGCAAATCCAGGCCGTGGCCGACTCCATCGGCATTCTCACCCGGGAACCGGTGCGCAACTACGTGGCCTTTGCGTTCTGCGCGCTCATCACGCTGTTCACTATCTTCTTTGGCTCGCGTCACATCGCCACCCGGGAAAAACACGAAGGGCTGGTGTTCGCCATCGCCTTCGAGTCGGTCATCAAACTGGTCGCCATCGGCGGCATCGGTCTGTACGCCCTGTACGGCGTGTTCGATGGACCGCAGAGCCTGGAGCAATGGCTGCTGCAAAACCAGAGCGCACTGGCGGCGTTGCACACCCCCCTGCAGGAAGGCCCATGGCGGACGCTGCTGCTGGTGTTCTTCGCCTCAGCCATCGTGATGCCGCACATGTATCACATGACCTTCACTGAAAACCTCAACCCCCGCTCGCTGGTCAGCGCCAGTTGGGGTCTGCCCCTGTTTCTGCTGCTGATGAGTCTGGCGGTACCCCTGGTGCTGTGGGCAGGGTTGAAACTGGGCGCCACCACCAGCCCTGAATATTTCACCCTGGGCATTGGCATCGCCGCGCACAGCAAGACCTTGGCGTTGCTCGGCTATATCGGGGGACTTTCCGCTGCGAGCGGACTGATCATCGTCACCACGCTGGCGTTGTCCGGCATGGCGCTGAACCACCTGGTGCTGCCGCTTTACCAGCCGCCAGCCGAAGGCAATATCTATCGCTGGCTGAAGTGGACACGGCGCGGCCTGATTGTCGCGATCATCATGGCCGGCTTTGGCTTCTATCTGTTGCTCGGCGCCAAGCAGAATCTGGCGAATCTGGGCATCGTCGCCTTCGTGGCAACATTGCAATTTCTACCCGGCGTGCTGTCGGTGCTGTACTGGCCGGCCGCCAACCGACGCGGTTTCATGGCGGGGCTAATCGCAGGCATCGCGGTCTGGACCATCAGCATGTTGCTGCCGCTGATCGGCGACTTCCAGGGGTTCTACATCCCGCTGCTGAACATGATTTACGTGCTGGATGACACCAGCTGGCACATGGCGGCCATCGCTTCTCTGGCGGCCAACGTGCTGGTGTTCACCCTGATTTCACTGTTCAGCAATCCCAGCCCCGAAGAGGCAAGTGCGGCCGAGGCCTGCGCGGTAGACAACGTTCGCCGCCCACAGCGTCGCGAACTGCACGCCGCCTCCCCCCAGGAGTTCGCCACCCAACTGGCCAAACCCCTGGGCGCGAAGGCTGCGCAGAAGGAAGTCGAACAGGCGCTGCGGGATCTTTATCTGCCATTCGACGAGCGCCGCCCATATGCGCTGCGGCGTTTGCGCGACCGTATCGAGGCCAATCTCTCCGGCCTGATGGGGCCGAGTGTTGCGCAGGACATGGTCGAGACGTTTCTGCCGTACAAATCCGGCAGTGAGAACTACGTCACCGAGGACATCCACTTCATCGAAAGCCGCCTCGAGGATTACCACTCCCGCCTCACCGGCCTGGCGGCAGAACTCGACGCCCTGCGCCGTTATCACCGCCAGACCCTGCAAGAACTGCCGATGGGTGTGTGCTCCCTGGCCAAGGATCAGGAGATCCTGATGTGGAACAAGGCCATGGAAGAGCTGACCGGCATCGGCGCTCAGCGCGTCGTCGGGTCACGGCTCGAGACCATCGTCGATCCCTGGAAGCAGCTGCTGCTGGGTTTCATCAACGTTCCTGACGAACACTTGCACAAGCAGCGCCTGGGCCTCGACGGTCAGACTCGCTGGCTCAACCTGCACAAGGCGGCCATCGACGAGCCGCTCGCGCCGGGTAACAGCGGGCTGGTGATTCTGGTGGAAGACCTGACCGATACCCAGATGCTCGAGGACAAACTCGTGCACTCCGAGCGGCTTGCGAGCATTGGTCGACTGGCTGCCGGCGTTGCCCATGAAATCGGCAACCCGATCACCGGCATCGCCTGCCTGGCGCAGAACCTGCGCGAAGAACGCGAAGAAGACAGTGAGCTGACGGAAATCAGCAGCCAGATTATCGAACAGACCAAGCGCGTCTCCCGCATCGTGCAGTCACTGATGAGCTTCGCCCACGCCGGTGGACATCAACACGCCGACGAGCCCGTGTGCCTGGCGGAGGTGGCGCAGGATGCCATTGGTCTGCTGGCGCTGAACCGGCGCAATTTCGAAGTGCAGTTCTATAACCTCTGCAACCCCAACCACTGGGTGGACGGCGATCCACAACGTCTTGCACAGGTGTTGATCAATCTGCTGTCCAACGCCCGCGACGCATCACCCGCCGGCAGTGCAGTGCGCGTGAAAAGCGAGGCCTCCGAACACACGGTCGATCTGATCGTCGAAGACGAAGGCAGCGGCATTCCGAAAGCCATCATGGACCGCTTGTTCGAACCTTTCTTCACCACCAAGGATCCGGGCGAAGGAACAGGACTGGGCCTCGCGCTGGTCTATTCCATCGTTGAAGAGCATTATGGACAAATCACCATCGACAGCCCGGCTGACCCCGAGCACCAACGCGGAACCCGGATTAGGGTGACCTTACCGCGACATGTCGAAGCGACGTCCGCCGTGAACTGAGACCGTCGAGAGAACCGAATCAATGCCTCACATTTTGATCGTGGAAGACGAAACCATCATCCGCTCCGCCCTGCGTCGACTGTTGGAACGTAATCAGTACCAGGTCAGCGAAGCCGGATCCGTGCAGGAAGCTCAGGAACGTTTCAGCATCCCTTCGTTTGACCTGATCGTCAGCGATTTACGCCTGCCCGGCGCCCCCGGCACAGAGCTGATCAAGCTCGGCCAGGGCAAACCCGTGCTGATCATGACCAGTTACGCCAGCCTGCGCTCGGCCGTGGAC
>LIDZ01014710.1_pt8 | contig 19742 bp, 15 predicted proteins | sample 644651 | NCBI WGS metagenome assembly LIDZ01 (sample SAMN03856242, study PRJNA289617) | food metagenome | isolation source: wine grapes on drying loft during traditional withering process | host: Vitis vinifera cv. Corvina | place: Italy: Gargagnago di S. Ambrogio di Valpolicella | collected 2014-01 | reverse complement strand
CCTGAGCTCTGCAGAAGGTAATTTATGATATCTTCATGATCAATAGCCTGCTTATCCTCAGGGTAAACCAAATCGAGATAGCGAATCTGATGAAGCTCTGCTTCCGTATAACCAAGCATATCGCAAAGAGCCGGATTGGATTGGAGCACAGTCCCGTCTTTCGTAGAGACCACTGCAAACCCGATAGAAGACCGCATGTACAGCTGCTCAAAAATAAAGTCAGACACTGTGAGCTCCTCCTCTGAGATAGTGGGACTAAATTATTATTATTATACCTTTTCTTCGGAATATTTGCTGTATATATGAAGCTTCTTCGCGTTTGTGCGTGCTGAATGCTCTTCCAATAATACTAAAATAACAGGCTGCAGTTCGGTTAACGATCTGCAGCCTGTTTTGCTAAAGAGACAGTGGTTTGCAGCTTTAGGCAATTTTCAAGCAGGAATGGTCTACTACGTTTCTTCACTTCAAGTGATAATAACCTTATAACAAATTCATGGAGGTCTATTATGTTAACACAACAAGTCCCGATTGGCTCCGGTTTTGGAGCTTCTACTACCGCTGACGAGATCATTCGCGGCATTGATCTAAGTGGCACAATCGCCATCGTCACCGGCGGTTATTCCGGTATCGGTCTGGAGACCACACGTGTACTTCGTTCAGCAGGTGCGAAGGTTATCGTTCCAGCACGCGATCTTGACAAGGCTTCGGCTGCGCTGAAGGAGATAGAAGGAGTAGAGATCGAAGCTATGGATCTGATGGACCCGGCTTCAATCGATGCCTTTGCCGAGAAGTTTCTGGCCTCTGGCCAACCACTGCACATTCTAGTGAACAGCGCAGGCATCATGGCTACTCCCCTATTGCGTGATGCGCGGGGATATGAGTCGCAATTCGCAACAAACCATCTGGGCCACTTCCAGTTGGTGGCACGCCTATGGCCTGCTTTACGCCAAGCGAATGGGGCCCGAGTAGTCTCAGTATCCTCCTGGGGTCATCGCCAATCCCCCATCGTGTTTGACGATCCCAATTTCAAACGCCGCGACTATAATCCAATGTCAGCCTATGGTCAGTCGAAGACGGCCAACATCCTCTTCGCACTTGCGGTGGACAAGCGTGGTAAAGCTGAGGGCATACGTGCCTTCTCGCTTCATCCGGGCAGCATCGTCGAAACGGGCCTCTCTAGATTCGCATCGAAGGAGCAGTTGCAAGCGATGGGGATGATTGATGAGGACGGAAAACCTATCCTCGACCCGTCGAAGAACCTGAAAACGGTCGAGCAAGGGGCTGCGACCAGTATCTGGTGCGCAATAAGTCCGCAGTTGGATGACATCGGCGGCGTCTATTGTGAGAACAATGACATCGCCCCGTTGGTGGTGGATGCGGCTAAATGGAACAATGATTCGGTGCGCCGAGTTGGATCACTGGCTCTTGGTGTCATGCCTTATGCCGTCGATCCTGAAGCCGCTGATCGCCTCTGGAGCCTGAGCGAAGAGCTATTAGGATGGACGCCAACTTATCGGGGATAAGCACATATAGAAGCTGATCATCTGACCGATTTGACAACAACAACCCGCCGAGAACATAATCTCAGCGGGTTGTTGTCGTAGAATCTATGAAGTCTTAATTGCGTGGGCCAAAATAGAAAAGAGGTTTATAAAACTGCTGTAATAGCAATTTCATAAACCTCTTCTTCATTTAAGTGATGCGGTCAAGAGGACTCGAACCTCCACGATATTGCTATCACTGGCACCTGAAGCCAGCGCGTCTGCCAATTCCGCCATGACCGCATATTATGTAAGTAGTGATTAATGGTGCAATCACCGTAATTAAGACTTTACTCCTTTTTAGAATAAAATGCAAGATATTTTTTCTCGCTCACCTTACTTTAGGCATTATCACCTTCAATCCCCTACATAACGATTATTCGCAGCACCAAAACCCACAACCAGCAACAGCACACTTGCACCCAGCAGCAACACTAGCGGAATACTCCAGCTGTTAGTAACATCGTGAAGTAATCCAAACAATACCGGCCCTGATGCAGCCAATAAGTAACCAACAGACTGGGCCATCCCGGAGAGTTCGCTGGCTTCTTGGGTGGTTCTTGTGCGCAGGCTGAAGAACATCATCACCAGACCAAAAGCAAAACCACCAGCGATACCGATACAAATTGCCCATAAGGCCATCCAGTCGCTACTACCGAACCAAACTCCGCTGATCCCAAGGATGAAAAGTACAGAACTAATAATGACCAGCGGACGCTGATTCTTCATACGTCCAGCCCACAGCGGTACGAAAAAAGTAAAGGGCAGTTGGGCCAGCTGCATCAGTGAAAGAATCCAGCCCGCATGGCTTGAAGTCATGCCGCGTTCAACCAGAATCACAGAGAACCAGGCAATCAAGACATAATAGAGCAGCGACTGCAGGCCCATAAACAGAGTAACCTGCCAGGCCAGCTTGGAACGCCACATATTTCCTGTTGTGGAGGAGGTAGTATTCCTGCTCCCTTGACCCAGTTTACGCATTTGCGGAATCCAGAACAGGGTGGCCAGAGCAGCGATCACGAACCAGAGGGCTAAGGTTCCTCTCCAGCCTAGGCCAGAATTTGCCAAGGGTACACTTATACCTGAAGCAGTAGCAGCGCATATATTCATAGAAACCGTATAGACTCCAGTCATTAGACCGATATGATGCGGAAATTTTCCTTTGATTAACCCTGGCAGCAGCACATTGCAGACGGCTATCGAAAGACCGAGCATGGCTGTACCTGTTAACAGCATTACCGCTCCTGCTGATGAGCGAATCAAAATACCGATAGCCAGTGTAAGCATGGAAACTAACAGGACATTCGCCAACCCAAAACGACGCGCCAGCTTCGGTGCAAACGGTGATACCAACGCAAAAGCAAGTAAAGGCAAGGTGGTAATGGCTCCTGCTAATGTATTAGTTAACCCCAGATCATCGCGGATCGTTTCCAGCAGAGGTCCAACAGAGGTAAACGGAGCACGTAGTGCAGCCGCCACAAATATGATTCCCAGCACCAGTAGCCAAACCTCATACCTAGAGCCGGACAAGCCTGTATATAGAATCTTTCCTTCTATTAATTCGTTTTTTTCTACTGTCATGTTTCTCTCTTGCTGCGTTGCCTTCATCCTGTTTCCTCCCGGTTGCCAAAAAACACACGATATCATTATACCTCTCATCTATAGCCACTGTACAAAGTTTCATTTATATTTAGTTCAGGATTGACAAATGGGTTAACCATCTTTAGTATCCTTAGAATAACGCTTAATTGAGAATTAGTCTCAACTAAGCTCGTACATAAAAATACAGAAAAGAGTGAACACCGATGCTGCGTCGTTTTTTTTCCTATTATAGACCTTATAAAAAGTTGTTTATTCTGGACTTTTCCTGCGCTGTGGGTGCGGGTCTGCTCGAGCTTGCTTTTCCGGTTGCAGTCAACAAATTCATTGACGATCTGCTGCCAGGACAAGATTGGCCGTTAATTCTAATCGCCTGTATTGCTCTGATGGTTATTTATGCTGTAAATACGGCTATGCAATATATTGTCACTTACTGGGGGCATATGTTAGGGATCAACATCGAAACGGATATGCGGAAAAAAATGTTCGAGCACATCCAGAAGTTATCCTTCCGCTTCTTCGATAATAACAAAACCGGCCATTTGATCGGCCGTATTACCAATGACTTGAATGATATCGGCGAGGTGGCGCATCATGGACCTGAGGATGTGTTTATCGCATTTATGACGCTGATCGGCGCTTTCCTCCTTATGGCCCAAATTAATCTGCAGCTGGCTATTATCACTTTCGTTATCGTTCCTTTGATGGGCTGGATCATTATTCACTTTGGACGCAATATGACCTCCACCTACCATCGGCTCTTTGGAAACGTAGGCAGCTTCAATGCCCGCATCGAAGACAATGTAGGCGGAATCCGGGTGGTGCAGTCTTTTGCCAATGAAAATTATGAAAAAGAACTCTTCGCCATCGATAATCAAATGTTCCGCCAAACAAAGCTGCTTGCTTATAAGCTCATGGCCAAAAGCTCCTCGATCAGCTATATGATGACACGTCTGATTACTATTGTTGTAATGGTCTGCGGGGCCTGGTTCTTCATTCAAGGGAAACTGCAAATCGGAGAATTTGTCGCATTTATCCTGCTGTCCAATGTCTTCTTCCGCCCGATTGAGAAGATCAATGCCGTAATCGAGAGCTACCCGAAGGGAATTGCCGGCTTCCGACGTTACCTGGAAATTATGGATACGGAGCCTGATATCAAAGACAAGCAAGATGCTCTTGAAGTGGCCTCTCTGCGAGGAGATATTGACTTTAAAGATGTATCCTTCGGTTATGATGACAACCGCAACGTGCTGGAGCATATTAACCTGAAGGTTAAAGCTGGGGAGACCATTGCTTTTGTCGGCCCTTCTGGAGCAGGTAAAACCACCATTTGCAGCCTGCTGCCCCGTTTCTATGATGTGACTGGTGGCGGAATCTCGATTGATGGAACCGATATCCGCGAATTGAAGCTCTTCTCCCTGCGGAAGCAGATCGGTATTGTGCAGCAGGATGTATTCCTGTTCTCCGGCACGATTAAGGAGAATATTGCCTATGGTAAACTGGATGCGGAGTTGACGGAGATCTGGGAAGCGGCCAGACGCGCGCACTTGGAGGAATTAATCCAGAGCTTGCCGGACGGTATGGATACGGTCATCGGGGAACGCGGCGTGAAGCTGTCTGGTGGACAGAAGCAGCGGCTGGCGATTGCCAGAATGTTCCTCAAGAATCCACCGATTCTGATCCTGGATGAAGCAACCTCCGCACTCGATACGGAGACGGAAGCGGCGATTCAGCAATCGCTCGCCGATCTGTCTGTGGGCAGAACAACCCTTGTGATTGCCCACCGTCTGACAACGATCAAAAATGCGGACCGCATTATAGTTGTGACGGAAGAAGGCATTGCCGAAGAAGGCCGGCATGAGGAGCTGGTCAACGCTGGAGGAACTTACAGCCGGTTGTATCAGGCGCAATATAATGCCTAGAATAATTCTTAAATCCTAAAATAAACAACAACCTTCTGCTATTACGCCATTGTTGGCAGCAGAAGGTTGTTTGCTGTACTAGTTAAGGCTCGATCGTACCCAGGAAACGAATCGCCAGCTCTCGATAGAAGCTGATCGATTGCAGATAGGCCTCTATATCGACCCACTCATCAGGCTGATGGGCCAAGCTTTGGTCGCCGGGTCCATAGATCAGAATAGGCAATCTGCCGTGGTCATGCAGTACCGAGCCGTCCGTATAATAAGAAACACCCTGTACCTGTTCAACTGCTTCACCGGTAATATCAAGCGCAGTGCGGATCAGCAGTTGGGCTGGATCTGTATACACGGAGCTGCGGTCCAGTACGGACTCCACTTGATAGCGGTACTCGGGGTGAAGCTGCTGAATATCCCGTAGTTTCACCTCTATTTCTGCCAATAATTGCGCATGGTCTAGCGGAGGAACCGTACGAATATCCACATCAATGGTACAGCGGTCCGGTATCACATTCGTCTGGATGCCTCCCTCAATTCTGTTCACGGACAGGCTGCTTGTGCCCAGCACAGGATCAGCTGCTTTCCATTCCAGGGAATGGCGGTGCAAGAGTGCAATGATTTCGGTCATCCCCTCGACAGCATTCAAGCCGAGATGCGGCATAGAGCCGTGTGCGCTGCGCCCAAATAAGGAGATTCGCAGCCATAAAGCACCTTTATGTCCCACGGCCACCTTGCTGCTCGTCGGCTCGCCGATGACGAGTCCATCCAGATCGTGCAGGCTGTTATGCTCTGCGTACATGCGGGCACCGCAGCTGTCTACCTCTTCCCCTGCCGTAGCCAGGAAGATCAGATCGCCATCCAACTGGATACCCTCCTGATGAAGCGAGGCGGCGGCGAGCAGCATGGCCGCCAGTCCGCTTTTCATATCGGAAGTCCCTCGTCCATACATACGGTTACCGTCAATCACGGCTCCATGAGGATCATAAGCTCCGGCCGTGGTGGTCCAAGGGCTGACCGTATCCAAATGCCCACAGAACATTAGCCGCTTGCGTCCACTCCCTTTAAGCACTAACTCCAGATTGCTGCGCCCTTCTTCCAGAGAACTTATACTGCTGGTCATTCCGAGTTCCTGCAAAAAGTCCTGCAGCACCAGTGACAGCCGATGTTCGTTCCCAGGGGGATTGCATGTATCCACAGCTATCAGTCTCTGCAAGAAAGGAATGGCCATTTCCCGACCCATTACACTCTTCATTCTTCTAGTTCCTCCTGTGCCTACTGATTTCAGCTCTACTAAACTGAAATCTACCTTATTCCGGTAACAAGCGCAAGCCCGAAAAGAGAAACCATCCAGTTGCAGAGCAGCTTCATCATCCCTTTACCGCACTCCCTGCCACACCCTGGATAATGTACCTTTGTCCAATGAGGAAAATGATCAGCATAGGAATAATACCCGCCGTAGCCGCCGCCATCATTCCGTTATAGTCCACATTGTTCTCCAGAATAAAATTCTGCAACCCTAATGGAACTGTATACAGGTCTTTATCCAATAGGAAGACAAGCGCGTTCTCATAATCGTTCCAGTGCCAGGAGAAATCAATGATGGCAAGGGTAGCGAGCGCAGGCTTAGCCAGCGGCAGGATAAGCTGGAAGAAAATGCGGAAATGGCCAGCCCCATCAATAAACGCCGCTTCGGAAATTTCAGCGGGTACCGTGAGGAAGAATTGCCGCAGCATAAATACTCCGAAGATTGTAAACATTCCCGGAAGAATCAGTGCCCAGTGGGTATTGTAAATCCCCGCCCATTCGAACATGATGAATTTCGGCACGAACAGCACCTGCGGCGGCACCATCATCATAGACAGGTAGACAAGGAATAACGCCTCCCGTCCTTTAAACTGTATCCGCGCAAATCCATAGGCGGCAAAGGAAGATAGAAATACGGCACCGATCATGCTGATCAGTGATATTTTTAAAGAATTCAAATAATAGGTCACAAAGCTGTCGCTGCCTGTCCATACCTTGATGTGATGCTCCCAGTTCAAGCTCGATGGTATCCACTGAATCGGGTATACAAACACGTCTGCGGGAGATTTGAACGAAGTGCTGATCATCCAGACAAAGGGTACGATCATTAATAAGGCGAAGCCGGACATGATCAGTGTCATAATTATTTTTTGGATATTGATGAAGGAATCCGCTTTGATCTCAGGCGTGTTCCGTGTAGCCGGTTCCACAGTAGTTACTCTCTCCATTGCTATTCCTCCTCAATAATGAACCCAGCGTTTTTGTCCGAGCCACTGGAGCACGGTAAAGATCATGATAATCACGAACAGTGCCCAGGAAATCGCTGCAGCATATCCCATTTCGTAATAGCGGAAGGCATTCTGATAAATAAACAGTGACAGTACCGTGGTACTGTTCCCAGGTCCGCCTTGGGTAATGGCCTGAATGATTCCGAAGTTCTTGATCGTCATAATTAGACCGGTGATCAGCAGCAGGAAGGTTGTCGGGCTCACTAATGGCCACATGATCCGCCGAATAATCTGCCACGGCCGAGCCCCGTCAATTTTGGCCGCTTCCATCAGTTCTTCGGGAATTTCCTGCAGGGCAGCCAAGTAGATGATCATATTGTAGCCGAGCATAAACCAGACCCAAATGATATCGATGGCATACATGGACGATTCCGTAGTAGACAGCCAGCCGGGCGGATGGGTAATCCCAATCCCTTTTAGGAAGCCGTTAATGGGACCGGAAGAGGGCTGAAACAGCAGCATCCAGACAAAGGCGACCGCAACCCCACTGGTTATATAGGGCATGAAGTAGAGCGCCCGCAGGGTTTTTTGAAAATAAACGGATTTGTTCAGCGCCACAGCCACAATAAAAGACAGGACGATTGATATCGGAACGGCCAGGAGAAACACAAATGTATTCTTCAGCGCTACAAAAAACAGCTCATCTCCAAGCATCCTTCTGATATTGGCCAGCCCGATAAAATGCGTCTCTGGACTCATAAACTTGTAATCGGTGAACATCAGATAGAAAGAATAGGCCGCCGGTATAATAAAAAACAGCAATACCCCGAGCATATTTGGACCGATAAAAATATATCCCAACCTACTCTGCCTTTTCATCCATGATTTGTTCATTGTTCCCCCACTCCTTATATGTGTGATCTCGTTTTAAGCATAACAAGAGCACCTGTGTCTTATAAGGAACATAACCGCTGACCTGATATCACAGAAATACACAATTTAAGCAGAGTGTTTATAGTGGCACAAGTGCAGAAATGTTCTATCGCGCTCCATTCGGGGTTGTAAAAAAAATAGCCGCCCCAATTAGGGACGACTGTGCTTAAGCCTATCAATTACTTGCCTTGGAGCTTCAGGAAATCATTATGACGTTTCACCATATTCTGTACCGTTTCGGCTGCGGTCTGATTCCCAAGAAAGTATTTCTCGTATTCCTGGGCGCGCATATCTACTATTTCTTGAGCTATTCCACGTACAAAGGTTGGTGTCTTATCATTGTAGAGTACAAATTCCAAAGATTTCTTATCATAAGAATCCGCATGGTCACCCAGTAGATGATCAATGGCGGTCTGCTGATCGACTGCATTGGAAGAAGGTAGACGACCTCCGGCTGCCATCGGAAGCATACCTCCATCAGCGTACCATTTCAGAAACTCCCAGGCGGCATCCTTATTCTTGGATTTTGAATTAATGGAGATAAAATCACCCAAGCCGCCGCTCTTCACGAAATCCGCTTCATTCCCGGTCAATCTCGGCACAGGTGCAAAAGCGATCTGAAAGTCACGCGGGAATTCTGTAGTATTGTTGGAGCTGCGGATCAGCCACTCTCCGATGTTAATCATTGCCGATTCACCGCCGAGGAACATATTTTCCACAGGCATTTTCGAGGTTAATTGCTCACCCAGGGGTGGCGTGGTTAGATCGTCCTTCATCATGCCATTCAGGGTTTCCAACCACTGGGTCACTAGCGGATCATCCATATTGGAGGTACCATCTGCCTTTACATAACCATCCTTGACCAAGACGGAATCCAGCGGATCGACCAGTGAGGCGGTATGCTGCACCAGACCGTATTTAAAGCCCTCTGCTTTAAGCTTTACCGCGTATTCTCTTGCTTCATCCCAGGTCCAGGCCGTAGGAATAGCTAAGCCTGCTTTATCCAGTGCTTCCTTATTAAGTGCAAAGAAAAATGAATTTTTCTTGGTCGGCATTCCATAGTATTTATCATCAACTTTCCAGGAAGCCGCGTCCGCACCCATTTTCTCATCAATATTGTAATCCGTATATCCACTCAGATCGAGCGCAATGTTGCCCTTTACACGCTTATCCAGATTAGTCAGTGTGTAATTGACATACAGATCGACATTTTGTCCTGTAGAGAGTGCGGTATCCAGCTTCAGATTGCCATCATCATCATTCACAAACCGCACATATTCTACCTGAATATCAGGATGTTCTGCGTTCCAGGTATCCATGACCTCCTGCGGGCCATTCTCCGGCGGCACAGCACCCCACATAGTAAGCTTCACTGGCCCACTGCCCGATCCTTCTCCACCGTCTGCCTTATTGTTGCCTCCGCATCCGCCTAGCACACCGAGCATCAGCACACACACTGTTAGTACGGTCAACCATTTTTTATTTCTCATAGCTCCTGCGACCTCCCTGATTTGAAGTGGATTGTACTTCCCTTACATCGTAGCAGGGATACCGTATGCATTTTAAGCAACAAATCCACCTTCCTTAGTGAACAAATATACGGAATTTGCGGCTCGCAGGACGATGTTCAGATACACACATTTCTTCTACTCTACTAGGGCCGGTGGCGATACTGACTCGGTGTGCAGCCCGTCCAGCGCTTAAATATTTTGATAAAATAATTATCATTGGCAAAGCCAACTCTGTGTCCAATCTCGTGGACCGGCAAATCCGTTTCCCGCAAATACTTCGCCGCCCTCTCCATTCGCACGCCATGTAAATAATGGATTAAGGTATGCCCCGTTTTCTTTTTAAAGAGCGCACTCACATAATTCTCCCCCATCATCACATAGCGGGACATGAATTTGACGGTTATATCCTGATCGTAATGCTGGCCGATGTATTCGATGATTTTATTAATCTCAGGATGGGTAACAACTGGCTCACCCACAGGCTCCAGCAGGGATTGAAAACCGGAAGTTGAGACAGCCACCACCTCATCATCAGCCGGTACAATCTCTTCTGCCACCGAATTCTCGACTGGCTGGGCGCTCGCATCCAGTTCGCCGCTAACCTTGCGCAGCGTATCCCGCAATGAATTCACGCTCATCGACAGCTTCAGAATATAATTGGAGGCTCCATATTCCATCGCTTGGCGGACATATTCGAACTCGCTCATACAGGTCAGCATAATAAATTTGGTATTCATTCCTGCTTGTCTGGTCTGCTTCAGCAGCTCGATACCATTCATCCCGGGCATCACTATGTCTGCAAGCACCAGATCTGGAGAGAGCCTAGTGATCATTTCCAGTGCTTCCGTACCGTTGCCGGACTCACCGATCACGTTGAAGCCCAGCTCCTCCCAGGAAATGATCTCCCTTACCGACTCTCTTACGAATACTTCATCCTCCACTAGCAGTACGCTCCACATGGCTTGCCCCCCCTTAATCTTCCGTTAGCTGTCCCTGCTTATAGGGCGTTGATAATAAAAAGGGAATATTGAACCGAATCAATGTACCCGGTGTAAGGCTGATGATCGTAAGCTCGCTTTGCCCTTTGAACAGAAGACGTAAACGTTCCTTCAGATTGGACAGCCCGATCCCCGGTCTGCTGCGTGTGAGCTGTATCCGTCGCGATTCTTCCATCCCAATCCCGTTATCCTCTACCTCTAGCATAAGCTGCCCTTTATCATTCTTATAGATCCGGATGCGGATCAGGCCCCGCTCGGTAAGCTGCCCGACACCATGGCGGATCGCGTTCTCCACCAATGGCTGTAAGCTGAGTTTGGGCACTAGCGCATACTCCAGTTCATCCGCAAACTCACAAGTTACCTCGAAGCTGTCGCGATAACGGATACGCTGAATATGCAGATAAGCCTGCACCAGCTCAATCTCGTCTTTCAAATATACCAACTCCACCTGTGCATTCAGGCTGACCTCCAGCAGCTTGCCTAGGGAGACGCACATCTCGGAAATTTCCTCATTCCCGCTGCGAATAGCACTCCATTTCATCGTATTTAAAGTATTCAGCAGAAAGTGCGGATTCATCTGAGCCAGCAGCATATGGAAGTGGACAGCCTCCTTTTGCCGTTCCTCGGCCTTCAACTGCCCGATCAGCTTATTCGTATCATCGAGCATCGTGTTAAAGGTTCGGGTCAGCTCCAGTACCTCACCGCGACTTCTCCCTTCGGGAATGCGGATCTTCAGATTTTTGCGGACGACATCCTTCATCTTGTTCTGCAAATGGGACAAGGGACGAGTGAAGGTGGCCGAGATCATAAAAGCCATCAATACAAACGCAGCAGTGAAGCCAAAAAAGGTCAGAAAATAACGCTGCTTAAGTCCCGAAATTTCATCAAAAAGCACAGTAAGCGGAATACGATTTACCATGTACCAATCCAAGGATTCAATATAAACATAATTGACCAGCGTGCCTGATCCCTCATCAGTCAGATAAGCCCGCGTAGGGTTCTGGGCAATTTCCTTGGTGATTTCCAGAGAAAGAGCAGCATCCTTGGAAGAACGGGCTACCGTCTCACCCTTGCCTGTAATCAGAAAATATTCTTGGTTACTCATTGAGGCCTTCAGAACCGACTGGAACCAGAAGGAATAGTCGATACTGATTCTAGCCAGACCATAAGGCTTGCCACTGCTATCTTTCATATAAGCGTAGAGCGACAGCAGATAGGGGCTTGCGGAAACCTCACGCAGCACATTGTTCTCGTCTCTGGAGTCCCACTGGTAAAATAGCTCATCATTGCTAAGATGCTGACGAAAACGTTCTCTGTAAGGAGCATACGCCAAAGCTTTTTTGGGTAGATAAGAAGTGTATACGCTCTCATGGAAGTCCATCAATGTAAAATACACGGACGGATTATATAGAAAAAAGCTATTATTAAGCATTTTGAATTTCTCTTCAATCAACGACTTGTTCTCCAAAGTAGTCCGACTTAAGGGTGAAGTCAATACATTGCGAACCACCGAATCCTGTTCCAGAAAGATCAGTGTCTTAAAGGCAATGCTCATCTGATCCTCCAGCGTTCCGTACATCTGTACCAGTTGCTCGTGACTCTGTTGGCTGATTTTTTCCTCGACCAGAGATTCAATCTGCCTGTAATTATAGACATTGAGCACACTGAAGGGCAGCAGAATGAGAATAAGGAAGGCTCCGAACAGCCTGTATCTCAGCTTTTGCGGTAAAAAGGTTTTCCAGTCCGGCTTCTTCATTCTAAGTCAGCTCTCCCCACTCGTTAGTGCCCCAATTATATCATCAGCTCCATCAACCCAGCCGAAATTACCTGAAATTGCATTGTTTTGTTGCATCTTACGCCGCAGAACAAGCTTGGCCTACACAGATTTGTTCTATCCATGCCGCTAAACACGATGCCGCTTCCTATATTCCGTAGGACTCATCCCCATAGTCTTTGAGAACACCCGGCTGAGATAAAACCCGTTCTCATAGCCGCATCTTTCGGCAATCTGGGTCAGGTTCAGTTCACTATCCTGGAGCAGTTTCTTGGCTCTCTTTAAGCGAATTGACTTTAAATACTGGGAAGGCGTCTCCTGAAAAGCTTCCTGAAACCGGCGGGTCAGCTGTACCGGGCTTAAAGCCAGACTACGGGCGATGTTCTGCAGACTTAGCGACGTTCCGGCATGCTGCTCCAGCAGTGCTGCAGCCTCCGCCATCAGGGCATCCTCGGTGAATTTCCGCTCTCTTACAACCTCCATCCTGCTCTCCAATTGATGCAGCAGCCAAAGATCCGCGATGAGATGTGTCTTCCAGTCCTGAATGAGCGGGCCGCTGTCCTCGCTGGATTGGCGTAAATAAGCATAGTTGGAGCTCAGACGTTTCGTATCGTTGATATGAAACTTGCCTGCTGAGAGCACCAGTCTTAATGTCTCCTCCTCATTACAGTTGAACTGAATATAATGAAAGGTTAGCGGCGTAACTGTTTCTCTGTGAAAGGTGACTCCGGGAGGGCAAACCACGAGATCCCCAAAGCTCGCACTTCCGCTATGCTGTCCAATCTCATACTTGAAGACACCCTCCTCTACGGCAAAAGCTACCCACGAATTATAGCAATCACTAGCGAGCGCGAACTGTCCCTTCTGCTTCCAGTAGATATGGTTCAAGAGCTCCATAAAGTTCTCCCTCTGAAATAAAGTATATGGATAATGATATATTAGTGCATTTTAAAAGTAAATGAACAACGTCAATATGAAATTATAGATATGCTAATCCAATCCTATACAAAGAGGTGCAAAATCATGAAACAGGAGCTTGTGCAAAAAGACATCACCGTTATCGGTGGTGGCTTGGCGGGAGTCTGTGCAGCGATCGCTGCGGCAAGACTGGGGCAACAGGTGGCACTTGTGCAGAACCGCCCCGTGTTAGGCGGTAATTCCAGCAGTGAGGTTCGTGTCTGGGTCTGCGGCGCAACGGCACACGGAACCAACCGTTATGCCCGAGAAACTGGGATTATGGGCGAATTGTTCGTGGAGAATCAATATCGCAATCCTGAAGGAAATCCCTATCTCTGGGATCTGGTCGTGCTTGAGGCTATTAAAGCCGAATCCAACATTACGTTATATCTGAACACAGATGTGCATGAGGTAGAAGCAGAGGGGAACGAGACAGACCGGAGGATTATTTCAGTGACTGGCTGGATGATGGGCTCGGAGCGAAAAATCCGCTTCGCGAGCAGCATCTACCTGGACTGCACGGGAGATGGATTAATCGGATTTCTGGCTGGAGCTAAATTTGCCTTGGGACGGGAAGCCCGCAGCGAGTACGGGGAGGAATGGGCTCCGGAGATAGCTGACAATATTACGCTCGGCAGTACGATCCTGTTCTATACCAAGGATGCCGGAATGCCTGTAAGCTTCGTCCCCCCTTCCTTTGCCAAAAATATCGCCGACACCTCCATTCCCATCCGCCGTGTCATCAAAAGTGGTGACTCCGGCTGCCATTACTGGTGGATTGAATGGGGGGGTGAGCATGATGCCGTGCACGATAACGAGCTGATCCGTGATGAGCTGTGGGCTGTCATTTACGGGATCTGGGACTATATCAAAAATTCCGGCAAATTTGCGGCGGACAATATGACCTTGGAATGGGTGGGTTCCCAGCCCGGCAAACGGGAATATCGACGTTTCACCGGTGACTATGTGCTGAACCAGAATGATATCATCGAGCAGCGTGATTTCGCGGATGCGGTAGCCTTCGGCGGCTGGTCGATTGATTTGCATCCGCCCCAGGGCATGTATGCTAAAGCCAGCGGCTCCAAGCATATGCACGCCGATGGAGTATATCATGTCCCGTTCCGTTCCCTGTACTCCGCGAATGTAAACAACCTGCTGATGGCTGGACGGGATATCAGCGCCTCGCATGTTGCCTTTGGGACAACGCGCGTAATGGCAACTTGCGCAGTGATTGGCGAAGCGGCCGGAACCGGTGCCGCACTAAGTGCCAGTAAGGGCATTTCTCCGCGCCAGCTTCATGACTACCATCTTGCTGAATTAAGACAAACGCTGCTAAGACAGGATGCTTCCATTATCGGACTGCGAAACAGCGATGAGCTGGATTTGGCTCGCACAGCTGCGGTAACAGCCTCCAGCACCTTATCAGCCATCGAAATCAACCAGCCGGGCGCAACCTTCCCTTTGATTCAGGATGCCGCTCTCCTGCTGCCTGTTGATCCGGGTTTATCCGGATTCCAGCTGCTGCTGGATATCAAGCAACCGACTGAAATCACCGTAGAGCTGTGGGATACCGGACGCAAGGAAAACTATGTACCCCATACGCAGATAGCCACTGCAACAACCCGTGCAGAAGCAGGCCAACAGCAGTGGGTATCCTTCGATCTGGAATGGCAGCCGCTGGAGCCGCAGAATGCTTTTATTATCATTAGAGCCAACGCTGCTGTGAACCTCTATCATTCTGAGGAGCCGCTGAACGGTGTGCTTATCTTCTTCAAGAATGACCAAGCCCATGTCTCCAAAGACCTTGAAGATCACTCAGCGGATCAGTTAGTTGTCCTCTGGAAGATGCAGAATAAAGCCCGCCAGCCCTTCTGCTGCCGGGTTAGCTCTGCAACCGCTGCGTTCGCGGCCCATAACGTTATTAACGGATATCACCGGCCGTTCGGCGGACCGCAAGCCTGGCTGTCACAGCCTATGGCAGATGGAGTGCCAGAATGGCTGCAACTCCAGTGGCAGCAGGAGCAATCCTTGGCTGAAATTCATCTGACCTTCAATGATGATGTGAATGAGGATCTTGTGAATCTGCATCATCACCGCACCCCATTCGCTATTATCCCTGAGCTGGTGCGCAATTACCGAGTTGAAGCCCGCTCAGCAAACGGAGAATGGAATGTAATCCTCAGAGCTACCGATAACCATAAACGTAAATGTGTGCATAAGCTGTCCCAGCCCATCCAGACTGACTGTCTCAAGGTTGTGATAGAATCCACTAATGGCAGCCGCCATGCGGAGTTAATTGAGATTCGAGCTTACGGGGAAGCAGCATTGTTCGGATAATTTCAGTTTCATCGAGAAATATAAGGATAAGTTATTGCGTGAAGCGCATATAAATTCTTATATTTTAAAAAAAGCTATCGGATCGTCCCTTGGACGTTGCGATAGCTTTTCTTCATAAACCGTAAAACATCCTATTTATTCGCAATATGCACTTTCAGCAATTTGCCCTTCACGGTGGTATCTTTCATTGCTTGCAGCACCAGCTGGCCTTTGCCGTTCAGGATGTCTACATAAGACACGTTATCTTGAATTGTAATAATCCCGATGTCGTCCACAGTCATTCCTTCAAGCTTAGCCAGTGTGCCGACAAAATCGACCGCTCTGAGCTTCTTTTTCTTGCCGCCATTGAAGTACAGCTTCATGATCGCTTCGTTCAGATCCTCGCTTTTGTTCTTCTTCTGGACAGGCTTCTTGTTAATCTTCTGCTCGAAGGCATCCTTTGCAAAGGCAACAGCAGCATCGGATGGTGCTTTCATAATCGGCAGACTGAAGCCGATAAAGCTTTCGATTTCTCTAACCCATTTATGCTCATTTGGCGTAGCAAAAGTAATCGCTTTGCCGGTCTTCCCCGCACGTGCGGTTCTGCCAGTACGATGTACATAGCTTTCTTTTTCCAGCGGGATATCATAATTAATGACATGGGTGATATTCTCAATATCAATGCCTCGGGCCGCTACGTCGGTGGCGATCAGATAACGGAACTGCCCTCTTTTGAAAGCATTCATGACCTCAAAGCGCTCGTCCTGCATCATGCCCCCGTGGATTTTATCACAAGGATATTCCAGATCGGCCAGCCCTCTGAACAAAGCATCCACCTGATCTTGCGTCCGGCAAAAAATAATACAGCTATCCGGATTCTCTACAGTGATGATATCACTCAGCAGTGAGAATTTAGCAGCTTGTACCACTTCAATCAAAGCATGTTCAATCGTTGCAGTCGTAATTCCGCTCGCCTCAATCTCGATATCTACAGGTTCGCTCATATATTTGCGGCATAGGTTCTTCACGACTTCCGGTAGGGTAGCGGAGAACAGCATCGTTACGCGATCCTTAGGCAGCAGCTTGATGATTTTCTCTACCTGCTCGATAAAGCCCATGTTCAGCATTTCGTCGGCTTCATCAATCACCAGATATTTAATCCGGTTTAAGGGCAGTGAGCCTCTTTCAATATGATCAAATACACGTCCGGGTGTGCCCACGACAACATGCGTTTTTTGTGTCATTTCGGCTTTCTGTGGAGCAAAGGGCTGTTTGCCGAACAAGGCCACTGCCTTGATCCGTTTGAAGCGTCCGATATTGGTAATGTCCTCTTTCACCTGTGCGGCAAGCTCCCGGGTCGGGGTGAGGATTAAGGCCTGCGGTTTGTTCTCCGCCCAATCCACCAATTCACACACTGGAATGCCGAACGCGGCGGTCTTGCCGCTGCCGGTCTGTGACTTCACAATTAGATCCTGCTGCCGCAGAGCGACAGGGATCACCTTGCTCTGAACCTCAGTCGGCGTTTCATATTTCAGAACATCCAATGCTTTGATAATTTCCTCATTCAATTCATAATCTTTAAACTGTAATTCGCTCATATCTCAACCTCTTCTATGCTTATCGTTCTTGGTTAAAGCGGAAGCTCCGCGTTCCTTCGATCATGTGCATAATATTATTATAACAGTTAATGGCTCCCTTGATTCCATTCCTTATAGAACTGTTCGAGAAAGTTCAGCATAAAATCATGCCGTTCTTCCGCGAGCTTACGTCCATAGGCCGTATTCATCAGGAATTTCAACTTCAGCATCTTCTCATAAAAATGATTAATGGCGCTGCCCTTCGAATAATCCCGATATTCCTTCTGCAAGGATTCCTCCCGTGGTGCTAGGTCCGGATCATACATCGGACGCCCCTTCGCTCCCGAAAAAACAAAAGTTCTAGCGATCCCAATCGCTCCGAGCGCATCCAGCCGATCAGCATCCTGCACCACTTGCCCCTCAATGGAGGTCATTGGCGAGCCACCGCCGCCACTGTAGGACATGGTTTCAATGATATGCATCACTTGATCAATAATCCCCTTATCCGCAAGGTGATCTGCGAGCCAGGTTTGCACCTTTTGCAGTCCGGCTTCCTTCGACGTGTTGAGCTTCTCATCAGCAACATCATGCAGCAAGGCTGCCAAGTTGCATATAAAAACATCTGCCCCCTCTATCTCTGCAATAGCACAGGCCGTATTACGGACCCGATCCGTGTGCCACCAGTCGTGGCCGGTAGTATCTTGTCCAAGCTGTTCTTTAGCATAGGCTTCGGTCTCAGCAATAATTTGCGGTTGGTTCATGGTCGTCAGACTCCCTTTATCTTTTATCTATCTCAATAGTGAATCTCGAATCCTTACTTGCATGACTTCCTACGTTCCGCTATAATCGGCAGTAATCTAGTAAAAGAAAGGATTTGATTCTGATGTATACAATATCAATCATACTGAATCAACTCCATCATCACAAGCAGCGTTAGCACTCCTGTAATTCTCAGGTGGGCTAACGCTTTACGCGTTGTCCCACCTGCCGCATATTAAAGCGCGCAGGACCAAAGGGTCCAGCGCGTTTTTTAATTCCGGACTGTTACTAAGAGAGGGGCTGCTAAAGATGCAAAATGTTAAAGGGACCTACGATTATTTCGGTAAGGAACAAGCAATTAGACAACAAATCCAAACCACTTTGCAGGAGACATTCACGCTTTATGATTTTGAGGCTATGGATACTACACTGCTGAATGAGTTGGAACTGTTGACTTCGAAGTATGCCGGTGGTGACGAGATTCTGCAAGAGATGTACCAGTTGACAGATCAACGTAGCCGCAGGCTTGGACTTCGCTATGACTTGACAATACCTTTTGCCAAGGTGATTGCCTTAAACCCGGGAATTGAATTTCCTTATAAGCGCTATGAGATCGGAAAGGTATTCCGTGATGGACCAGTGAAGCGGGGACGGCTGCGCGAATTTCTGCAGTGTGATGCGGATGTAGTCGGAATAGCCGGACCGGAGGCGGAAGCGGAGCTGATGCTGCTGGCAGCTGATGTTTTTGCCAAATTGGAACTCCCCATTCTAATGAAATGGAACAATCGGCGTTTTCTGGGGGAAATCCTCCAGTCCGTTGGTGTAGCTGCAACAGATAATCTGTCCGTAATGCTGACCTTAGATAAGCTTGAAAAAATCGGCAGTGGCGGGGTTATTAATGAGTTGTTAGGCAAAGGGATAGATGCAACCACCACCAATGCTCTACTAGCGCTAATCGAAATGGACAACCCTGGCTTTGAACAATTATGTGCACAATATGACCTAGCCGAACAACCGGGAGCTTTAGAGGTGCTTGCCCTGCAGAAGCTAATCCAGAATATTGGTCTCAAAGCGACCTGTATCTTCGATCCCTTTCTTTCCCGCGGCCTTTCTTTCTATACAGGTACGGTCTATGAAATCTTTGATGCCTCTGGCTCCTATACTTCAAGCTTGGGGGGCGGGGGAAGGTATGACTCCATCATTGGGCAACTGGTGGGTCGGGAAGATATCGATTATCCGGCAGTCGGGCTTTCTTTTGGTATGGAGTCAATAATGGCGTTGCTTAGTGAACGTCCCATAGAATCACCCGCTGTTGCCGTAATGATTATCCCGATTGGTGAAGATATGCTCTCGCAAGCGTTGATTACGGCCACCAAACTGCGTGCAGGCAAGATTCGAACAACGGTAGCCACCGGTAAACGAAAATTGAAAAAATGGCTGGCCCTTGCATCCTCCAAAGGCACTCCGTATGTCATTCTGATTGGTGAGGATGAAAGGCTCCTGGGAAAAGTACGTCTGAAGGATATGCAGCAGCAAAGTGAAAGTCTGATGACTTTAGAGGAAGCACTTAGTCTCATCTCTCCAATCTCACTATAGATCTCTATAACGT
>LIDZ01002550.1_pt5 | contig 19764 bp, 17 predicted proteins | sample 644651 | NCBI WGS metagenome assembly LIDZ01 (sample SAMN03856242, study PRJNA289617) | food metagenome | isolation source: wine grapes on drying loft during traditional withering process | host: Vitis vinifera cv. Corvina | place: Italy: Gargagnago di S. Ambrogio di Valpolicella | collected 2014-01 | reverse complement strand
ATGGGATTAAGGTGAGACAAATGAAAAAATTTGATGACTTATTGGCCAATTTTTCCAGCGATGAAAAAATCCGCATCGGGGTCGTCAACGCCAGCGACGAGGTAACCATTCAGTCGGTTTTTAATCCAAAGGTGAAAGAATATTTGGAACCCGTTTTGATCGGGTCGGAAGCAGTCATCGCAGATATCCTAGCTAAGCTAGGATACTCTGCGACGATTGTGGATGCCGACGGGGAAGATGCCTGTGCTGAAAAAGGGGTAGAACTGGTTAAAGCAGGCAAGATTGACTTTCTAATGAAGGGACACATTCAAACGCGACCATTCTTGAAGGCGATCGTAAACAAAGAAAACGGCATTGCCAAAAGCGGTTTATTGAGTCACGTGGCTTTAAATGAAATTCCGGCTTACCACAAATTATTGCTAACCACCGATGGCGGGATGGTCCTTGCCCCAAGCAAAGCCGAGAAGAAAGTCCTGATTGAACATGCAATTCAAGTGATGAATAAAATTGGCGTCGCAAAACCGAAAGTTGGTTTATTGGCAGCCGCTGAAAATGTGAATCCAAAGGTGCCTGCCACGATTGAAGCCCAAGAAATTATGGAAGAAATCCAAAAAGAAGCACCAGAATCCTGCTTCATTGACGGCCCGATTTCATTGGACTTGTCTTTAAGTAAAGAAGTTGCAGCAATTAAACACTACGAAAGTCCAGTAGCCGGCGATGCCGATATCGTTGTAGGACCAGATATTACTACCATGAATGTACTTGGCAAAAGCTTAACGATTTTAGCCGGTGCCAAGATGGCAGGAATTATTATGGGTGCTCAGGTGCCGATTGTTATGACCTCTCGCGGGTCAACCGAAGAAGAAAAGGCGTACTCAATCTTAGTCGCCATGTATTGCAGTAAGGAGTGAGTCGATGAAAATTTTAGCGATTAATCCAGGCTCAACCTCTACCAAAGTATCCTACTATGTCGATGGAGAAATCATTGAGGAACAAAGTATTTCCCATACCGCTGAAGAGCTTAAAGATTTTCAGCGGCCGATTGATCAGATTGATTTTCGACGAGACATTCTATTAAGCTTCATGGAAGAACATGGGATTGATCCCAAAGAATTGGATGCAGTGGTGGGTCGCGGCGGCATTTTACCGCCAGTTGCGGCTGGAGCCTTTGAAGTAAATGATGAAATGATCCACTATCTGAAACACGTCACTAAAGTAGAACACCCTTCGAATTTAGGAGCGGTTTTAGCCGATGAAATTAAACGGCAAGGTAACGAGAAAACGATGGCTCTGATTTATGATCCAGTTTCCGTGGATCAATTCGAAGACGTAGCCAGAGTCTCCGGACTAAAAGGAATTGAACGCAAAAGCATCGGCCATGCATTAAACATGCGGGCAGTTGCCATGAAGGTAGCTCGTGAAGAAGGTCTCAACTACAACGATGCCACCTTAATTGTTGCGCACTTAGGCGGGGGAAATTCCATTAGTATTCACCACAAAGGCAAAATGGTTGATTCAATTTCCGATGATGAAGGACCTTTTTCAACCGAAAGAACCGGCGGCGTGCCTTTGAAGCATGTAATTGCCTTATGCTATGAAAATAGTGAAAAAGAAATGCTGCGTCTGTACAAACGGGAAGGCGGCTTGAAGTCTTATGCCGGTACCAGCGACGCACGGGAGATTGAAGCACGAATTGATGGTGGAGATGAAGAACTAAAAGTTGTCTATGATGCCTTTATCTATCAAATTGCTAAAGGAATCGGCGGACTGGCAACTGTCACAAATGGTCAAGTGGATCGGATTGTGTTAACCGGAGGAGTTGCCCATTCCAAACGAGTGAGCAGCGGGGTGACTGAACGGGTCGGCTTTATCGCACCTGTGATTATCGAAGCCGGCGAACACGAAATGATTGCCTTATCCAAAGGCGCCGAACGAGTGGTATTAGGCCAAGAAACAGCTCAAAAATTTCAATACAAATAACGAGAGGAGCACAACTCAATGAAAATCCAAGCAGCGTTAGTAAAAGAAAAAGGTGCACCGTATGAAATTACCGATGTAGAATTAGCCGATGTAGGTGCTAAAGATGTCTTAGTTAAAATTGTCGCTTCTGGCCTATGCCGGTCTGACTACGGGGAAAGAAACGGAAACAGTTTAGAGTTTCCTAACGTATTAGGGCATGAAGGCTCAGGAATCGTCGAAAAAGTCGGTGATGCTGTAACATCAGTAGAAGTCGGCGATCACGTTATTTTATCATATGCTTATTGTGGCGAATGCAAACATTGTGCAGAAGGTCACCCATCATCCTGTGACCGCTGGTTTGCTGTGAATAATATTGGGAAAAATCCACGGGGAGAATACGTCCTTCATACCGAGGACGGCGAAGAAGTAAACAACTTCTTTAACCAATCTTCCTTCTCAACTTATAGCTTGACGGATGAATCAAACATCGTAAAAGTCACTAAAGATGTAGATTTACGTTTAGTGGGACCTTTAGGCTGTGGATTGGGAACTGGTAGTGGCGCGATTCTCAGTGTATTGAAACCAGAAGTGGGTCAAAGCATTGCGATTTTCGGAACGGGTGCGGTAGGTTTTGCGGCGGTTATGGCGGCGAAAATTGCCGGCTGCTACCCAATTATTGCCATGGATATTAACGATGAGCGGTTGGAAAAAGCCAAAGAGTTAGGTGCCAGCCATATCTTTAATAGTAAAGAAGCCAGCGGCCAAGACTTTGTCATGGAAGTAACCAATGGTGCCGGAGTGGATTACGTCATTGACACAACTGGTGTACCGCCAATTATGACACAAGCGATGCACTCATTAACAAATTCAGGCACGTTTGTTCCATTAGCGGTAACGAAAAACAATTTCGAAGTGAATACTTTCTTTGATCTAGTATTCGGCAACAAGAAAATCCGCGGCGTCTTAATCGGCGACACGATTGCGAAATTCCATTTGCCAAACTTGATTGAATTCTATCAACGCGGCGAATTCCCGTTTGATCAATTTGTGAAATACTATGACTTTGAGGATATTAACCAAGCCGAAGCGGATTCTGTTAGCGGCGAGGTCATTAAAGCAGTGGTGGTAATGGACAAATCATATCAACCGCCAAGCTAAGAGGAGGGCACATTATGAAAAAAGGCGACATCATTTGGGCCTTGCTGTTCTTGATTGCATTGGCATTGTTTTTAGTACCCAGTTCAAGAGAAGTGATTTTAAACTTTAGCAATGCCCATCATTACATTAGCGGCTTTATCAAGTTCGCGATTTTGGCTACGATGGGTGATGTGATGGGCAAGCGAATCGTTTCAGGGGGTTATCAACTATCTTCTAGAGTATTGGTGACTTCTGTGGTCTGGGGGATCATCGGCTGTATGGTTACCTTAGTATTTCCGGTCTTCATGGGTGGAGCAGGACAAGCGCAAGAAGGAAGTCTATTACCGTTTTATGGAGTACCAGTAGCTCAGGCGATTTTTGGAAGCAGCATCATGAACCTAACATTTGCTCCAGCAATGAATACCTTCCATCGTCTGGCTGATCTGTGGATTGAAAGCAAGTACAACAATGAGAAGGTCTCCTTTAAAGGTTTGATCAACAAGATTGATTGGGGCACTTTTGTTACCTTCAACTGGTTGAAAGTCGGAATCTTCTTCTGGATTCCGGTTCACTCCATCGTCTTCTTGTTACCAGAAGATATTCGGGTGGCAGTGGCAGCCTTCAGCTCGATTGCTTTAGGAATTATCCTTTCCTTTGCAGCGAAAAAAGGCAGCGAACCCGCACAAATCACAGAGGAAGAAGAGCTGGTATAGAAGCAGTTCTTGGGGAAAGTGACTTAAATAGTTAGAAAAGACGAGCACATCGTGGGATGTACTCGTCTTTTGCGGTGTTTTCAGACCTTTCTAGAATATTTGTCAGAAAATTTCAGCAATTCTCTTTACATTTTAATGTGAATATGGGAGTATATGAGATAAATTAAAATTAAATGATAAACGAGGAAGGGTGAGAAAGATGAACGGTGTCGTGATTTTGTTAGTTGCAATTATTTGTTTTATCGCCGCTTATGTTGGGTATTCTAAATGGCTAGAGAAAAAATGGGGGATCGATCCAAAAGCGGTCACTCCGGCAGTACGATTAGAAGATGGTGAGGATTATGTACCAGAACCAGCCTTTGTCGTGTTTAGTCATCAATTTTCTTCGATTACCGGAGCAGGTCCGGTAACCGGTCCGATTATCGCGGCCATGTTTGGTTGGGTGCCGGCTTTCTTATGGATCTTATTTGGTGGAATTTTCTTTGGAGCGGTTCATGACTTTGGTGCACTTTATGCCTCTGTTAAAAATGACGGCAAATCAATCGGCCTGATTATTGAAAAATATATCGGCAAAATGGGTAAAAAATTATTCCTGCTGTTTTGCTGGTTGTTTGCCTTGTTGGTAATCGCTGCTTTCGGTGATATCGTAGCTACTACTTTCAATGGATTTACTCCAGATGTGGCGGAATCTGTGAATACCGCTAATGCTTCAGCGGCTTCTATTTCCATGCTGTTTATCGTAGCTGCCATTTTAGTCGGCTTTGTAATGAAAAAAATCCATATGAAGGGTGCAGTTATGCACATCTTCGGAATTGTTGTATTGCTGGGAACTTTGGCTTTAGGGATCGCTTTTCCAATTTTTGCCGATAAACAAACTTGGTTATTGATCGTGTTTGCTTACTTGTTCTTGGCTTCGGTTATGCCAATGTGGCTGTTGATGGCACCGCGGGATTTCTTGAGCACCTATATGTTATTAGGGATGATTATCGCCGCAGTGTTAGGTTTGTTGGTGGAACATCCAGCAATGGATTTGAACGCCTTTAACGGGTTTGCAGTAGTGGATGCTACTGGCAGCGTGAAATACTTGTTCCCAATTTTGTTTATTACCGTAGCGTGTGGTGCAGTTTCTGGCTTCCATAGCTTAGTATCTTCGGGTACGTCTTCTAAACAAGTACGGAACGAAAAAGATATGCGTCCGATTAGCTTCGGTGCCATGATGTGCGAATGTGTTTTGGCAGTTGTGGCTTTAGTCGTTGCGGGTGCTGTAGCACAAAACGGTCAATTGCCGCAAGGAACACCTTTCCAAATTTTCTCCAGCTCAGTCGCTGGTTTCTTGACGAACTTTGGTTTGCCCGTCAATGTAGCGCAATGCTTCATGACTATGTGTGTATCCGCCTTGGCGTTGACTTCACTTGATTCAGTTGCTCGGATCGGTCGGATGTCTTTACAGGAGTTCTTTTTCGAAGAAGGAGAACAAACGGGGATTGCAAAATTGTTGACTAACAAATATGTGGCAACTGTGATTACCTTAGCAGCTGGTTATGTGTTGTCACTTGGCGGCTACAATAGTGTTTGGCCATTGTTCGGTTCGGCCAACCAATTGTTAGCAGCAATGGTCATGATTGCGGTGGCAGTATACATGAAAACTTCGAAAAAATCGGGTGTGATGTTCTACATTCCAATGGGGATCATGCTGGCGGTTACCTTCACGGCGCTTGGCATGTCAATTTACGGATTAGTCACTAAACTAATGAGTGCAACCCAATTTTTAGTGACCATTCCAGCAACGCCAGCAGCCGGACAGTTTGTCTTCTTGTCAGACGGTCTGCAATTAATCTTCGCCTTCTTGTTGCTAGGTCTGGGAATTATGGTCGCAAACAAATGCTTGCAGGCATTATTCCAAACTGGTGAAAAACCGAAGGAAAAAGTTGTGGTAGAATAAATTTAGAAATCGTCTTGGAAAATTGCCGAATGGGTAGCTTTCAAGGCGATTTTTCAGTAATTTGATGAATCCTCAAGTTTTTAAAGGGACAATTGTCAGTCCCGTATTTTTCACGTATAGTAGAGTAAGAGGAGTGAATAAAAGTGATTGAAATAATAGATGTAACGAAAATGTACGGCAAGACCGCCGCTTTAAAGGATTTAACGTTAACCATTAAGGGTGGTGAAATATTTGGCTTCTTAGGACACAATGGTGCCGGGAAATCTACCACCATCAAAAGTCTAGTCAGCATTATCGAGCCAACTAAGGGCACGATTCGGTTTGATGGCATGGATTTGCAGGAGCATCGTTTAGCGATTAAGAAAAAAATTGCTTACGTGCCGGATACACCGGATTTATTTTTACAATTAACTGCCAATGAATATTGGGATTTAATTCGCGCGGCATATGAATTGAACGGAGAAGATACTCGTTTGCAGGAATTGATCGGCCTGTTCGATATGCAAAGTCATGTGGATGAAACGCTGGAGAGCTTTTCACATGGGATGCGGCAAAAGGCGATTATTATCGGAGCGCTGCTGCCAGATCCGGATATTTGGATTTTAGATGAGCCGCTGCAGGGGCTTGATCCGCAGGCCGCTTTTGACTTAAAGGAAATGATGAAGCAGCACGCGGCCAAGGGCAAAACAGTCATTTTCTCCACCCATGTCTTAGATACGGCCCAACAGCTGTGTGACGATTTGGCGATCTTGAAGAAAGGTGAACTGATTTACAACGGTTCAGTGGATGCTTTATTGGAGCATTATCCAAACGAATCCTTGGAAAGTGTCTACTTGAAAATGGCCGGCCGCCAAGCGCAAGAACAGGAGGAAGAGGTATGAAGCTCCAGCAAATAAAGGCGTTGATCAAAACCAATGTCTTGTATGTGAATCCTTCCGCCACTAATCAGTCACGTAAAAAAGGCAAAACCGGCGCCAAGTTGATTCGCAGTATTTTCAGCTCTTATATTCTTTCTGGTATCCTTTTTCTAGTTATCTATGTCGGCATTATGTTTATGATCGATTTCTCCAAATACCCAGGATATTTTACCTATTATATGGCGTTATTTGGACTGATCGGATTATCGCAAGCGATGTCGTCGATTTTCAATGTCTTTTTCGAAAGTCGCGATTTGGAAAATTACTTGTCGCTGCCGTTTCGTCAGGGAGAAGTTTTTCTAGCAAAATTTTTAGTAGTAGGTATAACGATTGTGCCGTTTCTGTTGCCGTTAATGGTTGTCTTCTTCCTAGCCGCTTGGCGTGGAGGGCAGATGATTGTACTTGCGGTTCTCAGTGCTTTTATTCTGTTTGCAGTGTTTGTGTTGTTGCTGTTTGGTTTATGTAGTTTATTCATTTTTGGCTTAACTCAAACGAAGTTGTTTGCTAGACATAAAAAAGCTTTTACTACCGGTATGTTGGTGCTTTCGATGGTGGTGTCTATCGGCGGGATTTTGATTATTAATTCTGCTCAGAATCAGGTGAGCTACAGTAATGAGTTTGTCGATAAGGCTGCATTGGCTCCCTTTATGCCTTTCTTTTATGCAGTAACCGCACCATTTTCGGCCTCGGGTTTGATGAGTATTGCCGGATTGCTGGCAGCTTTAGGAATTATTTTCGTGATTTTACGAAAGAACATCGTGCCGAAGCTGTATCAATCAGTTAGCAGTACGCCAACCCAGAGCAAAAGCAAGTCCCGTAAGCGCAAGGAAAATCAAAACTTAGTGCAGCTGATGCGGAGCTACAATCTGCAATTGATCAAAAATCCTAACTTGGTGATGCAAATGCTGTCGTCTTCCTTGATTATGCCGGTTGTGTTTTTCATTACCTTCATGACTACCGGCGATTTTTCCTTTTCAGGAATCTCGCTGCGCTTTTTCGGTGTGTTTTTCGTCGCTGGTATTTTTATTGCTGGCATGACCATCAATCAAACGTCCTTTGTCAGTTCAATTATTTCTTTGGATCGGGAAAATTTTTCCTTCATTCGTTCTCTGCCGTTGTCTTTTAAAAGCTATATGCGGATTAAATTTTGGTTTGCCTGTACCGTGCAAATCATCATTACTGGCGTAGTGGGCTTGTTGGCAGGTTTAGTTTTCCGTTTGCCATTCTTATTACTGATGTCAATGATGGCGGGCATTGTTTTAGGAACGATTTTAATCTCACTGCATTTCTTTATCCGAGATTATCAGCTGTTGAATCTGACCTGGAACAATATTAGCGAACTGTTTACGCGGGGAAGCGGCAATTTTGCTTTAGTTTTTTGGATGTTTGGTGTGATGATTTTAGGAGGTATTTTGATTACCGCCTATACTGTGGCTGTGGCGATACAGCTTATCAATCCATGGCTGCTAAATGGCACAGTGTTCTTAGCGATTGCTATAATTGCTGTTCTGTTTTTGAAAAATAAACAGACGTATTTTTGGAATAAATTAATAGACTAACAATCGAAGCCGCTAACAGGGAAGAAAAAATCCTGTTAGCGGCTTTTTATTTGTCACTCCGGAGTTTCTTCGGCTTTATACATCAGCAATACCGCGATCATCAGCCGCATCCTTACTTCAGGGTCTTCCAAAGAAATCCCCAAAATCTGCTCGATTTTCTTCAAACGATAAATGACTGTGTTGCGATGAATAAACAACGCAGCGGCGACTTTATTGATGGCCCGCGAATAGTAAAAGTATTGATACAAGGTTTCAATCAGTTCTTGGCTTTCACTTTGATTCTCCAAAGTCATCAGTCCATACAAATTATTTTCGATGTAACTGATTTGATCGCTGGCTGGAATTAGCTGCAAAAGTTCGGAAACAATTTTCGGCCGGTACTCAATCAGCTGACCCTGTTGCGGATTTTCAGCTAATGAAATAGCATCGCTGGCTTCTTTGTACAAAGCCGCTAGCTGAGTCAAAGGCGAACTGCTATGGGAATAGCCGATAATAAAAACGTACTTGCCGGCAAAGCGTTCAGTAAGAAAATCCAAGAGTTCTTCTAATATGCTGCGCTTCGCAGATGCGGTTGGAAGAAATAGCACCAACTCCTGTCCATCAATAAACAGCTGAGCTTTGCTGTTGCGTTCATCGAAAAACCATTTAATGTAATCGTGGACAAAACGGATTGTCTTGTAGTTGATTAAATGAGCGGTTCCTTCAGTGTTGATAGAAATGATGGCGCATTTGTGCTCACTTTCCGTATCGATTTCCTGCAACACCAACTGATCGGTGGAAGCTGCTGTCTCAGTTTTTCCCGAAATAATGGAAGTGAACAGGTCATTTTTGATTTGACGCTTGGTTTCCTGATTAATTAAAGCTCGTAAAGTAGAGAAGCCTAACAGGTTGACGATTTGCTGGATTAATAATCTGGTTTCAAAGTCATCTTCTTTGTCGTTTAAAATTCCAAAGAATTGACCTTCCGAGCGGAAATTGGTACTAATTGGAAACAGTTGAATCGAATAGTTGAAGTAAGTGTCCGCTAATGGATGGGTGAGATCCAGTAAATGTTCTGCCATACCACCTTGCAGAGCTTGTTCGATTTCTCCAGCATTGTGGCGAATCCCACTGCTGCAATAAATAATCTCGTAATGAGAATTAATGATAAACAAATCTTTTTTCAATCGATCCGCGATCTTTTCCAAGAAAAGCTCGGTGTCTTCTTTTTCTAAAATCAAATTAGACAGTTCGTTGGTTGTTTCAATCACCCGCTTCAATTGATCCGATTGGGAATTTAACAAACGATGAAGCAAATCCCGCACAACGACAGATAACCCAACATCCTTCGGCAGCAGCAAAATCGGAAACTGCAGCTGATCGGCGATCTCGATTACTTCTGCTGGAATCGTTGAAAAGTAGCGTTGATCCTTAATGCCGATGGCAGCACATTTTCGCTGGTGCATCTCTTTGATTACTTCTATCAGGCTAGGGATATCCTGGGCAAAATGAAATCCGGTTGTCACCAGAAGTTGTCCTTCAACTAAAAAATCGATAATGTCTGGCGCCTCCATCATCCCAACAGTAGTAACTTCTCTCATCAAGTCGGCCTTCTGGTTGGCGATTTGGATATATTGTGCTTCATAAGCGCTTAATAATTGATTGAGTTTCAAGTGGCAAATCTCCTCCGTAAAATCGTAAATGATTAGAGTTATATTAGCAGAAAATGTGGAGGACCGCTATTGTTTTTTACTATGAATTCAGATGTGTAAGTTGACGGTAGGATGGCTAAAGAAAATTTCTGTTCATTGTTTAACAATAAAAATTGTTGGTAGAACTCAATAGCTCAAAAGTCAAAATTGAAAAAGTGTTGACAGCGCTTTTATAGTTTGATATATTGAGCGTGTAAATAAATAGGGTGCAACTATTAAATTAGGCACGACCTAGGAGAGAAATTGATACTTTCCTTAGGTCGTTTTTTGTGTTTTTATAGAGGTTTAAGGGGGAAGTTTTATGAAAACTATTTTAAGAGGACAGACATATTTAAATAGAAAGGATTGGTGTACTGGTGCGCGTGATCAAAAAAATCAATCATAATGTCGTATTGATCGAAGATGATGGAATAGAGAAAATTGCGATGGGGAGAGGAATTGGATTTTCTGCTGTCGTAAATGAAAAGTTTGATTCCGCGAAGGCTGACAAATTTTTTACTTTAGATAGCAAAGAGAAAACAAAAATGTTTAGTGAAATGGCAGCTCAGATACCGTTGGAGTTTGTTGATTTTGCTGAAGAGGTGATTCAGTTTATTTCTTCAAAGATCAGTGTACCTTTGGATTCGAATATTTATATTGCTCTGACAGATCATATTTATTTTGCTATTCAACGGGAAAAAGAAGATAGTCAGGTTTCTGCTATTATGCTGCCAGAGATGAAGCTGCTTTACCCAGAAGAGTATACGGTAGCCACAGAAGTTGTACAATTAATTAATGAACGTTACCATACAGAGTTAGGCTCCAACGAAGTAGGGTTTATTACGATGCATATAATCAATGCAGAACTTGGTGAACGCAATAGCTTAAACGGATTAAAAATATTAGAGATGACGACAGTGATTCTCCAGCTCTTGGAAAAACAATATGATTACCAGTTAGATACCGACTCGCTTACGTATCATCGTTTAATGATTCATATCAAGTTTTTAGTGAAACGTTTAATCTATCACGAAGAAACACCTGCAGAAAATTTTACCTTTTTCAGCGAGTCATTCAAAAAGAGCAAACCTTATCATACAGCTGAAGCGATCAAAGCTATTATTGAAAAAAATTATCAGTTAGAAGTACAGGAAAATGAAGTCATTTATTTAGCAGTTCATCTGGCAAGAATTCAAAACAAATAAGCAGGGCGTAACTATTCGGTAGGCGCAACCTTTTGAAAACAGTCTGTGAAAGATTGTTCCAATTAGGTTGTGTCTTTTTTTATTTTTGAAAGGAGTGAAAACATGGGAAAAGTAATTATTAATTCAGATGATTTTGGCTATAGTCATGGGGTTAACTATGGGATAGTCGATGCGTATCAGCAAGGAGTCTTAACTTCAACAACACTAATGGCGAACATGCCTGGATTTGACCATGCAGTTAAATTAAAAAGAGAGTTGCCTGATTTAGGAGTAGGTGTTCATTTGACCTTAACTTGTGGCACCCCACTTTTAAAAAATGTCGACACTTTAATGGAGGGAGAGAAGTTCAAAAATCTAGCTTTTTATAAGCAGTCTTTCAAAATTGATGCGGATCAGCTTTATCAAGAATGGAATGCGCAGATTCAAAAAGTTTATCGTGCTGGAATTAATCCAACTCACTTAGACAGCCATCATCACACTCACACATTTGGAAAAAACCAGGAAGTTGTCATAGCTTTGGCAAAAAAATATGATTTGCCAGTTCGCGGGAATTTTGAAAGAAGTTCAGAAGTTCACCACACAGCTTATTTTGAACCTTATTTTGATGATGTAGGGGAAAGTGATGTAACCAAAACACAAACCAAACAACCACTTGAAATTTACTTAACTGAATTATTAGAAAAACTTCGGCAAACAGAATCAACGGAGATCATGTGTCACACGGCTTATATCGACCAAGAATTGATGCAGGGTTCCGGCTTTGTTTTTCCAAGGATTAATCAAGTAGAATTCTTGATCCATTCTGATTTTGCTGGGTGTCTAAAAAAGGATAGTCAGATTGAATTAGCTACGTACAAAGATATTTAATCAATATAAAAAAGGGAGGAATTAGAAATGTCGAGTTTAAAAGCAAATGTACAAAAATTGGGAAGAGCGATGCTGCTGCCAGTTGCAGCGATGCCTTTAGCGGGATTGATCATGCGGCTTTCTGCCGATGACATGCTAAATATACCTGTGATTGGGGCCGCAGGGAATGCTGTGTTTGGGAATCTGGATATCTTGTTTGCAATAGGAGTGGCGATTGGTTTTGCTAAAACAAAAGATAAAGGCATTCCAGCTCTTACTGGGTTCTTGGCAATTGCTACGTTGAAAAAAGGTCTGGAAATTATGAATCCAGCAGTCAGTATGGGAATTTTCGGTGGAATTATTTCCGGTGTGGTCGCTGCCTGGACCTATAATCGTTTCAAAGAGCAAAAATTGCCAATGGTTTTCTCTTATTTTGCGGGAGAGAAATTTCCACTGACAATGGTAATGATTTTACAGACAATTACCTCAGTCTTTTTCGGTCTGGTTTGGCCAATTGTTCAGTCAGGGATTGATACCTTTGCTAAATTATTAGTAGACATGGGTGCTCTGGGTGTTGGGATATTTACTTTCTTGAATCGCTTGCTGATTCCTTTTGGCTTGCATCATGTATTAAACACTTACGTTTATTATGACTTGGGTAGTTACACTGCTCCAAATGGAGAAGTATTCCGTGGTGAAATGACTCGTTTTATTAATGGTGATCCACAAGCCGGTTTATTTCTATCTGGTTTCTTCGTGGTTATGATGTTTGGTATACCAGCAATTTGTTTGGCTATTTATCGTGCTGCTTTTAAAGAGAATAAAGAAATGGTTAAAGGAATCATGGGAAGTGGTGCAGGAACTTCCTTCATTGCTAACATTACTGAACCGGTAGAATTCAGCTTTATGTTTATTTCACCAATGTTGTATGTAGTCCATGCTTTCTACGCAGGTTTAGCGGGAATTGTCTGCTATCTATTAAACATTCGAATTGGCTTTACCTTCGGCGCATGTATCGTCGATTACTTAATCAACTTTAGAATCGCTACAAATCCTATTTTGATTATTCCTGTTGGATTGGTGTTCTTTGCCCTGTACTATTTTACTTTCTATTACTTAATCAAAGCCAAAAATATTCCAACCCTTGGCCGAGAAGCAGCAACAGAATTTGGAACAGAAGTCGTTGAAGAAGAAAAAGAACTAACGCTAGCAAGTAAAAACTATGAGTATATGGCAAAAAAATTACTCCAGGCTTTTGGTGGAGCGGGCAATGTGACTGATGCCTTTAGCTGTAATACACGTCTTCGAGTAGAAGTTAAGGATTCCGACAAGGTCGACGAGCAACGGATTAAACAATTAGGTGTGAGTGGAATCATTAAGCCAACTGAAACAAATTATCAAGTTATTATCGGACTTGAAGTAACCTATATCATGGCTGATTTTAATAAATTGTTGGAGCAATAAGGAAGGACGATGACAATGACAAAGAAACAAATTATTACGATTGCCGGTGGGGGAAGTACTTATACACCGGGAATTATTCAAGCAGTGTTAAACAACGCAGATCGTTTGCCGATTTCTGAAATTCGTTTATATGATATTGATGAAAAAAGAAATGCGGATATGTATTTGATCATTCAATATATGCTAAAAAAAGAAGGTTTTGATGAGGTAACTATTTCTTCTACGGAAGAACCTAAAGAGGCGTTTACCGGATGCGACTTCATTTTTTCTCAAATTCGTGTTGGCGGGATGAAAATGCGGGAGAAGGATGAAAAAATCCCTTTAAACCATGGTTTAGTGGGTCAGGAAACCTGCGGCTTGGGTGGCTTTGCTTACGGGATGCGATCAATGAGAGGTTTATTGGAAATCGTCGGTTACGTTCAAGAATACGCACCGCAAGCATGGATTTTAAATTATACGAATCCGGAGTCGATTGTTTCTGAAGCGGTTCGCCGCCAGTACCCTCAAGCCAAGATGATCAATGCTTGCGATATGACAATTTCAATAGAAGAAACAATTGCCATCAATTACGGCTACAATCGTAAAAATTGGATTCCAACTTATTATGGCTTGAATCATTTTGGCTGGTACACAGCAATCTATGATAAGGAATTGAAACGAGATGTTATGCCGGAAATTATTGAAAAACTAACCACGCAAGAAATGCAGGTTGCTGATTTTAATGCGGGCGATAAAACCTGGCAGGAAGCATTCAGTATGATGTCAGTTATTACTAAAAATTTCCCAGGAAATATTCCCAACAACTATTTAGAGTATTATTTATATTCTGATATGGTGGTGGAGCACGCGGATAAAAATTATACTCGTGCGAATATGGTGATGGAAGGCAGAGAAAAGAATACTCGTGAAATGGCTGAAAAGATACGTGCGGGTGTAACTGACGATGTGCTGAATTTCAATTTTGGTGAGCATGGTCAATACATCGTGGATATGGCTACGTCCTTACTTAACGACGAACGTCGGCGCTTTATGTTAATTGTTCCTAACCAAGGAGCAATCCCTAACTTAAGGGCAGACGCAGTAGTAGAAGTACCTGCCTATGTCGGAGCAACCGGTGTTGAACCGATTGCCCTGAGAGAACCGATTTGTGATTTCCACAAAGGGTTAATGGAAGCTCAAGTAGCCGCTGAAAAATTGTTAGTGGATGCTTACTTTGAAGGATCCTATCAAAAAGCACTGCAGGCCTTTACACTCAATCAGACGGTACCTAATGCACGTGTTGCTAAACAAGTATTAGATGAAATGATTGAGGCAAACAGAGACTATTGGCCGGAACTAAAATAAAAGGTGGAAGAATGATGCTCTTTTCTAGGTATAAAAACACCCTAAACACTGTGGCAAACGGTAAAATTATTCCATTAGAGGCAGTAGATGATGAAGTTTTTTCTACCAAGATGATGGGTGAAGGATTTGCTGTGACTCAGCATGATGGTCGTGTGTATGCTCCAGTAGAAGGAACGATTACCAATATTTTCCCTACACTTCATGCGATTACTTTAAAATCCAAAGCCGGAGATACTTTATTGATTCATATGGGGTTAGATACGGTTGAACTAAAAGGGAGTCCATTTTCGATAAAAGTAATCGAAGGAGAAACCGTAACTAAAAATACTCTGCTGGCGGTAATAGATTTGCCCCAATTGAAAGAGGCAAAAAAAGACGCTACTATCGTCGTAGTTTTGCCGGATATTCAAAAAGCAAAATTGTTTAAAAGAAATCATGTTGCTGGAATAGAAGAAGTTGTTTTCAAGTTTTAATTAAATGAAAAAGAGGTTGACGCTATGTCAACCTCTTTTTCTTATTCTTCTGGATGTTCAAAATACTTAATGGCGTGTTTGAAGACACTGATGACGCGTTTGTCGCTTAATTCGATATCCATCCGTTTAGGGTGAACGGCGATTAAGGTTCCTTCAACGACTTCACCGTCCATAAACGTAACGATGACTGGTTTTGGTAATCCTAGTTTTTCTGGATCATGTGCGTGTTCCATATTTCCAACTGGTTTTTCTGGCATAGCTGATCAATCCTTTCAAATTTTAATTACCTCTATATATAGTGATAATACGAAAGCCGAAAAGATTCAACTAATGTGCTTGGGCTTATGGGGAAATTGCGGGATAAATGGGAAAGTCCTACGCAGCCTGTCAGACTTCTAGTATAATAGAAGGAAAAGAAAAATCTCGGGAGCTTTGAGAACTGCAGGTTGCTGGAGGAGGAAAATGATGAAGGCGGTTATTTCAGGGAGCGTAGCATTTCAAACAGAATATCAGCAGTTGATCCAAAAGTTCGAACAAACGGGAATTCAAGTGATTGATTATCCTAAGTTAAGCGATGATCTGGACCAAGAGTATCCGACGCTGTTGAAAGAATTCTTTTGCCACATTGAAGAGGCAGATATTTTTCTACTGTTTAATAAGAAGAAAAAGGGAATTGCCGGTTATATTGGCCCATCAGGATTTGCCGAGCTGACCTATGCGCTGATGCAGAATTTGATTCACGAGAAAAAGATGTGTATTTTTTTATGGGAAGAACCGTCGCTAGACAACAGCTGTTACGAGGAAGTCAGCCGCTGGATAGAGAATCAATGGGTTGAGTTCTATTCCGCATCCATTTTCCAGGAAAACAGCAACTAAGAAAACGACTATATAATAGAAGAAAAAGGGAGTAACTAGATGACTAAATTGTTTTTGGTAGAGGATGATCCGACGATTGTGAAGGTGGTGCAGGAACACTTGCAGCAGTGGGGCTATGAATGCTTGGCACCGCAGGATTTTCAGGCAGTGGATCAGGAGGTGCGAAAGGAAGCACCGGATTTGGTGATTATGGATATTTCGCTGCCGTTTTTTAATGGTTTTCACTGGTGTCAGGAGATTCGCAAATTTTCCGAAGTACCGATTATTTTCTTGTCGTCAGCGGAGGATAAAATGAATCAGATCATGGCGATGTCGATGGGAGCGGACGATTTCATGGCGAAGCCCTTTGATCTGTCTTTATTAGTGGCGAAAATTCAAGCCTTATTGCGACGCAGCTACCAATATGGCAATCAGGAAACGACCTACCCCTTGAAGAATTTTCAGTTTTATCCGACAGAGAACTTTTTGAAAAATGAGCTGACTAGTGTACCCATCTCTCCCAATGAATCGCGAATCTTGCAACTGTTGTGTCAAAACCGCGGACAAATTGTGGCCCGGGAACAAATTATCGAGCTGTTGTGGCAAAACGACGAATTTATCGACAATAATACGTTGGCGGTGAATATCACTCGTTTACGGAAAAAATTAGCGGCCGCCGGTTTAACGGACATCATTCAAACGGTGAAAAATAAAGGGTACTTAATTGAGGAGTAGGCTATGCTAAAATTAGTGGGTTCGTTTATTTATGAGCGTCGGATGCTTTATTTGCTGTATCTGCTGATTATTGGGTTGAGTGGCTTTACTTTTTATCTGCATACATTTTCTTGGGAACCCTTTTTGGATCAAGCGCTGTTTACGGTATTTGTGCTAGTGCTCTACAGTGTCATTGCTTTTTATCGTTATGTCCGTAAACAAAAAAGTTTGAAGCTGCTAGTGGATAATGTGGTTCAGGCGGAAACGCCGGCAATTTTTCCCAAAGCTGATACTCAGGAAGAATACTATTACCAAGAAATGGTTCGACAGTTGTTAGCGGAAACCAATCGAGGACGGATCAAAGCCCAACAGGACAAACAGGAAGTCTATGATGATTTTGGTTTGTGGATGCATCAAATCAAAACTCCAGTAGCAGCTCTGGATTTATTGATTCAATCAGGGGAGACTCGCCCGCAGGAAATGAAGGCCGAGCTGTTTAAGGTGAATGAGTATTTGCAGCTAATGCTGAATTATTTGCGGCAGAATTTGGATAATCAAGATTTGATGATTCAGGAATTATCCGTAGATGCGGTGGTGAAGGAAGTGTTGCGGAAGTACGCCTTTTTCTTCTCGCAAAAGAATCTGCAGCTGGAATTAAAGCAGCTGGAGGGAACGGTTCTTTCGGATAAAAAATGGTTGATTTTTATTTTGGAGCAGGTTTTGTTTAATGCGATTAAGTACACGTCGGATGGGAAAATCACGATTGCTTTTTACGGTCAGCAGTTAACGATTCAAGATTCCGGCATCGGTATTCGATCGGAGGATTTGCCGCGGGTTTTTGAAAAGGGATATACCGGCTACAACGGTCGCGAGCAGCAGCGGGCTAGTGGCCTAGGTTTGTATCTCAGTCGCAAAGTTGCCGATAAGATCGGCAGTCGACTAGCGATTGAATCGAAAATTGGCGAAGGTACGACGGTTTCGATTTTCTTTCCTAAGAAGCGTCCGATGGAGTAAACCCAAACTTTCAGAACTGTAAGTTTGGGTTTCTTTTTGTAAGTAGCTCTTGGCCGACTTCGAGCATATGATATAGGAGAGGGGGAGATAGACATGAGCGAAATTTTATATGTAAAAGATGTACGGAAGGTTTATCAAAGTCAGATGAACGGCTTGGCGGTGGAAGCCCTGCGTTCGATTAATTTTAGTGTGGATGCTGGAGAATATGTCGCGATTATGGGCGAGTCTGGATCAGGGAAAAGTACCTTGCTGAATTTAGTGGCAACGTTAGATAAGCCAACTGCGGGAACTATGATGTTAAACGAGATGGATTTAACCAAAATTCCGGAAAAAAATGCGGCGGCCTTCAGGCGAGATCATTTGGGTTTTGTTTTCCAAGATTTTAATTTGTTAGATACTTTTTCAGTGAGAGATAATATCCTGTTACCGTTAGTATTATCGCAGGTGAAAGTAAAAGACCTGGAAAATCGACTGACTCCAGTTGCCAAATCGTTGGGTATTTATCCATTGCTGGAGAAATATCCTTATGAATTGTCAGGCGGACAAAAGCAGCGGGTCGCAGTGGCGCGGGCGATTATTACCGAACCGGAATTGTTGTTGGCGGATGAACCTACCGGCGCGTTGGATTCCAAAACTTCTGATCAATTGCTGGAGATTTTCCAAAAGATTAATCAAAATGGGCAAACGATTTTGATGGTGACCCATAGTTCGATTGCCGCCAGCCATGCCGATCGAGTGCTGTTCATTAAAGACGGGCAGGTTTTCCATCAGCTATACCGGGGACAAAAGGCCAACTTCCAATTTCTTGAGACCATCAATGAAACCATGACGGCCTTGTTGTCAAAGGAGGGGTAGTATGTTTTACATAAAATTAGCCCTCAACAATTTACAAAAAAATCATCGGGCATACTTACCGTTTTTGATTTCTATGATTTTCTTGGTAGTGGTGACTACTATGACCCAAGTCATCGTCAATAATCCTGGGATGCGCACATTGCCGGATAGTCAAACTGCGATGATGATGTTCAATTTAGGAAATATCATTTTGCTGATTTTTTCGGTGATTTTCTCGATTTATACCAATAGTTTTTTGCTGAAACAACGGAAAAAAGAAATCGGCTTGTACAATGTTTTAGGTTTAGGAAAACGCGAGCTCTACATTCTAATGTTTTGGGAAAACTTGTTTAGCTTTGTTTTAGTTTTAGTTGTCGGTATTATCAGCGGGATTATTTTCGGACGTTTAGGATTTCTGATTTTGAAAAAGATGCTGGGTATCGGTGAAGCATTTGAATTCACCCTAGCTCTGGATGGCACAGTGATGGTTGCTTTGTTCTACGCAATGATTTTCTTCCTTCTTTTTATCATCAATTGTCTGCAAATTAGCCGAACGAATCCAATTCAACTATTGTATGGAAGTAAGTCCGGAGAAAAAGAACCGAAGAGCCGCTGGATTATGTCGATCATCGGGATCATTTGCTTAGCGGCCGGCTATATCTTTGCTGTAAAAATTGAATCACCAATTGAGGCGCTGACGTATTTCTTTGTAGCGATTATCTTGGTTATTATCGGAACCTACAGCTTGTTCATCTCCGGCAGTATCACTTTGCTGAAGCAGATGAAAAAACGGAAAAGCTACTATTATCAGCCGAATCATTTTATCTCCGTTTCCAATATGATCTACCGCATGAAGCAAAATGCGGCGGGGTTGGCCAGCATTTGTATTTTATCTACGATGGTGATCGTCACGTTGACCACCACTGGGAGTCTATACTTTGGTCAACAAAATATGATTGATTCTCGTTATACGCACGACATTAGTGTTAGTTCGGATCTGCCTATTACGGAAATGGAAGAAAGTGCGTTGGTGACGGCTGAAGAGCAAGGGGTATCACTGGAAAATATGCAAATCCTAGAAATGTCGCAGCAGCTTTCTTTTGTGCGACAAGAGGATT
>LIDZ01008441.1_pt15 | contig 19808 bp, 18 predicted proteins | sample 644651 | NCBI WGS metagenome assembly LIDZ01 (sample SAMN03856242, study PRJNA289617) | food metagenome | isolation source: wine grapes on drying loft during traditional withering process | host: Vitis vinifera cv. Corvina | place: Italy: Gargagnago di S. Ambrogio di Valpolicella | collected 2014-01 | reverse complement strand
CGCCTATGATGCGGACGTGGCAAGCTATCGCCAGGCGGTGTTGACCGGCTTCCAGGAAGTGGAAAACTATCTGGTTGAGCTGAACACCCTGCAGGACGAAATGCTGGCGCAGCAGCGGGCGACCGATGCGGCGAAGGAGTCTGCGCGCGTCACCTATAACCAGTATCAGGCCGGGATGATTGATTATCTGGATGTGGCGACCACCGAGAACACCAGCCTCAGCTCACAGCAGAGCCTGTTGTCGCTGCAAAGCACCCAGTGGGTTGCCAGCGTTCAGCTGATTGCCGCGCTGGGCGGCGGCTGGCAGGACAAGGCGCTGTAGGGCAGGGCGGGAAGAGCCAGCGCCCGGCTTTTTAGCCGTTGTGAGGCGGGTTCCGACTTGACGTCATTGAGGACTATTTTGCCTGCAGAGCATTGAGTTGTGGCGCTGGATACTGCATCGTTAGAGCCAACTTTTTTATGCTAAGGAGTTGGCATGCTATTTAAAACTTTCCGCCTGCTGTTTCGCCTGTGCTTCGGCACCCGCCTGCAGGGCGATCTGTCTGGATTATATAAAGAAAAAGTGCTGATTGTGCCCAACCACATGTCGTTTCTCGACGGTGTGTTGCTGGCCGTTTTCCTGCCGGTAAAACCGGTGTTTGCCGTTTACTCGTCGGTCAGTCAGCACTGGACGATGCGCCTCGCCAGCAAAGTGGTCGATTTCGTGCCGATGGATCCGACCAAGCCGATGTCGATCAAGCATCTGGTGAAGATGATAGGCCAGGGCCGTCCGGTGGTGATCTTCCCGGAAGGCCGTATCACCGTAACCGGCTCGCTGATGAAAATTTACGACGGTGCCGGTTTCGTGGCCGCAAAATCCCAGGCGACCGTGGTGCCATTGCGTATTGAAGGGGCGGAATTTACCCCTTTTGGTCGGCTGGCGGGCGTGTTTAAGCGCCGTCTTTTCCCGCGCATCAGCCTGACCGTATTGCCGTCCACCACTATCCCGATGCCGGACGCACCAAAAGCGCGCGATCGCCGCAAGCTGGCGGGCGAGCATCTGCATCACATCATGATGGAAGCCCGCATGGCGGTGCGTCCACGCGAAACCCTGTATCAGGCCTTTCTGTCTGCGCGTACCCGGTATGGCTACTTTAAACCGGCGATCGAAGACGTTAACTTCAAGCCTGACAGCTACACCGGCCTGCTGAAAAAATCCCTCGGCGTTGGCCGTATTCTGGAGCGTTATACTACGCCAGGAGAATATATCGGCCTGCTGTTGCCTAATGCGACGGTTACCGCGGCGGCGATCCTCGGGGCGTCGATGCGCGGACGCATCCCGGCGATGCTTAACTACACCGCCGGCGTAAAGGGCGTCAGCAGCGCGCTGAAAGCTGCGGAAGTGAAAACAGTCTTCACCTCCCGCCAGTTCCTCGACAAAGGCAAGCTGTGGCATCTGCCGGAAGAGATTACGCAGGTGAAATGGATCTTCCTCGAGGATCTGAAAGACACCGTCACCACTCAGGACAAGCTGTGGATCCTGCGCCATCTGCTGATGCCGCGTCAGGCCGAAGTGAAGCAGCAGCCGGAAGATGCCGCGATGGTGCTGTTTACCTCCGGTTCGGAAGGCAACCCGAAAGGCGTGGTGCACTCCCATAAAAGCCTGCTGGCCAACGTTGAGCAGATCAGAACCGTGGCCGACTTCACGCCGCGCGACCGCTTTATGTCCGCGCTGCCGCTGTTCCATGCTTTCGGCCTGACGGTGGGACTCTTTACCCCGCTGATGACCGGCGCGCAGGTGTTCCTCTATCCCAGCCCGCTGCATTATCGCATCGTGCCGGAACTGGTGTATGACCGTAACTGCACCGTGCTGTTCGGCACCTCCACCTTCCTCGGCAACTATGCGCGCTTTGCTAACCCGTACGATTTTGGCCGGCTGCGTTATGTCGTCGCCGGGGCGGAGAAATTACAGGAAGGCACGCGCCAGACCTGGATGGACAAATTTGGTATCCGCATTCTGGAAGGCTATGGTGTGACCGAGTGCGCGCCGGTGGTGGCGATTAACGTGCCGATGGCCGCGAAGAATCACACCGTGGGCCGCATTCTGCCGGGCATGGATTCGCGTTTGATCTCCGTACCGGGCATCGAGCAGGGCGGTTTGCTGCAATTGCGCGGCCCGAACATTATGAAAGGCTATCTGCGGGTCGAGAATCCTGGCGTGCTGGAAGCGCCACAGGCGGATAACGGTGAAGGGCAGATGGAAGCCGGCTGGTACGACACCGGCGATATCGTCAGCTTTGACGATCACGGCTTCTGTCAGATTCAGGGGCGCGTGAAGCGCTTTGCCAAAATCGCCGGGGAAATGGTCTCGCTGGAAACAGTTGAGCAACTGGCGCTGAAAGCCTCGCCAGAGAAGCAACATGCCGCCTCGATGAAGCCGGACGGCAACCGTGGCGAAGCCCTGGTGCTGTTCACCACCGACAGCGAACTGAATCGCGATGGGCTGCAAAAAGCCGCGCGTGAACTGGGCAGCCCGGAGCTGGCGGTGCCACGAGACATTCGCTTCCTTAAGCAATTGCCGTTACTGGGCAGCGGTAAACCTGATTTCGTCACCCTGCGCAGCATGGCCGAAAATCCAGAGAATGCGGAGAACGCCAATGACTAACCCTGCCAGCCCGCAGGGGCTGATGTCGAAAGGGATGATGGCGGTGATTGCCGCGCAGTTCCTCTCCGCGTTTGGTGATAATGCGCTGCTGTTTGCTACCCTGGCAGTGCTGAAGCAGCAGGTCTATCCCGACTGGAGCCAGCCGGTGTTGCAGATGGTGTTTGTAGCCACCTATATCATTCTGGCGCCGTTTGTCGGCCAGATGGCGGACAGCTTCGCCAAAGGCCGGGTGATGATGTTCTCTAACGGCCTGAAGCTGCTGGGCGCGCTGACCATCTGCTTTGGCTTCAATCCGTTTCTCGGCTACAGTCTGGTCGGCGTCGGCGCAGCGGCCTATTCACCGGCCAAATACGGCATTCTCGGTGAGATCTCCGGTGGCGATACGCTGGTGAAAGCCAACGGTCTGATGGAGTCGTCGACCATTGCCGCTATCCTGCTGGGATCGATTGCCGGTGGCGTGCTGGCTGACTGGAACCTGACCGCCGCACTGGTGGCCTGCGTCGCGGCCTATGGTCTGGCGGTTGCCGCCAATACCCTGATCCCAAAGCTGACGGCGGCCCGGCCCGGCCAGTCGTGGCATCCGGTAAAAATGTCGGCCAGCTTCTTCAGCGCCTGCCGCATTTTATGGCGCGATGGCGAAACCCGCTTCTCGCTGGTCGGCACCAGCCTGTTCTGGGGCGCAGGCGTCACGCTGCGCTTCCTGTTGGTGCTGTGGGTGCCGGTAGCATTGGGCATTACCGATAACAAAACCCCGACTCTGCTGAACGCCATGGTCGCCATCGGCATCGTCTTTGGCGCGGGTGCCGCAGCGAAACTGGTGACGCTAAAAAACGTTGGTCGCTGTATGCCGGCTGGCGTGCTGATTGGTGTGGCGGTGGTCTTTTTCTCGCTGCAACACACCACCACCGGCGCTTACGGCCTGCTGATCGTGCTGGGCATGTTGGGTGGATTCTTTGTCGTGCCGCTGAACGCGCTACTGCAAATGCGCGGTAAAGAGAGCGTCGGGGCAGGTAATGCGATCGCCGTGCAGAACCTCGGTGAGAACAGCGCGATGCTGCTGATGCTGGGGCTTTATTCACTGGCGATCAAACTTGGCGCGCCGCCGGTGGCGACAGGGGTAGGATTTGGAGCGCTGTTTGCGCTGGCGATTGCCATGTTGTGGGGATGGCAGCTGGCGCAGAAACGTCACAAGCGCAGCGTATAGTTCAAGGAAGGCAGTGTCGTCGCGGCTTTTAAGGCGTGAAAAACCGAGGCGGGAGCGATCCCGCCTCGGTTTTTTTATGGTGAAGGGAAAGTATAACGACGATGAATCGCTTCCAGTTCCTGCAACACGTCTTCGCTGAGCGTCAGATTGTAGCTGTCGATATTAATCTGCAGCTGCTCAAGCGTGGTGGCACCCAACAGGGTGCTGGCGACAAACGGCTGCTGACGGACAAAGGCCAGCGCCATCTGCGACGGATCCAGACCGTGCTTTTTCGCCAGCGCCACGTACTCGGCGATAGCCAGCTGAGCCTGCTCACCGCTGTAACGGGTGAAACGGCTGAACAGCGTATTACGCGCACCTTCCGGCTTCGCACCGTTCAGGTATTTACCACTCAGGGTACCAAACGCCAGGCTTGAATAGGCCAGCAGCTCAACGCCTTCAAGGTGGCTGATTTCCGACAAACCGACTTCAAAGCTACGGTTCAGCAGGCTGTAGGGGTTTTGGATGCTGACAATGCGCGGCAGCTCGTGCTTTTCCGCCAGCTGCAGGTAACGCATCACGCCGTAAGGGGTTTCGTTCGAAACGCCGATATAGCGGATTTTACCGGCACGCACCTGTTCGTTCAGCGCTTCCAGCGTTTCCAGCAGGGTGACGGTGGCCGTGGTGTCGTTGTACTCATAGCTCAGCTTGCCGAAATAGTTGGTCTGACGCTGCGGCCAGTGCAGCTGATACAAATCCAGATAATCGGTCTTCAGACGCTTCAGGCTGGCATCCAGCGCTTCACGAATGTTTTTGCGATCCAGCGCCTGATTCGGGCGAATTGACGCATCCGCGCCACGCACCGGGCCGGCCACTTTGGACGCAAGGATGATTTTGTCACGATTGCCGCGGGCCTGAAGCCAGCTGCCAATGTATTTTTCGGTTAAACCCTGGGTTTCCGGACGCGGAGGCACCGGATACATTTCTGCGGTATCAATAAGGTTAATACCGGAACGGAGCGCTAAATCTAACTGCGCGTGGGCGTCGGCTTCGCTGTTCTGCTCACCAAACGTCATGGTTCCCAAACCCAGGCTACTGACTTCCAGGGTGCTGTGGGGGATACGGTGATAGTGCATGTGCCGGCTTCCTTTTTACATTATTAAAAGGTTCTGGAACCTGAAGAACGGCCTGCAATGAGGTGCATAGCCCCGCGGTACGTGCTCAGGTCCGGCATTTGACTATAACCGCCGTTCGCTGCAGGGGGAAGAGGGGATTTATCGGGAAATGCGGGCAGAGCCACCTACGGATTGCGAAAGGTGGCTTAATTTGACTTAGCGTTCAACGATTGAGGAAACATCATCACCGTTGATTTGTAACTCATGACCAGAGCGGTCGGTATATTTCACCAGGCCGGTCTCTTTATCAATCTCAGGTTTGCCCTGGGTCATGATCATGTTGCCTTCCTTAGTCGCCATCACGTAATCGCTGCTGCACCCGCTGACCAGCACGGCCAACATAAGCGCTGCTGCGCCAAACATATACTTCATACTTCGCTCCCTTAAGGCCCGCTACTGAATACTGGTATGTCCATTAATAACGCATTTTGGTAACAGACGCAGTAGTAGATGTCCGAAAATGTGCTGCGAGCACGTCGGGCCATTGACATTAATCGTAAGATGATACTACAGAGCGAGGTACTGGCCGGCGTGACCGGCCAGTAAAGGATCAGGCGAGTTTCTTTTTAGAGCGCATCAGATTCAGGCATTCCACGGCCATCGAGAAGAACATGGCGAAATAGATATAGCCTTTAGGAACATGCACATTGAAGCTTTCCAGTATCAGCGTAAAGCCGACTAAAATCAGGAAAGCCAGCGCCAGCATTTTCACCGAAGGATGACGGTCAACGAAGTCGCCAATGGTTTTCGCCGCGAACATCATTACGCCCACCGCAATCACCACAGCGGCCATCATGATAATCAGATGATCCGACAGGCCAACGGCGGTGATCACCGAGTCGAGGCTGAAAATAATATCCAGCAGCATAATCTGCACGATGGCACCGACAAACGAATGCACATTGGTTTTATGCTCGGCATCGCCGCCTTCAATGGTTTCATGGATCTCCGCGCTGGATTTCCACAGCAGGAACAGGCCACCGAACAACAGGATCAAATCACGGGCGGAGAAGCTGTGATCCATCAGGGTAAACAGCGGCGTGGTCAGGCGGATCACCCAGGCAATGGACGCTAACAATCCCAGACGCATTAACATCGCACCGGCTAAACCTACACGGCGAGCGGTATTCTGTTGATGTTTAGGGAGTTTGGCGACTACCAGGGAGAGGAAAATAATATTATCGATGCCGAGGACGATCTCCAGAATCGTCAGCGTGCCCAGGGCCAGCCAGGCATTGGGATCTGCAATCCAATCAAACATGCTAACTTTGCTTCCTAAACGAAAAGTAAACGAGGAGTATACGCAACCCGTGGTCGGGCCGCTATCCTGCTTTCCTTTTATCTGGGACGATCAGCCCAGCGGATTACAATAAAAAATGGCGGGCCAGCAGGGGACCGGTAAAGCTTTTCTTCAGATAGAAACCGCGCGGTAAGGTCATTATCGGCTGGCCGTTAATGCCAATCCCTTCGGTCAATGCTTTGCTGTTGGCAGCTTTAGGGCGGATTTGCAGCACCTCACCGTGGCGGGCGGTAATCTTTTCGACCTGCCCTAACACAATCATATCCATCAGCTCTTCCCAGTCGCGCTGCAACAGCGCTTCCTCTTCTTCACTGGCACTCCATAACAGTGGCGCACCGACGCGACGCTCTGCCAGCGGAATCGCCCGATCGCCCTCAACGGGCACCCATAACACCCTGGCAAGTTTGTGCCGCACATGGCTGGTCTGCCAGGTGACGCCGCTGTTGCCGGTCAACGGCGCGACGCAGACAAAGGTAGTTTCCAGTGGGCGACCCAATGCATCTATTGGGATGGTTTTCAGCTCGACACCAATCTCGGCAAAATCCTGCTCGGGTTTGCTGCCGGCACTGGCCCCCAGATAGCGTTCCAGTAACATGCCGACCCAGCCTTTATCACGCCGCAGATCCTGCGGGATCTTCAGACCGGCTCTTTCTGCCAGTTCGCCCAGCGTAAAACCGGCCAGCTGTTGGGCACGATCCAGCAGCACCGTTTCGTTTTCGGGTGGCAGTAGCGGATTAAATTCAGAACTCATGGATAACTCTCTGTTGCCGTTCAAAAAAGCAGCACTCTTTTGCACAGGGATTATTAAGGCAAAGCGGATTGTGCAAAACAGGAATAATAGCATGATAAATCATGATTTTTTACCCCGCCAACAGCGGTAAAAAAGCCGGGTGCAAAAGGTTATGCCCGACTTGTCACCGACAATGAACAGGATCACCCCCCCTGTTATCCACAGAAAAATGGGATAACTTGTCTTTTACGCGAATACTGTTTCGATTTACAGCCTTGACTGTGGCTGTTTTGCCACTTTTTGCACGATTTATGCTTAAGTGAGCGGCATATCCTGTGGATAAAAACGTGGGTGTTCGATCTTTCACCAGTCATTGAATATCCCTCTGTGACAGCAGGATGACGCGAGGCATTTTGCGGTGGAAATCCGGATAAATCCGAGGTTTTATAGTCAGTTAATCATTCCAGAAAATCGGGGGCAGGTTGGGCTCTAAAAAGTTTTCCCCAACCGTTAAGGGAGTTCTGCACAAAGCTATCCACAGAAAACGTGAATAAGATCGCGCTTTCTGCCCCTTCTCTGTTTATAACTTGGTGCAAAACTGTGAGTTATCCCGCGTCAGCCACGTGCTGAGGGCGTAAAGCAGTGGTTTACCACCTGTAAGGAGTATGAAACAATCAGAACATCCGAGTTTTAGTTTGAGGTAGTCCAGTGATCGATGATGATGGCTACCGCCCGAATGTTGGTATCGTAATTTGTAACAGGCAGGGACAAGTGTTGTGGGCCAGACGTTTTGGCCAGCACTCCTGGCAGTTTCCCCAGGGTGGGATCAATGCGGGTGAAACTGCTGAGCAGGCGATGTACCGGGAACTGTTCGAGGAAGTCGGTTTGCACCGCAAAGATGTGCGCATCCTTGCCTCTACCCGAAACTGGTTACGCTACAAGTTGCCAAAACGTTTGGTGCGTTGGGACACAAAGCCGGTTTGTATCGGCCAGAAACAAAAATGGTTTCTTTTGCAGTTAATGTGCAATGACGCAGATATCAATATGCAGACCAGCAGCACGCCGGAATTTGACGGCTGGCGTTGGGTCAGTTTCTGGTATCCGGTTCGTCAGGTGGTCTCGTTTAAACGCGACGTTTATCGCCGCGTGATGAAAGAGTTCGCCAGCGTGGTCATGCCATTGCAGGAGACGACCGTTCAGCGAAATATGCCCGCTTATCGACGGAAGAGAGGTTAAGCCACGTAGATTATGCTCACACAGCTGCGCGAAATAGTTGAAAAAGTGGCGGGCGCGCCCCGGTTAACCGAGGCGCTTGATATCCTGGTCAATGAGATCTGCCTGGCAATGGATACCGAAGTCTGTTCGGTGTATCTGGCCGATCACGACCGCCGCTGCTATTACCTGATGGCGACCCGTGGCTTAAAAAAGCCGCGCGGCCGTACCGTCGCCCTGGCCTTTGACGAAGGGATCGTCGGGCTGGTGGGCCGGCTGGCTGAGCCAATTAACCTCGCTGACGCGCAAAGTCATCCCAGCTTCAAATATGTTCCTTCCGTAAAAGAAGAGCGTTTCCGCTCGTTCCTCGGCGTGCCGATCATCAGCCGACGTCAGCTGTTGGGCGTGCTGGTGGTTCAGCAACGCGAGCACCGCCAGTTTGACGAAAGCGAAGAATCTTTCCTCGTTACCCTGGCGACGCAGATGGCGACCATTCTGTCGCAGTCTCAGCTCAACGCCCTGTTTGGTCAGTACCGCCAGACGCGCATTCGTGCGCTGGCCGCAGCCCCTGGCGTGGCGGTGGCCGAAGGGTGGGTGGACACCACGCAGCCTTCGCTGGACCTGGTGTTTGCCGCGTCCACGCTGGATACGCACCGCGAACGTGAACGCCTGTCACTGGCGATGGACGAAGCCTCCAGCGAATTCCGTCGCTACAGCAAACGCTTTACCGCCAGCGTGCATAAAGAAAGCGCGGCGATCTTCGATCTCTATTCCCACTTACTCAGCGACAACCGGCTGAAGAAAGATCTCTATGCGGAGATCGACGCCGGTTCAGTAGCTGAGTGGGCCGTTAAAAAAGTCATTGAGAAGTTTGCCGCACAGTTTGCCAGCCTGCAGGACAGCTATCTGCGCGAGCGTTCGGGCGATCTGCGGGTGCTGGGACAGCGCCTGCTGTTCCACCTCGATGACAGCGTGCAAAGCACCAGTACCTGGCCAGAAAAGTTTGTGCTGGTGGCCGATGAACTCACCGCCACCACGCTGGCCGAGCTGCCACACGACCGTTTAGCGGGTGTGGTGGTCAGGGACGGTGCCGCCAACTCACACGCCGCCATTATGGTGCGCGCAATGGGCATTCCAACGGTGATGGGCGCGGATATTCAGCCCGAGTTGATGAATGGCAGACTGCTGATCGTTGACGGCTATCGCGGTGAGCTGCTGGTGGATCCTGAACCGGTGCTGGTTCAGGAATACCAGAAGCTGATCAGCGAGGAAAATGAACTCAGCAAGCTGGCAGAAAATGTCGTTGAACAGCCTGCCTCGCTGAAAAGCGGTCAGCCGGTGAAGGTGATGCTGAATGCTGGTCTGAGTGCTGAACATGAAAAGGCACTGGGAAGCTGGGTGGATGGTGTCGGTCTGTACCGCACCGAAATTCCTTTTATGCTGCAAAACGGCTTCCCTTCAGAAGAGGAGCAGGTCGCGCAGTATCAGGGCATGCTGCAGCTGTTCCTCGACAAGCCGGTGACGCTGCGTACCCTGGATATCGGCGCGGATAAACAGCTGCCGTATATGCCGATCAGTGAGGAAAATCCCTGCCTCGGCTGGCGCGGCATTCGCCTGACGCTGGATCAGCCGGAAATTTTCCTTGTGCAGCTGCGCGCGATGCTGCGCGCCAACGTCGCCAGCGATAACCTCAGCATTCTGTTACCGATGATCACCAGCATCGATGAAATTGATGAAGCCAAACGGCTAATCGATCGTGCCGGACGAGAAGTCGAAGAGATGCTGGGTTATGCCATTCCGAAACCGCGGATCGGGGTGATGATCGAAGTGCCTTCGATGATCTTTATGATCGGGCATCTGACCGGCCGCGTCGATTTTGTCTCGGTCGGCACCAACGATCTTACCCAGTACTTACTTGCGGTCGACCGCAACAATACGCGGGTCGCCAATCTGTACGACAGTCTGCATCCTGCGGTGCTGCGCGGTCTGAAGACCATTGCACAGGAAGCTGAAAAGGCGGGCGTTGAGCTCTGCCTGTGCGGCGAGATGGCGGGTGACCCGATCTGCGTGGCGGTGCTGATTGGCCTGGGTTATCACCATCTGAGCATGAATGGCCGTAACGTGGCGAGGGTGAAATACCTGCTGCAACACATTGATTACGAAGAAGCCCACGCGCTGGCGAACCGCGCGCTTGACGCGATGCTGGCCAGCGACGTCCGTCACCTTGTTGCCGCCTTTATGGAGCGACGGGGCCTTGGCGGGCTGATCCGCGGCGGGCGCTGAATCTCTTAACAAAGTTTACAGTTCCGCCAGGTCGCAACAATTCGGGCTGTGCTATTATGCGCGCCTTAATGCAGCGCCCCGCGCGCACTGGTTTACTTATTCCGTCGCCTGCAGGTCAGGACAGACTTTAACAATGGTGAAAGATGAATAACGGCTATCTGGCTTTCCCCCAATTTGACCCGATAATATTCTCCATCGGGCCAATTTCCCTGCACTGGTACGGTTTGATGTACCTTGTTGGCTTTGTATTTGCCATGTGGCTGGCCGTGCGTCGCGCCAACAAGCCTGGCAGTGGCTGGAAAAAAGAAGAAGTTGAAAACCTGCTGTATGCAGGCTTCCTCGGCGTGTTCCTCGGTGGGCGTATTGGCTACGTGTTGTTCTACAACATGCCGTTGTTCCTCGACAATCCGCTGTACCTGTTCAAAGTCTGGGATGGCGGCATGTCATTCCACGGCGGCCTGATCGGCGTGATCTGCGTGATGCTGTGGTTCGCCCGTCGCACTAAACGTAACTTCTTCCAGGTAGCTGATTTTATCGCGCCACTGATCCCGTTTGGTCTGGGTGCCGGGCGCTTAGGCAACTTTATCAATGGTGAGCTGTGGGGCCGTGTGGCTCCGGACTTGCCGTGGGCAATGCTGTTCCCTGGCTCACGCAGCGAAGACGTTGCGCTGGCAGCCACTCACCCGGAATGGCAGTCACTGTTGGCGACGTACGGCGTGCTGCCGCGTCATCCATCGCAGGTTTACGAACTGCTGCTGGAAGGCGTGGTGCTGTTTATCATTCTTAACGTCTTTATCCGTAAAAACCGTCCGATGGGCGCGGTGTCAGGCCTGTTCCTGATCGGTTACGGCGCGTTCCGTATCATCGTTGAGTTCTTCCGCCAGCCGGATGCGCAGCTGGGCCTGTTCGATAACGCCATCAGCATGGGGCAGATCCTGTCTGTTCCGATGATTCTGGCCGGCGTGATTATGATGGTCTGGGCTTACCGCCGTCAGGGCGCGCAGCAAGTACGTGGGGCAAAATGAAACAGTATCTGGATTTAATGCGCAAAGTGCTGGAAGAGGGCACGCCGAAGGATGACCGTACCGGAACCGGTACGCTGTCGATTTTTGGCCACCAGATGCGCTTCAACCTGCAGGATGGTTTCCCGCTGGTCACCACCAAGAAATGTCATTTGCGTTCAATTGTGCATGAGCTGCTGTGGTTCCTCAATGGCGATACCAACACCGCCTATCTGCAAGAGAACAAAGTCACCATCTGGGACGAGTGGGCCGATGAAAATGGCGACCTGGGCCCGGTGTATGGCAAACAGTGGCGTAGCTGGGGGGCTGCCGATGGTCGTGAGATCGATCAGCTGACCAACGTGCTGCAGCAGTTAAAAAGCGACCCGGATTCCCGCCGCATCATCGTGTCAGCCTGGAACGTCGGCGAGCTGGATAAGATGGCGCTGGCACCTTGCCACGCGTTCTTCCAGTTCTATGTGGCGAATGGCAAGCTCTCCTGCCAGCTGTATCAACGCTCATGCGATATCTTCCTTGGCCTGCCGTTCAATATCGCCAGCTATGCGTTGCTGGTGCATATGGTTGCGCAGCAGTGCGACTTAGAGGTCGGTGATTTTGTCTGGACCGGCGGCGACACGCACCTGTACAGCAACCACCTTGAGCAGACCCATCTGCAGCTGACGCGTGAACCTCGTCCGTTGCCAAAACTGGTGATTAAGCGCAAGCCGGCTTCGCTGTTTGATTACCGTTTTGAAGATTTCGAGATTGAAGGTTACGACCCGCATCCGCCTATCAAGGCGCCGGTCGCTATTTGATTTTTCCAGGAGCGGATCCCTCCGCTCCTGTCCTTCTTCTTTTACGTTCCCTTCAGGCAATTAACCCACAGGAAAACAGGCAAAACGGTCTTCGAGCAGAGGATAGCCGTTGGAGCCTGGCAATTCGAAATGCCACCATTCCGTGGCGATGCCCTTAAAGCCACCGCCAAACATAATCGCATTAAGCATCAGCCTGTTACGTTGGTTTTGCTGTGACAACCCCGCATAATAGGGGTGCGAACGTGCGTGCATTTCATCAAAACCAGCACCCATATCGACAATCTGTCCGTTGCTGTCCACTAGCGTCAGGTCGATAGCCGTTCCCCGACTGTGATGCGATCCCTGCGAGACCTCCACCACATAGGCGGGATCCGGGCAGGCATGCCATAAATTGTGCTGCGCCTGCTGCGGGCGATACGCGTCGTACACCAGTAACGTAAAGCCCGCCAGTTCGGCAATGGTGATGCATTTTTCCAGCGCGCGCGCGGCGTCAGGATGCAGTAAACAACGGTCTTCACAATAGATCGGGCGGCCACAAATGTTATCTGCAGTGGCATATTTCATCTCAATTTTTAACTGGGGAAAGGTCTTTGTTAAATCCACCAGTTCACATTCATCAGCCATAACGCATCCTGTTGTATTCGCTTCGCCGTCCAGCAAATCATTTTACGAGAGCCCCCGCAAATACTTTGTCCTTATGCTGCAACGCTAAATTCTTGTTGGAAAACGCCGCAGGCTTTGCCGGATTGCCGCTGGATTGATGTGGGTTAAAAAGCACAATACAGCGATGAAAACGATGAGCGGATTTACCTTAGCCGAGCTGTTAATCGTCATGGTGATTGCCAGTATCCTGACGCTCGGTGCCATCAGCAGTTGGCAAAGCTGGCAGCAGCTGCAACGGCTGAATGACAGCGCGCGCCAGCTCCAGCATTTCCTGTTGCGGCTGCGCAGCGAAGCGAATGAGCACAACGCCGCGCGGATACTTTGGCGACGCACTGGGGCAGCCTGGTGCGTGGGCAGCGGCCCGCTGCAACCCTGCGGCAAAGCCTCACGCAGCCTGTTTCCCGCACCCTGGCCGGAGGTCGGCTTGCGTTCACTGACCGAGGAAATGGGCTTTTATGGCCGCAATAATGTTGCCCGTCCTGGCCGGATTGTCCTCGCCGGGGAAGCCGGTGAACGGCATGTGGTGGTGTCGTCACGGGGACGGGTGCGGATATGCGAGGATAACTGCCTGTGAAGCAGACGGGATTTAGCCTGGCTGAGATGCTGGTTGCGCTGGCTATCAGTAGCGTGCTGTTGCTTAGCGCTGCCAGACTGCTTCCTGTGCTGCAAAGCAATAATCTGCAAACCCTGATGCGTTTTCAATTGCAGGAAGAACTGCAGTTGATGATGTTCACGCTGGAGAAATCCGTGCTCCGGGCCGGATATTGCCGGGGAGAATGTCGCGGGCAGGGGCTGACTCTCGGCGCTGATGGCCACTGCCTGTTGGTGCGTTGGGATGAAAACAGTAACGGCAAATGGGAAGGCGTGGAAAGCAGCGACAGCGATTTCTATGGCTACCGTTGGCGTGATGGCAGTCTGGAAACGCAGCGGGGCGTCGATCGTTGTGACGGTGGCGGTTGGGAAAGACTCAACGATCCCCGCACCGTGACCATCGAGTCGTTCCGGGCAACCCAGAGCGATCGCCAGATTCGCCTGACGATCACCGCCTTCGCCAAAGCCTTTCCATCCGTTCGGCTGACGGTGGAGCGGTGGTTAACCGCGGCCAATCTATGACTGATTTTCGAAAGCAGCAGGGCGGCGGCGCGTTGATTATGGTGATTATCCTGCTGGCGTTGTCGGCGGCCTTGCTCAATGCCACGCGTAAGCAGTTGGATGGCGGGCTGAGCCGGGTCAATGATGAGCGGCAGTTCCTGCAACAAAGGGTGCAGGCCAGCTCGGCGTTGAGTTGGGGAGCCCGTCAACGGTGGCCGGTCGCGCCGGAATGGCAATGCCAGCGGGAAAACGCCGGCGGCTGGCGAAGTTGCCTGCTGAGTGTTAATGACCAGCGCGAGCTGTTAATGGGCGACAGCGGGCCTGGCACTATTGCCCAGTATCAGTGGGTGGCCCGACCGGAGGCGATGAGCCTCAAAACGCTGCCCCACGGCTGGCTTGATTACTGCCCGCTGGCAGAGGAAGAAGGATGCTATCCCGATGAAAAATCAGCTGGGCTTTAGCCTGCCGGAAACCCTGGTTGCGCTGCTGCTGTTTGCCTGCAGCTTAACGGCCTTACTGCAGTATCAGCTGGCGCTGGCCAGAGGGTTCCAGCAGCAGGCACAACAACGGGAGGCCTGGCGCTATGCCTTGCAGCGTTTCGAGGGCTATCAGCCACCCAACTGGCAGAGCGCCGTGGTTCAGCAGATGGGGCCAGCAAACTGTCCGCTATTGACCGCGACTGTGGTCAGCCCGCTCGGACGTCAGGCGCAGTTAACCTTGCTGCGTTGCCCCGATATCACCAAGTGACAGGGCTGGCGATTTGCAACCGGCCCCTGACAGGTTACAGTGTTGGCGCAAAGCAACATCCCGGAAAAGGAGCAGACATGTTTACCGTTTACCACTCAAATCAGCTGGACTTGCTGAAAACGCTGGCGGCTTTTCAGATTGAAAACCAGCCCCTGCGCGATCCCTTTCAGTCTGAAGTGGTGCTGGTACAAAGCCCTGGCATGGCGCAGTGGCTACAAATGTCGCTGGCAGAGCAGTTTGGTATTGCGGCCAACATCGCCTTCCCGTTACCGGCGACCTTTATCTGGGACATGTTTGTTCGCGTTCTACCAGGCATCCCTAAAGAGAGTGCCTTTAATAAAGCCAGCATGAGCTGGAAGCTGATGGCTATTCTGCCAGCGATGCTGACACGCCCCGAATTCACGCTGTTACAGCACTATCTCACTGAAGACCAGGACAAGCGCAAACTCTTCCAGCTGGCTTCCCGCGTGGCGGACTTATTTGACCAGTATCTGGTCTATCGCCCGGAATGGCTCAACAGCTGGGAGAAAGGCCAGATCATTGACGGGCTGGGCGAGGCGCAGCAATGGCAGGCCCCGTTATGGGCCGCGCTGGTGGAATACACCGCCGAACTGGGCCAACCCGAATGGCACCGTGCCAACCTCTATGCGCGCTTTATCAGTAAGCTTGAGAACAGCAATGAGCGGCCACCCAATCTGCCGGACAGGGTGTTTATCTGCGGTATTTCCGCCCTGCCACCGGTCTATCTGCAGGCGCTGCAAGCGCTGGGCAGGCACATTGATATCCATCTGCTGTTTACCAATCCCTGCCGCCATTATTGGGGCGACATTCAGGATTATGCTTTCCTCGCCAAACTCCAGAGCCGCCGCCGTCAGCATTATCAGCGGCAGAGTGAAAGCCCGCTGTTCCGCCAGGCCGATGCCTCCGCGCTGTTTAATGACGCCGGAGAACAGCAGCTCAGTAATCCATTGCTGGCGTCCTGGGGCAAGTTGGGCAGGGATAACCTCTATCTGCTGGCCCAGATGGAGTGCCAGGAAATAGACGCCTTTGTCGATATTGAGCCAACCTCCTTGCTGCAAACGGTACAGCGCGACCTGTTAGAGCTGGAAGACAACGCGGTGATTGGCCTGCAACAAAATGAGTGGGAAACCAGCACGGCGAAACGGCTGCTGGATCCTGCTGACCGATCGATCAGTCTTCACCTTTGCCATAGCCCGCAGCGGGAAGTGGAAGTGTTACAGGATCGCCTGCTGCAAATGATGGCTGACGATCCCTCGCTGTCTCCGCGTGAAGTGATTGTGATGGTGGCCGACATTGATGCTTATACCCCGTTTATTCAGGCGGTATTTGGTAATGCGCCCGCCGGGCGTTATCTGCCGTTTGCCATTTCTGACCGCCGCGCCAGTCAGGCCCATCCCGCCTTGCAGGCCTTTATCTCGCTGTTGAGTTTGCCGGACAGCCGTTTCACTTCAGAAGAGGTGCTGGCGCTGCTGGACGTTCCGGCTCTGGCAAACCGCTTTGCCATTGATGAAGAAGGGCTGAAGCGCCTGCGTCGCTGGGTGGAAGAGTCCGGGATCCGCTGGGGGCTGGACGACGATACCGTCCGCGACCTGGAACTGCCGCCGACCGGGCAGCACACCTGGCAATTTGGCCTGACCAGGATGTTGTTGGGCTATGCGATGAACAGCGAAAGCGGTCACTGGCAGGGGGTGCTGCCTTATGATGAGTCCAGCGGCTTGATTGCAGAACTGGCCGGCAACCTGGCCGAGCTGTTGACCCGTCTGCGCCAGTGGCGGACCCTGCTGAATACCACGCGACCGCTGGAAGAGTGGCTGCCGCTGTGCCGGACGCTGCTGCAGGATTTCTTTGCTGGCGATGCGGATACTGAAGCGGCGCTGGCGCTGATTGAAGAGCAGTGGCAGCAGGCAATCAACTACGGCATCCAGGCGCAGTATCAACAGGCGGTTCCGCTCTCCCTGCTGCGGGATGAACTGGCTTCCCGCCTCGATCAGGAAAGGATCAGCCAGCGCTTCCTCGCCGGTCCCATCAACTTCTGTACGCTGATGCCGATGCGCTCCATCCCGTTTAAGGTGGTGTGCCTGTTGGGGATGAATGACGGAGTTTATCCGCGCACGCTGCCGCCATTGGGCTTTGACCTGATGAGCCAGCAGCCGAAAAAGGGCGACCGTAGCCGTCGCGATGACGACCGTTATCTGTTCCTTGAAGCAATTAACTCGGCGCAGCAACAGCTTTATATCAGCTATATCGGGCGCACCATTCAGGACAACTCGGAGCGCTTCCCGTCGGTGTTGGTCAGCGAACTGGTTGAGTACATCAGCCAGAGCTTCTGCCTGCCGGAGGACCAGTTGCTCGACGTCGACAAAAGCGCCGAGGCGGTGATGCGACATCTGCATCATCTGCACAGCCGGATGCCGTTCGCGGCAGAAAATTTCTCGCCGCAGGCCGAATTCAAGAGCTTTGCCGCCGAATGGTTGCCTGCCGCCAATGCCAGCGGCGTGCCACACCCGGCATTTATGCAGCCGCTGCCGTTGCTGGAGATAACTGAGCTTAACTTCGAGCAGCTGGTGCGTTTCTGGCGGCATCCGGTGCGGGCCTTTTTCAGCCAGCGGCTGGGAGTGAGTTTTATCGCCGAAGAGGCCGGTTTACCGGATGCGGAGCCGTTCACCCTCGATAATCTCAGTCGTTATCAGGTCAACACCCAACTGCTTAACACCCTGATTGATGACCAACCCAGCGAGCCGCTTTACGCCCGGCAGCGTGCCTCCGGAAATCTCCCTTATGGCGCCTATGGTGAGCTGTTCTGGCTGGAGCAGCAGGAAGAGATGGCAGAGTTGGCGAACCGCGTGCGCGAGCAGCGCGCCGGGGCGGTCAGCTGGGAAATTGCCTTACCGATCGGCGGGATACAGCTGAACGGCTGGCTGCCGCAGGTTCAGGACGATGGTTTACTGCGCTGGCGGCCGGGCCATCTGAACTTTACCGACGGATTATCACTGTGGCTTGAGCATCTGGTTTACTGCACGCTTGGCGGGCAGGGCGAAAGCCGGATGTTTGGCCGCAAAGAGAGTCAGTGGCGCTTTCCCGCCCTGGCTGCTGAACAGGCCAAAGAATGGCTGGGTCGTTATGTCGAAGGCTATCAGCAGGGGATGTGCTCACCGCTACTGTTATTACCGCGAACCGGCGGTGCCTGGCTGGAAGCCTGTTATGACGAGAAGGTCGGACAGCTGCTGATGGATGAAAGCACGCAGGCCAAAGCCCGTATCAAATTGCTGCAGGCCTGGCAGGGGAATATGCAGATTGAAGGGGAGGGCAGCGATCCCTATCTGGCCCGTCTGTTCCGTACGCTGGATGATGAAATAGTGCAGCAGATCTCGCACAACGCCGAAATTTGGCTGCTGCCGTTGCTGCAGATGAATGACATGCAGTAAGACATCCTGTAGTGTTACTTTATAACCATTTGTCGTTTTTTACTTTCTTGTTTCTTTTTCGTCCACAGCCGCAAAAGAAAATATCCAGGTTAAATGTCTGCTACCGCTCTGCCCGCACCAGGCGGTAAGCCAGAAGATTAGATCGTCGAGGAGTTTGAATGCGTCGTTATGCAGTCTGGTTTACCACGCTTTTCCTGCTGTTTACGTTGAGCCCTTTGGTACAGGCACAACCTGGCTGGCAGCCGATCCCTGAAACGATTCGCAAGAGTGAAAAAGACCCTCGTCAGTATCAGGCCATCAAGCTGGATAATGGCATGACGGTGCTGCTGGTGTCCGACCCGCAGGCAACAAAATCGCTCTCCGCACTGACCATTCCTGTCGGTTCGCTGGAAAATCCGCGCAACCAGCAGGGTCTGGCTCACTACCTTGAGCATATGCTGCTAATGGGCTCAAAGCGCTATCCTCAGCCTGACAATCTGGCCGAATTCCTTAAAAAACACGGCGGCAGCCACAATGCCAGCACCGCGTCTTATCGCACCGCGTTCTATCTGGAAGTGGAAAATGACGCGCTGGAACCGGCGGTCGATCGTCTGGCGGATGCGATTGCCGAACCGCTGTTGGACCCGGTCAATGCCGATCGTGAACGCCATGCGGTCAATGCCGAACTGACCATGGCTCGCTCACGCGATGGCTTACGCATGGCGCAAGTGGGAGCCGAAACGCTGAACCCCGATCACCCAAGCTCGCTGTTCTCCGGCGGGAATCTTGACACCCTGAAGGACAAGCCGGATAGCAAATTGCACGATGCGCTGACCGCCTTCTATCAGCGCTACTACTCTGCCAATTTAATGAAGGCGGTAATTTACAGTAATAAGCCGATGGACCAACTGCAGACCATTGCAGCCAAAACCTTTGGTCGGGTGGAAAACCGCAATGCGACGGTGCCGGCTATCACCGTGCCCGTGGTCACCGACAAGCAGAAAGGCATCATCATTCATTACGTGCCTGCCCAACCGCGCAAGCAGCTGAAAATTGAATTCCGTATTGAAAATAACAGCGACAAATTCCGCAGTAAGACCGACACGCTGATTGCCTACCTGATTGGCAACCGCAGTAAGAATACCCTGTCTGACTGGCTGCAAAACCAGGGGCTGGCGGATTCCATTGATGCCGGTGCCGACCCGGTGGTGGACCGCAACGGCGGGGTGTTCTCTATTTCCGTGTCGCTGACCGATAAAGGCCAGGCCGACCGCGATCGGGTGGTTGCGGCGGTGTTCAGCTACCTGAATACGCTTCGCACTGGCGGCATCGATAAGCGTTATTTCGATGAAGTCGCTAACGTGCTGAATCTGGATTTCCGCTATCCGTCGATTACCCGCGATATGGACTATATCGAATGGCTGGCTGACACCATGCTGCGGGTTCCGGTTGCCGATACCCTGGACGCCCCCTATATCGCCGACCAGTACGATGCGCAGGCGATCAAGGCCCGTCTTGACGGCATGACGCCTCAGAAT
>LIDZ01012944.1_pt1 | contig 19854 bp, 18 predicted proteins | sample 644651 | NCBI WGS metagenome assembly LIDZ01 (sample SAMN03856242, study PRJNA289617) | food metagenome | isolation source: wine grapes on drying loft during traditional withering process | host: Vitis vinifera cv. Corvina | place: Italy: Gargagnago di S. Ambrogio di Valpolicella | collected 2014-01 | reverse complement strand
CAGCAGCATCAGTTCCTGCGGGGCCAATAAGGCCCGCAGGAACGCGGCCCGCTGCTGCATGCCTCCCGACAGCATATGCGGATAGGCCCGCTCGAACCCGCTGAGGCCAACCTTGGCCAGCCAATGCCGGGCTTCTTCGCGCGCCTGCTCCCGCGGTGCGCCTTTGATCTCACCGGCGAGCAGGACGTTATCCTCGATTGTCCGCCAGGGAAACAGCGCGGGCTGCTGCGGCATATAGCTGATCTCACCGCGCTGTCCTGTGACGAGGCTGCCGTTCATGCTTATCGTTCCGGCATCCGGCTGCTCCAGCCCGCCGATGATGTGGAACAAGGTGCTTTTACCACAGCCGGAGGGTCCAACGATAGATACGAATTCCTGCTGCTCAACCTTGAGTGAGACGTTATTCAGCACACTCGTTATGCGGCGGCGCTGGGTGTAGGCTTTGGAGATGCCCTTTACTTCAAGTGCGGGTGTTTCTTCAGACATTGGAGGGACGCTCCTTTCTAGGAATTGCGGCGCGGCTTCCAGCGAACCAGCCATTTCTCCAGCAACGCAATGATCGCAAAGAGCACCAGACTAAGCAGTACAATAATAACAATAGCGACGAACATCCGATCCGTACGGTAGGCTGATTTCTGCAGGAGCATATAGTAGCCGATGCCCTTGTCCGCACCGATCCATTCGGCGACAACCGCGCCCATTACGGCATAGGTAGCGGATATTTTTACACCGGAGAACAGTGACGGCAACGAAGAAGGCAGCTCCAGCTTGGTGAAGATTTGCCACTTGCCGGCACCGGCCATTTTCATATAATTGAGCATAATTCCGTCACTTTGCGCTAAACCACTCATCGTAGCTACAGCTACTGGGAAGAAGCAAACTAATGTAATTAAGATAATCTTCGGCAGCAGGCCAAAGCCGAACCAAATCACTAGCAGTGGCGCAAGCGCAATGGAGGGAACATTCTGGCTGAGAATCAGCAGCGGATAAAAAGCGCGTCTGGTCCAAGGCAGCAGATGCAACAGCAGCGCGATGATAAGACCTACAGCGGTACCGATCGGAAAGCCGATCAGCGTCAGTCGCAGCGTAGCCAGTGTATGGACCCAGATTCCAGAAGCGTTAGCATTGAACTCACGGATGATGTCGGTGGGACTCGGCAGAATCCAGGCTTCGACATGAAATAGGGAGACCGCCAGCTGCCATCCCGTTAACAAGAATATGACCGCCACAAAGGGCGGCCATATTTGCTTCCAAGTCGATCTCACGGCCGATATTTCTCCGTCAGCTTCTCCATGCTGATGCCATTCGGGTTATGGGCAATCTTGATCTGTGAAATAATGCTGGGACTGCCTGCCGCAACCAACGCTTCATGCATCTGGCGCACTACTTCCAGCAGTTCTGTAAGCTCACCCTCCATTGTGGTATCCAATGGATTCACCTGATGCTTCACGCCGGATTTCTGAATAACCTCAATAGCTGTATCTACATACGGTATGGAATCCTCACCGTTTGGAGTCTTGGGGATCACCTGAATGCTTAATAGGGTATTTGCCATGATTGTATCAACCTTTCCGTTTTGTATTTATCGTTCACTATTCAGCTGGTAAAAAATCATTCGTAAATGTGCTGCCGACGTCGAGCGGCTTATCCAACAGCTTCAGACCGTACATCCAGTCGGCGTAATTCTGCCATACTTCAGCCTTCTGCTCACCCCAGCGGGCGGCATCGTCCTGATATTTCGGACTGAGCCATTTCTGGCTGGCCAGAACCAGCTTAGGGTCCAGATCCGGCACGGCTTTACTCAGGATGGCGGCCGCTTCTTCGGGCTTATCGATAGCATATTGATAACCTTTCGACGTAGCCTTCAGGAAAGCCTTCACTATTTCTGGCTGATCGGCAATCTCTTTCTCGCTTGTAGTTAGTACAGGGGTGTAATAATCCAATTGCGGTGCATAATCCTTCAAGTACAGCATGTCGATGGGCTCGCCACGCAGTTCGGCTTCGATACCGGTCCAGGCATAGAAGATCCAGGCGAAATCAATATCCCGCTTCACGGCGGTGAAGAAATCGGCTTCTCCGATGTTCACCAGCTTAACCTTTTTCACATCCCCGCCTTCCGGGTCCATGATTGCTTTCATAGCTGCCTCTTCGGCAGGGGAGCCCCAGCCACCATAGGTTTTGCCTTCAAAGTCCTTTGGAGACTTGATGTTGCGGTCCTTGGGTGCGGCGAATCCGGAAGTATTATGCTGGATAATGGCGGCGATAGAGACGAGCGGCACTCCTTGCAGACGAGCTAAGGTCAGACTTTCTTGGGCACCAATGCCAAACGCTGCTTCACCGGAGGTTACCATCGTATCGGCACCAGCAGCACCTGGCTGCACGATTTCCACATCCAGACCTTCTTCAGCATAATATCCAAGATCTTTGGCCACATACAGGCCGGTATGGTTCGTATTGGGTGTCCAATCGAGCGCAATCTTAAGCTTGGTAAGCTCTTTCGGTGCATCCGTGGCAACGGCGGTTGCTTCAGGAGTAGCCTCACTATTTCCGGTAGTACTCACCTTATTGTTGCCGGAATTTCCATTATTACTGCCGCAGCCCGCAATGGCGATGACCAGCAGGCAGCTTAGGCCCGTCGTTAATACCTTTTTGACTCCCATGTTTCTTCTCTCCTTTATCTGGTAACGAAAGCCCCGGCTTCATCTTGATTCCGAAATATCCCATACAAAAAGCGCCCCGATGATCGGGACGCTGGTTTGGCGCAAGATAGTAGAGGTCACTTGGGACCCGAACTAGTGGCTATTCCTACGCTGGCATTATCCAGATCAGGTATAAGGGTCAGTATCTTGTGGGATACAATCTCAGCCGGCCTAATTCCAGCTCCCCTGTTCTATGAAGTTCACGGGTGTTGCTACGTTCTTACGGTGTATTATAGACGCACACTTCTGTATTGTCCAGCAGAATCCCTCCAATTTGAAATATCTTGAAGAGATCGAATGAGATATAATATAACAACAGAATAACAAACAGAGAATGAACACGAAAAAGGGGGAATCAGGATGACGCACGCCCACATACCGGTACTTGATGAAGAGACGATTTCCGGTATTCGAGAATTGGATGGGGACGGAGAGCCGGAATTGCTGCGCACTTTGCTGAATATGTTCACAAGCGATACTCCGCTCAGAATTGAGGCTTTGCAGAGAGCGATCGATAATAAGGATCTTGTCGAAAGCGCCGGAGTTGCCCACAGCCTGAAATCGGGGAGTCTTGGCATTGGGGCACAGGTTCTGGCCTCCGTCTGTGCTGGAATTGAACTTTATGCCAGACAGGACAACCTTGCGGCAGCGGCGGCTTTGTTGCCTGAAGTAAGTGCAGCTTATAAGGAAGCGTGCTCCCAGTTGCAGCGTTTGCTGTAAACAACTATAGACAACTGTAGACTTTGCTCACTCCTCATGGCTTAATCTTTTTCTGCGGCGGCTCTTGCTTACGTTCCACAACTCTCTAACCGTTAGGATAAGACTGACAAGAATACCGCTGCAGGTCAAGAAGAGGGCCAAATACTCAAAAGGGGAGTATTGCAGCATTTTGCTCCAGTCGATGGGGTTCTTCAAATCTTCAATGACCTGGTTCATACCGTAAATGCCACTGACTACCGTAAATACGGTTAGAATCATTAGCAGCATATCCCGGCGTTTGGCCTGAAACTTATTCTGGTATTGAAACAGGTCATCCAAGGTTTGCTTCACTTCTCCGAACAAGGCATCATTCCCGTATACTTTACGCAGCTGGATGAAGATCTCTCGACCTTGGGATTGGGAAATGAGCTCCAGAAAATAATATTTGGCCGAAAACTTGGTGATGAGAAAAATTAATTCCTCAATCTCGTTATAATCACGTGTAATACTAAGACGAGAGTGCAGATTCGCCAGCTTCAACAGAACGATTTTATGGAAAATACTGAGCAACAAACCATAATAATATTCCCCGTACATTTGATTGGCCAAGTGGGTAGCAATCTCGGGAGTGGCCCGGCTCAGACAGCAAAAGGTCTGTTCATTCGTTATGTAATAGGTATCCGGCCCCCAACGGTTATAGGAATGCTTGTTGACGTACTCTGCAATATAATCGGGATCACTGGCGCTAATGAACGGTTTGCCCTGCAGATCCAGCCCATCTAACTGGGAGGCACGATAGCGCAGCTCCACACTAAGCTCTTCCGTATCCTCCTGGTGCTCAAAGCCGTAGAAGGCTTGCACCAGCATTCTTTCATCCACGAAAAAAGGTAACGTCTCAAAATAGGCTCCATTTAACTCGGAGGCGTCCAGAAACGGCTCCAACCCATCGACCAGATTTCGGAAGACAAAATCCTCGGTCTGCTTAAAGGTTCTTTCCCCGCAATGGATAGTTGTGCATTCATCTGTAATGGAGACATTCTCCAGCGTTCGGAAGCGGTCCGCGAATTCTAAAGCGGTGCTGAAAGGAAGGTTATCCTCTTCAAGACGGACCCGGACGGTGATGAATCCAAGCTGGAACGGACAGATGAATACATCGGTCGAGAGTACCTGGAAATTCACAGCTTGCTGCGGCATTTCCAGTCTGCATTCCAGCGCATTTACCCGCGAGAAGCGGCGGAAGGAGTCCTTATCCTTTTCGCGCGGAAACAGAACGTGAGCGGCAAAAGGCAAGTAGCTTCGCTCCATTTTTTCATGCGAGACTTTGTAGCCATCTCCGTAATAAGCATCCTCCAGGTCCTTCTGATCCAGAAAAAAACGAGTGAAACCATCTTTCTCTAAACGATGAATCAGAGCCATAGCTTCGCCCTGCTTGATGGAGAAGGGGAAAATAAACTGCAGAAGTGCAGTATGTAATAAAGGTTCGGAGGAGAGCTCGTCCATCATTCGTTCCACCCTTGTATACAGAATTTAATTACATTCTATATTAACCTAATTTCCACGCGGCAAAGCTAAGCAAAAATAGGAAAGCGGCAAAAACCGCCAGCATGCCTGCTGTCTGGGCCACTTGTAGATGATCCATCGACCAGCCTGTTAGCAGAGGCAGAATAGCTCCGCCAATTCCGCCGGATGCAATCATGATACTAGGTGTCGTTTCTTCGGCGCCAGGCAGCAGCTTGCTGGAGAAGACAAGGGCAATAGAAAAAATACCAGACATGAACAATCCCAGCAGAATGAGTATAGTAAACGCGGCGATACGGTGCTCGGAGAAGGGGAAGAGAATAAATAGCAGCAAGGTAATGAAGCAACTGCCGAGAACGTAGGCACGATAGGTGATTTTTTCGGCTATAACTCCAGCAAACAACCTTCCGATAGCCATGGCGAGCCAGAAAAAGGTTACGGTCAAGGCAGCAGCAGATTCACTTATTCCCAGTTTGGCGATAAAGATCGCCGGCATAAAATTGACCAGACTCATCTCAGTGCCTACATAGAGGAAAAAGAAAATGATGAACATGCCGAGCAGCACCCACTGTTTTCCTTTATACGGGAGCTTTTTGCCTACCCGGGCAGACTGCGTGGACGTTTTAGCTGGGCGGGTGCGGGGAGCGCGGTCGTCCAGTACACTTTGCAGCTTCCCAAAGCTTGAACGGCTTCCCCAGAAGAACAGGGATATTAGCGAGAATGCCGCAACAATCAGAAAGGAAAGCCGCCACCATCCAGCAGCAATGAGCGGACTAGCGATCAGGGGCATAATCAATGCGCCTACCCCGAACAGAACTTCAAGCCTGCTCATGGCTATGGCGGTTCCTTCGGTAATGGCGGCGATAATAATGGTGCCGATAACGGCTTCGATCATGCCGAACCCGAAGCCCGCAGCAACGGCGATGACGTACATCCAGCCCCAAGGCGGAAGAAAGGCATAGGAAATTTGAGAAACCAGCAACAGCCCAGTGGCAATGAGAATGCCTCCACGTTTGCCAAAGCGGCGGTTCAGAAAAGGCGAGACTAGTACGCCAGCCAAAAATCCGGAGAACTGGCTGAAGATGAGTTGGCCGCCGGCACTGTAATTTTGATCATAATGCTCCAGAAGAACGGGAAGAATAGAGCCGAGCACCACATGGGCGAGCCCGATAACAAAGTAAGAAAGACAGCTGATCCAGAGCAATTTTTTCACAGATGAAGCTCCTTGCAAGTTAGATTTAGGAAACAATGACGGGATTTAATAGGGTTCGGGCGGGTACACTACGATAAGCACCATATTTATGATAAACCCAAACTGAGGGCGTGAATATATAAACATATATTCACATAGTAGAAGGGAGCTATCTCGACAATGGATAACAGAGAGCTGGAGCAGACCATCATCAAGGTACTGGATAACAACAAGTTTGGCTCCTTTGGCACGATCGAAGCTGGTAATAAACCGAAGGTGCGTTATATGGCGGTATATCATGAGGAACTAAATATTTATTTGGCTACCAGCCGCAAGACGCATAAGGTAGAAGAGCTGCAGGATAACCCCCATGCTTTTTTGCTGCTTGGCTATGAAGCGGGGGGCGGCAAGGATGTGCTGGGGATTGAGGCTACCGTTGCTGTTACAGAGAATGAGGGTCTGCGCTCGAAGGTGTGGAGTAAAGAGCTGGAGCAATGGTTCACCGGACCGGATGATCCTGATTATGTGATTCTGAGGCTTACGCCAACACGGATGGAATATGCCGGTAAGGATAAACAGCATGGGGTCTGGGAAGCGACTGCTGGAGCTGTTGGCAAGTAACGTATTCCCATTCTTTAGTTAAAATAGCTGTCCTGAATAAAAGCTATCCGAAACCTTGTGGGTGTCCGGATGGCTTTTTCTTCTATTTCTCTGTGTGCTATAATGATCCCACCATTTTCCAACACATTGAGCTGGGGGGACCTTATGAGCTGTACGGATTGCTTTGCTATAGAACCTGTGGAAGATCAAGGTGAATTAAGGATACGCCCCTATTCTATCCCTCTTGCTGCTGTTATAAAGGCTGCGGGGTATGAGATAGCGGAAGTTAAGAGTATTGGCATTATTCCTTATACATCCCTGGAGGAGCTTATGCGCTTGCTGAAATTGCTGGGCGGATTGCAGCAACAATTAACGGTGCCCCTGGCCCTTTACATTACTGGTACTAAAGGTGTCATCAGTCTTAACGAACGATGGTTATCCTGGGAGCAGCTTGAGATTAGATTTTCCCATGATAATTTAATAAACATTATATCCAATCATGATTTCTGCAGTTATTTACAGCCCATTGTAAACGTTACCGAAGAGATCGTGGGTTTCGAGTTTCTGCTGCGGCCGCTGCAGAACGGAAGTTATTTTCAGCCCCATGAGCTGTTTGAGATTGCCCGTCAGACGGGATTTCATAGTTTCCTGGACCGGGCCGCGCGTGTCTCAGCCATTGAGAGCAGCGCTAAGCTTTTACCGAAGGGGATCAAACGCTTTATAAACTTTTTGCCCTCATCGATTTATAATCCGAAATATTGTCTTACGCATACCTTTGAGGCGATGGAACGACTGAACCAGGACCCAGAGGACTACGTGTTTGAGGTTGTTGAAACGGAAAAAATAGCGGATATTGCCCACCTGCAGACGATTTTTGCCGAGTACCGGCGTCAGGGAATGCATGTTGCGCTTGATGATGTAGGTACGGGTTATTCGACGGTAGAGTTAATGTGCAGCTTGAAGCCGGATTATGTGAAGATTGACCGGGCCTTAATCAGCTTCTGCGATGAAGACGCAGTGAAACAAAGTGCCATCCTGAATATTATGAGCCGAGCGGCTGAATTTGGTGCAAAAGTGCTGGCTGAAGGCATTGAGCGACGGGAAGAATTTCTTTTTTGCCGCGATATAGGTGTGGATTTGGCCCAAGGCTATCTCTTTGGGAAGCCGGAAGAACAGCCACCAGCCCATTTTATTTATAGTACATGATAAAATATAAAGACAATCTCATCCCCAGCACCAGCTTGATATCCGCTGCTTCCGGGGATTTTTAATTTATACATAGTGGGAAAGGATTGACGTTAAATGAGTGTTGCTCTGCTATATATTGAGGATGACCGGGAGATCGGCCATGTTGTATCCAGTGATCTGCGTGAGCGAGAGTATGGGGTTCGTTGGCTGCAAAGTGGGGAGGGAGCTTTAGAGGCGGCAGCCGATTGCCAATTGGTTATTCTCGATGTAATGCTGCCTGGACTGGACGGATTCACCGTTGGACAGCGGCTGAAGCGGGCCTATCCCCAGCTGCCAATTCTGATGCTCTCTGCTCGGACCTCCATTGATGACAAGCTGCAAGGATTGGAGTTCGCCGATGATTATTTGACGAAGCCCTTTCATCCGGATGAACTAGCTGCCCGTATTGAGGTACTGCTGAGACGGGTAGGCACAGCTGTTTCTGAGCCGCTGGCTCTGAAGCATCTTATTGTATACGAGGGCGACAACCGGGTGGTCCAGGCGGATACGGGCGACGAAATTAGGCTTACAGGCAAGCAGCACCAGATCTTCTCCTATTTGCTGCGCCATCTCGGTCAGATTATGACCAAAGAGCAGATTTACGAAGCAGTCTGGGGCGAAGCCTATATGGAAGGGGATAAGACGCTGATGGTACATATTCGTTATTTACGAGAAAAGCTGGAGCTTGACCCCGCGGTGCCGCAAATTATTGAAACAGTGCGCGGAATCGGGTATCGGGTAAGGGCATGAGGAGGAAAGAACGTTTCTCAAAGCTGCGGAGTTCTCTACTATCACGTTATTTGCTGATTATTATAGCTGCGTTGCTGTTCCTTCCGGTGGTATTGCCCTTAACCATTATTGCGTATGATCTGTTCAACCGAATGGATGCAGAGGAACAGCCAAAGGATGCCGCGCTCTATTCCAATATTAAGGCGCTGGAGAAGTTATGGCATAATGAAGCGCTGCTGCTGCAGGGCGCTCCGCCGGAGGTTATCAATCAACGACTGCATCAACTGAGCGGGAAGTATAGCAGGGCGACCCTATTCTGGGTAGATGGTCAAGGGATGACTCGGCTAACGCTTGAGCCTGCTGAGTCCGTTCAGGGAGTACAGCGAGTTGAAGGTTCCTTACCCGTTCACTGGACGGCGACTGAGGCGATTGCCTTTATGAAACAGAGTATGAAACGCGAGCCTTTGACTATCGTTGCTTTTGTAGGTGACACAGCGGAGTCTGGGGAAGGCTTCATGGTTATGCAGATTCCCGAGAGTGTACTGAACGTTGTCTTGGGGAAGAGTATCAGCATTTGGTATGGTCTGGTGTTATTGGTGCTGTTTATTGCCTTTGCAGTAGTCTCCTGGCTGTTTTTTATTGGCATACGCAAACGTCTGCTGCGTCTTCAAACCGCGATGACCATCACCGGTCCGGATGGAATGCCAGGGGCGATTGCTTCGGGCAAGCCAGATGAAATCGGCCGCTTGGAGGAGGCTTTTAATACGATGGTGGCAGAGCTTGCCAGCAGCCGAAGAAGAGAGTCGGAGGAGGAGGACTTGCGCAAACGGCTTGTATCCGATTTGTCCCATGATCTTCGTACGCCGCTAACCATCATCCGCAGCCACTTGCATGTGCTGACCAAGGAGAAGATAACGTCGCAAGGTCAAGAGTCTCTGAAGCTGATGGATGAGCGTATTGCTGATCTTGGTGTGCTGATTGAGAATCTGCTGTCTTATAACCTGCTGAATAGTGGACGGGTAATTCTGAATCGCGAGCGCAAGGATATTCTCAGGCTGCTGCGGGAAAGTGCCGCAGCTTGGTATCCTCTATGGGAGAAGGAGGGCTTTGAGGTCGATATTGACCTCGAAACCAAACCGCTGTACTGGAGTGTCGATGAGGTCTGGTTCCGGCGTATTCTGGATAATCTGTATCAGAATATCGTACGGCACGCACGCAGTGGCTGTTATGTGGGGATCTCCACCAAAGTTCGTGCAGGATTACGCGTCATTCTGATCACTGATCATGGACAGGGTTTGGGGAATGATTCTACATCCAAGGGTGCGGGCCTGGGGCTTACTATTGTGGAGTTGCTGCTAAAAGCAATGGAGCTGGATTGGACGATGGAAAGTACACAGCAAGGGACCTCGATAGTGCTCTTTAATCCACAGCAGGAAATTTAAACAAAACTTAAACTTCGTACAACTTTGGTTTTAACCTTGGAGCGTTATGCTGAATACCGAGGTGAAGAACATGAAGAATACTGTTATCGAAACCAAGGCTTTGTGGAAGAAATACCGTGGCCGGGCTGCGGTGGAGGATTTAAATCTAAATATCAGCAAGGGAGAAATTTATGGATTTTTGGGCCCGAATGGAGCGGGGAAGACCACAACGATCCGTATGCTGCTCGGACTGATTACGCCTACATCGGGCAGTATTGAAATATTCGGCCGGGATCTGCGTAAGAATAAGCTGCAAATCTTGCGTAAGATAGGGTCTTTGGTTGAGTCGCCGTCCTATTACGGCCATCTGAGCGCTGTAGACAATCTTGAGGTTATTCGCCGCATTCTTGGGGTTTCCAAGTCGAGAATTGCCGAGGTACTGGAGATTGTCTCCTTAACAGGGGAAGAGAAGCGGCCTGTAAAGGGCTTCTCACTGGGCATGAAGCAGCGGTTAGGCATTGCTGCCGCACTGTTAGGCAGTCCGGAGCTGCTTATTCTTGATGAGCCAACTAATGGCTTGGACCCTTCAGGCATTCAGGAAATTCGCAGCCTGATTAAGCGGCTGCCGCTGGAGCAGGGGATTACTGTTCTTGTATCCAGTCACCTGCTAAGTGAGATTGAACAAATGGCGGATACCGTAGGGATTATTCGGCAAGGGCAACTGATCTATCAGGACACGATCACTAATCTACAGCAGCAGGCAGCAGGGGAAATGCGGCTGCATGTATCTGATCCGACAGTGGCTTTAGATTTGGCTGGACATTGTGGCTACGATGGAGCTCTTCGGGAAGACAAGCTGATCTTCTCCCGCATGAACGATGCCAGAGTAGCACTGCTGGTGAGGGAATTGGTTGAGAATGGCCACTCTATTTACCGAGTGGAGGAGCATAGACAATCGCTTGAGGATTTCTTCCTGCAGGTTATTGGGGGAGGGGAAGCATGATGGTCTGGCGGGCGCTGTCAGCGGACTGGCTGAAGATTCGCGGCCGGGGATTGTGGTTCCTAGTGTTTCTCGGTCCACTTGGATTAGTTGCTATGCAGGGACTTAACTTTGGACTTCGTTATGATTATCTGACCAAGCAGTATAGTGCTGATTTATGGGGAGGGCTGCTGAGTAATTTGTCTGACTTTGTGCCTGTTGCTCTCTATTTGGGCGGTACGCTAGTCTGCTCACTGATAGCAAATATCGAGCATCAGACGAGCTCCTGGAAGCAGCTTCTGGCCCTGCCCATCTCCCGCATATCCGTATTTATGGCTAAGCTGCTGCTCTGTTTGCTGCTTGTAGCTTTCTCTTGTCTGCTGCTCTCCGCAGGTGCAGTGGGCCTTGGATTAGCCTTAGGCTTTAAGCGCGAGCTTATTCCGTACGCAGATGTGTTTCGGATCGGTTTGCTGTCTTATCTAGCCGCACTCCCGGTCATTGTCCTGCAGCTGTGGCTTTCCTTATCCTTCCGCAATCAGACATTTCCGGTTGCGCTGGGGCTGACACTATCGCTCACTTCATTGTTTGCCATGTTTCTCGCGGAATGGGTTCCCTTATCTTGGCCCTATCTGGCGTGGGGAACTCCGCATCATATACTGTATAGCAGTGCGGGCTTACTGCTTGGCCTCTTGGTGCTGCTGCCGGGCATTGTACACTTCGCACGAAAGGATGTGGAATGAATATGGGTTCCTTTTGGCGAATATGCGCCTCTGAACGGTTGAAGATGTCCAAGTCGTACATTTGGCTGCTGGTGATCTTAAGTCCGGCAATTGCTATACTGCCTGGTGCGCTATCCTTTCGGGATGGGGAAGAGGTCACTTGGGAGCTGCTGCTCTCTATGATGTCTGTGATTCACGGACTGCTGTTTCTGCCGGTGCTCTCAGGTATTTTCGCAGCGCTGATCTGTCGGTATGAGCATCAGGATGGCGGCTGGAAACTGCTGCTTTCCCTTCCTGTAACAAGGGTGAAGGTCTATCTATCGAAATATGTTATGATCATTATTTTGTTGGGAGTGGTACAGTTACTGTTCCTCGTGTGCTTGCTCGGAATGGGCTGGATTCGCGAAGCCACCGCTCCGGTACCCTGGTCGCTCCTGCTGCGCAGCGTATTTGGCGGCTGGATTGCCTGTCTGCCACTAGCAGCCTTGCAATTGGCCGTATCGCAAGGCTGGAGCAGCTTTGGTGCGCCGCTGGCATTGAATGTGAGCTTTACGATACCCAATATCCTAATCGCGAATTCCGCAACATACGGGCCTTATTATCCTTGGGTACAGCCTGCGTTAGCCATGACGCCGTATGGACAAAACGGATTTGGTGCTTTCAATTTGCCGCTGGACAGCTTGATGATTGTAGTGTTCGGCAGTCTGATTGTATTTCTGGCAGGAGGTTTGCTCTCCTTTTGGCGCAAGCCAGTGTAAGCTGTAGGGGTCTATGTTTAAGTGAGAATCCCTCTCCATGGACATTCGGAGCAGTTCTTTCTATAATTAGAGAACATGATGTTAATGGCAACCGGTTGAGCCGGATTAGTTTATAGGGGAGGGCTTAGAGCATGGAGCCAGCAGCACTAGAAGAATGTGACGACACATGCAAGGGTTCGGAGCTGGAACCGGAATCTATGGCGTTGATCTTGCCTGAACGGGAGACGACGGATAAAATGGCCGAGATGTTCAAAGCGTTGGGTGATCCGACAAGAGTGCGACTCATCTACGCCCTATCCCAACGAGAGCTATGCGTACACGATTTATCTACGATCCTCGATATGGGGCAATCGGCAGTATCCCATCAGCTCCGCTATTTGCGGAACCTGCGGATTGTGAAGCGCCGCAAAGAAGGAAAGACCGTGTATTACTCGTTAAATGATGCACATGTAGAGCAGATCTTTTTGCAGACGCATGAACATATCCGTCACGAGTAGCTTCGTTGTAACCTAATAAGACAGGACAAAGGGCGCCCGATGTGGCGCTCTTTTTTTGATTTCCTACCTTGAGCTAGCTAGCTTGATTGAGACGAGAGGACACAGAAGTCTTTTTGAAGGACAAGGCCAACCAGACCGTTTGCACAGCCAGTACTCCCAATATAAACAGATCGTACCCGATGAATGCGCTGGAGTTGTCATTCCCTACAAATTGAATCAGGTTATGTACGAAGTGGAAGAGAATCAATGGGATGATATTATCATTCTTCACCATCAGCAGCGCTAACACAGCACCAAGCAGCAGGGCATATACGACTTGAAGAATCGTCTGGGCGGTATCCTGACCGGACAGCGCATTCAGCACATGGGTGATCGAGAATAGAATAGTAGAAGTAATAACCGCGGTTTTGACCCCTTTTGCCAACAAGGTCTTCAGAATCAGTCCCCGATAGATACTTTCCTCCACAAACCCGACGAGCAGTGTGAAAAAGATAAAGAACAGTACCTCAGACACACTGATCGCACGGAAGCCCTTAAGCGAAATAGTAATCAGAACGAGAAGTAGTGGGGCATAATAAATCCAGTTGCCTGCAGGAATACTTCCTAGCGATTTGAAGCCGAGATAGCTCCATTTCTGCTTGACGGTAAAGTAGACCACTAGCATGAGTGCAATGGGAATAAAAGAGATCAATACGGGTGCAGTGTAGCTTAATTCTTGCAGTGTAGCGTAGGTTCCGGCGGCAGCTACTGCCAAGAGCAGCAGAAGCTCAATGATAACAACGGTTAATACAGGGCGCTTCTGTGAAAAAGAAATTTTATGGCGGGGCTTCGACATACTGTAGATCCATCCTCTCTTAAATAGCATTCTTTCTATCAGTATGCCCAAACTAATAGATTCTAACAGTATGCGGTTGATTTAGACTTTTAGAACACTATGCTGTAATTGGGAATTCTCAACTTGTATGGTGGAATGCTGAATATTAAACTTCTCCTCCATCAGCTTGACGGCCTGCTGCAGGATGGTCTGAGATCCCACGTCGTCTTTGATAAGCAGGTGGCAGCTGAGAGAATCGAGTCCTGAAGTGATGGTCCAGATATGCAAATCATGAACGTCGATTACGCCATCAATGTGCATTAACGTATCTTTGACTTGATCGGTATTAACAGCACTAGGAGTGCCCTCCATCAGGATATGAAAAGCCTGTTTAATGACTCCCCAAGCTCCCTTCAGGATAAGAAGAGCGACCAAGACACTAATAATCGGATCCGCAGCATACCAAGAGAATAGACTCATGATCAGTCCGGCAATAATAGCACCAACCGAGCCTAACGCATCACTCAGAATATGCAGGTAGGCGCTGCGTATATTAAGGTTCTCTTTCACATCACTTTTCCGCATTAACATCCAGGCGCTGATCAAGTTGGCAAGCAGTCCAACCGAAGCAATGATCATCATGGAGCCGCTGGCAACGGTGGGTGGTGCGAAGAAACGATGGTAAGCTTCCCACATAATAAATCCGGCAATAACAAATAGAGTGACACCGTTAAATAATGCAGCCATAACCTCAAATCTATAAAATCCGTAGGAATTCTTCAGGGAAGGCGGCTTCACCGCGAATATCATGGCGATAAGACTGAGTGCAAGCGAAGCGGTATCACTGAGCATATGACCAGAATCAGAGAGCAGGGCCAAACTGTTGGTAAACAGCCCTCCGAAAAATTCGAGAAACATAATGCCGCCGGTGATAATCAAGGCGATTAGTAAACCCTTTTTATTGTTGGGCGCATGGGAGTGACCCGAATGGCTATGTCCATGATGATCGTGATCATTGTGCTGGTGTGACTGGGCAGGCGAATGGCTCGCTTGGTTATGCTGATGATTGTTCATAATATGTACCCCTCTTCTTATATATGAATAAGTGCTCATATGTTAATATTAACTAGCATGAAGTGAAATATCAAGTCATCTGAGGAAAGAATCAATAGCTCGATGGTTTTTATCATAATCAGTACTTCACCACTGGGGATGGTTTTATAACGGTATGTTTGTTTAATAATCGCTTATAGCTATATTGTTGTATGAAATACAGATTTCCATGCGGGCAGAGGATACTGCAGCAGAAAAAGTAGCTATTATACCTAACAATGCATTGACACTCCGAAACCTAAGGGAATATAATATGGTTAAAGATAACATATGAATAAGTGCTCATATATAGATTAGCCGAAGGAGCTGAGTCATTTGAATATGATCCAAGGCAGTGTGAAACGTCAGTGGACACTAGAAGGCCTGCATTGTGCCAACTGTGCCATGAAGATTGAAGACAAAGTGAAAAAGATTGAAGGAGTGTCCGCTTGCTCTGTTAATTTCGCCATGAAGACGTTAACGATGGAGACTGAAGAAGCGTATATGGAATCAGCCTTGTTGGAGGCAGAGAGAGCGGTCAAGGCACTGGAACCCAATGTGAAGCTGCAGGAAATTGTAGCTAAGGGTAAGCAGAGTTCGTCACTTAACGGTATTCATACACACGCAGAGGGACATGAGCATGGACAACCTCAGGCTGATGAACACAGTCATTCTCATGAGCACTCAGATACTGATTCCGATGCTCACGGTCACAGTCATGAGCATGGGGAAGGGAACACCCGCCGCATCCTGCTGCGACTGGGGGGCGGAGGTATTCTAGCTGCTGCCGGAATGCTATTGCAGCTTAATGGATTACTAGAACTGCTGATCTTCCTAGCCGCTTATCTTATCGTGGGTGGCGAAGTAGTCTGGCGGGCCGCTCGGAATATTGTTCGAGGTCAGGTGTTCGATGAGAATTTCCTAATGGCGGTAGCGACAATCGGCGCCTTTGCGATTGGAGAATATCCTGAAGGTGTTGCCGTAATGCTCTTTTACCAGATCGGAGAGCTGTTCCAGGGACTGGCCGTTAATAAATCACGCAGATCAATCACGGCGCTGATGGATATCCGCCCTGAATTTGCCTTTCTTAAGATCGGGGAAGAATTGAAGAAGGTCTCACCGGAGGACGTAAGCATTGGAGACATTATCGTAGTAAAGCCTGGTGAGAAGGTGCCGCTTGACGGAACCATTCTACAGGGCAGTGCCATGATGGATACTTCGGCGCTTACCGGTGAATCGGTGCCGCGTTCGGCAGGACCAGGCAGTGCAGTATTAAGTGGATTCATCAACCGCAACGGTGTGATCACCATTGAAGTCACTCAAACTTTTGGCGAATCGGCTGTCTCCAAAATATTGGAGCTGGTACAGAACGCTTCCAGCAATAAAGCGAAGACAGAGAACTTCATTACCAAGTTTGCTCGGGCCTACACGCCGGTGGTAGTCATTACAGCCTTGCTGTTAGCCACTCTTCCGCCACTATTTATTAGTGGTGCTACGTTCACGGATTGGATTTACCGTGCACTGGTGTTCCTCGTGATCTCCTGCCCTTGTGCACTGGTGGTTTCGATCCCGCTCGGGTTCTTCGGGGGCATCGGCGCCGCTTCCAAGAGCGGCATTCTTATCAAAGGTAGCAACTTCCTGGAGGCGTTGAACGATGTGAAGATTGTAGTCTTCGATAAGACGGGGACGCTGACTAAAGGTCAGTTTAATGTAACGGGTATTTATCCAGCAGAAGGTAAGTCAGAGAGCGAACTGCTGCGGGTTGCCGCCTATGCGGAAAGCCATTCCAATCATCCGATTGCCGAGTCGATTCGTGCGGCTTACGGTGAGAGTATTGCTAAGGAAGGAATTTTGGACTATAACGAAATTTCTGGTCATGGGATTGCGGTTACGGTGGAAGGTAAAGCTGTATTGGCTGGGAATGCACGGCTGATGGAACGGGAGGGGATCTCCTATAAAGTGCCGGAGCAGAGTGGAACGGTGGTCCATATAGCTATTGATAAGCAGTACGCAGGTTATCTGGTGATCGCCGATGAGGTGAAGGACGATTCACTCCGGGCCATTCAGGCACTTAAAGCGCTGGGTATTCGCAGAACGGTCATGCTGACAGGGGACGCGGCATCGGTGGCGGAAGCGGTGGGGAAACAGCTGGGGGTAGATGAAGTTCATGCAGAGCTTCTGCCACAGCATAAAGTGGAGGCCATTGAAAGACTGGAAGGCCAGAAAACAGCTAAGGAAAAGATTGTTTTTGTAGGAGACGGCATCAATGATACCCCTGTACTGGCGAGAGCTGACATCGGGATTGCCATGGGTGGACTGGGCTCAGATGCTGCTATTGAGGCAGCAGATATTGTAATTATGACCGATGAGCCGTCTAAGATAGCTGTTGCGATTGGGATTGCCAAGCGTACACGTGCCATCGTCTGGCAGAATATTATTTTTGCACTAGGGGTTAAAGTCGTCTTTCTAGTTCTGGGTGCGTTTGGAATTGCCACCATGTGGGAAGCCGTCTTCTCGGATGTAGGTGTAACAATACTTGCGGTGCTTAATAGCGTTCGAGCTTTAAAGGTGTTGAAGTAAGCCTAAATAGAGGCTACTCCTCATTATCATCAATATGCAATTCCTGTCGATATAAGTCTTTAGAATCCCAGTTATTGGGTCTAAAGGCTTATTTTCTGCTTATAAAGCAAAAGAATTTGTCTATTCCTGCCGATATATGATTATGTATTTACAGCATATGTAAATGGAAACCATTTATGGTGGGGGGATTAAGGGATGAGTGGAAACGTTTGGGGGAAAATGAAAATGAATGTAAGGAAAAGAAAGGCGGCATCCATTCGAACAAAATGGTCACTTGTAATTCTTGCTATTGCCATTGTTCCCTTGCTCGCAGCTACGTTATTTCTATTGAATTATTTCGGGGGTGTTACGCGAGAGGATACGGAGCAGTTGACGCAGAAGATCTTGGAGATGAACACCACCCGAATAGACGAATGGCTGCAGACGAAAACGTCGGCGGTAGAGGAGCTTATTGCTCAGCATAAGGAATTCGATACGGATAAACTTACGAGTATCTTTCCCGTGATTAAAGTGCTGGATGACAGTGATACCCAATCTGAAGGCTACAGTGTCATCAATAGGAGCGGCCTTTTAAGCAATATGATTCAGATGACGGCTGACAGCAGTAAAGATGATTATTTTCTAAAAGCCAAAGAAACGCATAAACCTGCTGTTGCAGGTATGACGTATCTGGAGCCACTCAAAAAATACATAATCCCGATCATCGTTCCGATCGTTGACAAGGACGACCAATTTGCCGGAGGTATTGCCTTTTCGGTAACTCCCGACATTCTGACAGGTATGAGCAAGAGCATTCATATAGCTAAAACCGGATATGGATATGTGATCTCAGGAGCGGGTGAATATTATACATCGTCTGATCCGTTGCGGATTGGCAAAAAGCTTGCAGATTATGCCAAGGAAGCAGGCATGAAGCAGGCTGTCACAAACATTCTGAGCCAGGAAAGCGGCTCCCAAACTTACAAGGGTGAGGATGGACAGGAAGTTATAACCTATTTTAAGACCATTGCCGGGACAGATTGGAAGCTTCTTATAACAGTACCCAAGAGCGAGATTACGGCAAAGGTTACTTCAGCTCAAAGATTAGTCATACTCTTTTTACTGGGTATTATAGTGCTAATCGTTCTTATCTCCCTTTATCTTACCCATCGAATCGTTAAGCCAATTGTTGCCATCTCAACCGTTATGAAAAAGGTAACAGAGGGCCGTTTAAACGAGAGAGTAGTAGTTCATTCTGAGGATGAGATTGGCCAGATGAGCCACAATATCAATGATATGATTGAGTCTTTATCCGCTATTGTCAGTAAGATAGATACAGCCGTAGTGCAGGTCGCGGCTTCGTCGGAAGGGCTGCTGGAATCGGCGCAATTATCCTCTAATACCTCAGCAGAGATTGCCACAGTTGTTCAAGAGGTGGCGCAGGGGATGGAAGATCAGTTTAAAGGTTCTGAGCAATCCGCCAGAGCGACAGAAGAGATGGCCATTGGCTTGCAGAGAATTGCAGAATCATCCGTGGCTGTATCTGATCAGGCGGAGATAGTTAACTCTGAGGTACAGGCCGGTTATCTCGAAATTCAATCTACGCTGCAGCAAATGACGATTATCATCACCGCAGCCAACCAAACAGCGGAATTAATCGGGGCGTTAACAGAGCAATCCGTACAGGTTGGGCAAATTGTAGATGTCATTTCGGAGATTGCTAACCAGACGGGACTGCTTTCCTTGAATGCTTCGATTGAAGCCGCTCGGGCGGGCGAGCATGGTCGAGGCTTTGGCGTAGTGGCGAACGAAGTGAAGAAACTGGCTGAACGGACGAATATCTCTGTAGTCAATATTGTGGAGCTAATCGCACGGATTCAATCTTCGACCACTAGCGCAGGCCAGTCCATGAAGAAAAGTATTGTTGAAATTGATGCGGGCATGAATAAAATGAAGAATGTAGGTGCTGCTTTCGAGCATATTCGTTCTTCTATCCATGAGGTTTCCTTACAGATTCAAGAAGTGTCGGCTATCAACGAGGAAATGTCCGCAGGGACAGAAGAAATAACAGCTTCTGTTACCGATATGTTGACTATTGCCAAGGATTCGGCTGAGAATGCCCAAGCGGTAGCCTACGCTTCCACGGAGCAGACAGAAATTATGAAGAACATTGTATCCTCGGCAGATTCTTTGAATCATATGATGTCTGAGCTGAAGGACGAGATTGAGAAGTTCAGACAATAAATGGTGAAACAAATACCCTATTTTAAAAGATAAGAATTTATAAGTTTCACGCAATAACTTATCCTTATATTTCTCGAAGAAACGGATGCCGCCTCTTTCAGAGGACG
>LIDZ01006725.1_pt47 | contig 19871 bp, 19 predicted proteins | sample 644651 | NCBI WGS metagenome assembly LIDZ01 (sample SAMN03856242, study PRJNA289617) | food metagenome | isolation source: wine grapes on drying loft during traditional withering process | host: Vitis vinifera cv. Corvina | place: Italy: Gargagnago di S. Ambrogio di Valpolicella | collected 2014-01 | reverse complement strand
TATGTTGCAGCTTAACCATGACTTCCAGGATTATCAGGACGTGATTGGCTGGTACAACAAGCGTCCGAGCCTGTGGGTTGAACCGGTCGGGAAATGGGGCAAAGGCGCCATCAACCTGATGGAGATCCCCACCACCGGTGAAACGCTGGATAATATTGTCTGCTTCTGGCGTCCTGAAGAAGCGATTAAAGCCGGCAGCGAACACAGCTTCAGCTACAAACTTTACTGGAGTGGTCTGCCACCGGTGCGCAGCGGCCTGTCCCGCGTCAATGCGACCCGCACCGGCATGGGCGGCTTCCCGGAAGGTTGGGCACCGGGCGAACACTATCCGGACGTCTGGGCACGTCGTTTTGCGGTCGACTTTGTTGGTGGCGATTTGAAGGCAGCGGCGCCGAAAGGCATTGAGCCGGTGATCACCACCACCTCAGGTACCATCAAACAGGTTGAGATCCTCTACGTGGAGCCCATCGACGGCTACCGTATTCTGTTTGACTGGTATCCGAACAGTGACTCGGTTGAGCCGGTGAACCTGCGCCTGTTCCTGCGAACCAAAGACGAGACGCTGAGCGAAACCTGGCTGTATCAGTATTTCCCGCCAGCACCAGACAAGCGTAAATACGTCGATGACCGCCAGATGACGGCAGGTTAAGACAATCAAAGGGCCGCTCAGCGGCCCTTTTTTTGGCTTCAACTGGCTGGATAGGTCGAGATGATTTCCAGTATGCCGTTGATGATAAATTGCACCCCCATGCAAATCAGCAGGAAGCCCATCAGGCGAGAGATAGCTTCAATCCCTCCTTTGCCTAACACGCGCATCACCCCACCCGCACTGCGTAAACAGATCCACAGCAGCACCCCTACCGACAGGAAAATCAGCGGCGGCGCCGCTATGATCACCCATTCAGGAAAATCAACGCCATGACGCAGGGTTGAGGCTGAACTAATTACCATCGCAATGGTGCCTGGGCCGGCAGTACTGGGCATGGCAAGCGGCACAAAAGCGATACTGGCCTCGGGTTCACGCGCCAGTTGATCCGCTTTGCTTTGCGCCTCGGGTAAATTGACGCCCTTTGCGGGTGGGAACAGCATGCGAAAGCCGATAAAGGCGACGATCAGCCCGCCGGCAATGCGCAGACCCGGAATGGAAATGCCGAAGGTATTCATCACTATTTGCCCGGCATACCAGGCCACCATCAGGATAATAAAGACATACAGCGAAGCCATCATGGCTTCTTTATTGCGTTCGGCACTGCTCATCTCCCCCGCCAACCCGAGGAAAAGCACCACGGTGGTTAAAGGGTTGGCGAGGGGAAGAAGGACCATTAGCCCCAGTCCAATCGCCCTGAGTAAATCTGACATAATGATGCTCCCAATCCGGAGAAAACAGGCACGCAATGCGGCCAGGCTCCCAAAGTATAGAGGCTGTTAACCAAACAAAATATGAATCAGTTGCAAATGCTGTTGCTTACATTCCCCTGTCTGTTAAAACCCATCTGCATAAGAAATTCTCTTTTTTAGCGTGAAATCCACCTTAAACGAATGACTGACGCGCGTTTTCATTCAGGGGTAAAAAAGTAAAGCCGTTAATTTTTCTGTTTTTATTTTTAACCTGATAATTTCCCCACCCAATTTAATGGCTTGCGGGATAAGTTCAGACTACATTTAAGTCAAATTAAATAACTTATATCGAGGCAGATATGTTCCTTGATTACTTTGCTCTGGGCGTACTGGTCTTCGTTTTTATCGTTATTTTTTATGGGATCATTATTCTGCATGACATCCCCTACCTGATAGCGAAATCACGTAATCATCCTCATGCCGATGCGATTCATGTCGCCGGTTGGGTAAGTTTGTTTACTCTACATGTGATCTGGCCATTTTTATGGATCTGGGCAACGCTCTACCGCCCTGAGAGGGGCTGGGGAATGCAGAATGAAAGTGATGTTTTGCTGCAATTGCAGCGACGCGTAACGGAACTGGAAAACAAACAGGTCAACACTCACGTGCCGCCGCAGGAGTAATGTTATGGATCTGCTCATTATTCTTACCTATGTCGCCATTGCCTGGTCGATATTCAAAATATTTAAAATCCCGGTCAATAAATGGACGGTGCCTACGGCGGTATTAGGTGGCGTGTTTTTAGTTAGCGGATTGATTTTGCTGATGAATTATAATCATCCTTACACCTCATTAGCGCAAAAAGCGGTGATTACCATTCCCATAACGCCGCAGGTGACCGGCGTGGTCAGTAAAGTCACCGACAAACAGAATGTGCGGATTAACAAGGGTGAAATGCTGTTTGAGATAGACAGTACCCGCTTCCAGGCGCGGGTAGACCGGCTGCAGGCCGATCTGGTCAGTGCCATCCATAACACTCAGGCGATGAAGGGCCAACTGGATGAAGCGATTGCCAATACCTCTAATGCCACTGCCGATCGCGACCGCCTGTTCACAGACTATCAACGTTATCTGCGGGGGAGTAAGGCCAGGGTCAATCCGTTCTCTGAAAGAGATATCGACACAGCGCGACAAAACTTTCTAGCGCAGGATGCGCTGGTAAAAGGGTCACTGGCGGAGCAGGCGCAGATTAAGAGCCAGCTGGACAGTGAGGTTAACGGCGAGCAATCGCAGATTGTCAGCCTGAGAGCCCAACTGGCGGAGGCAAAATATAACCTCGATCAAACGGTGGTCCGCGCCCCGAGCAACGGCTATGTGACGCAGGTGCTGATCCGCCCAGGCACCTATGCCGCCGCGCTGCCGTTGCGGCCGGTGATGATTTTTGTTCCCGAACAAACCCGGCAGATTATCGCTCAGTTCCGCCAGAACTCATTGCTGCGCCTTGAGCCAGGCGATGAAGCCGAAGCGGTGTTCAATGCGCTGCCTGGCGCAGTCTTCCGGGGCAAATTAATTCGCGTCCTGCCCGTGGTACCCGGTGGCGGTTATCAGGCGCAGGGTTCATTGCAGTCGCTCAACCTGACGCCCGGTTCCGATGGCGTGCTGGTGGTGATTGAGCTGGATGCCAATCCGCAGATAGATTCCCTGCCCGACGGCATCTTTGCGCAGGTGGCGATTTATTCGGATCATTTCTCCCACGTCTCAGTGATGCGGAAAGTATTATTACGGATGACCAGTTGGATGCACTACCTGTATCTTGACCATTAATTAATAAGCAGGCTATCGAAATAAAACAGTATGATCTTAATCAGCTTGAGTATTTTATATTCATGCCATCAAAAATAGTTATACAATATTATCTTCCGCGTACACATTAAAAAACCCGGCAATTATATCCAGCGAATTATTTTATACACAACGCCATCCATGATGTGTGGATGAAAAGCGCTACTCATCACAAAACAAAAAAACCGCGCTTTCGATATTAGACAGCGCCGATTGGGTCAACTATATATTTATTAGCACAAATCATTACCCCCCCTTTCTGTTAAAAGGAAATCCCGATGAAGAAGATCGTTCTTGGCTTAATGTTATGTGCATTTTCGGTTAGTTCATTTGCGGCAGAAATGATGACAAAAAATGAATTTGAAAAGGTTCAAGACCAATATACCAAAGTAGGAAGTGTCACAACCGCAGGTGAAACCAGCGCCGCTGATGCCAAAACAGAACTGTCGAAAATGGCAGATGATAAAGGTGGCGACATCTACGTCCTTACCTCAGGAAATACCAATAAAAAGGTCCACGCTACGGCTGATGTTTACAAGAAAAAGTAATCACTGCTGACGGCTAATGGAGAATGCCTGCTCTGTTGCAGCAAACAGAATGGGCATTCATAGCTAAACGGCCCACTTTTCCCCATTGCCTGCGCAATGTTTTACCGTTTCACTCTTTTGCTGGCCTGGCATCATCAGGACAGCAACGTCTATTTCTGCATATCAATGTGCGGGATATTATCTTCCAGATATTCTTCGCTGACCGGCTCAAAGCCGAACCGACCATAGAAATCCTGCAGATGGGCCTGTGCCGACAGGAAGATGTTATGCTCCGGCCAGAAGTGCTCACAGGTGGCAACAGCCTGTTCCATCAGACGATGTCCCAGACTCAGCCCCCGGGCTTCGCTTGAGACAATCACTCTGCCTATCTTCACCGGCTTGTCCGCCGACTCTGGCGCGAGGATGCGAGCATAGGCCAGCAGTTGCTGATCGAATATCGCCAAAAGGTGGCGGTTTTCGCCCTGTAAATCGGCCCCATCAAGATCCTGATAAGGACAATTCTGTTCCACCACAAACACCGCATTACGCAGCGCCAGCAGCTGATAAAGCTGAGCCACACTCAGCTCACTGTGGTGTAGATCCTGCCAGTACACTTCCATACTTCTGCTCCATTATTCAGACATCTCAATAATGTACAGGTTTCTTTGCCAGAACACTGCTGTCCACTTAACAAGATTTCTTGCAGGCCACGACAGTCAGAACTTGTGGTTAAATCGAGGTGTTATCCGATTTGATTTTTTTATTTACCGCCCGGCGCAGTGCCACCGCCTCACTCAGTCGCTTGTGCCAGACGCGACTCCTCTCAGGCTCAATTACCCTCTTCAGCAGCAGCACATAATCATGTACCAGTCCCGGCGTCCAGGTCATCTCTTCCGCCCTTCCCCTGACCAGCCCCAGTAGCCAGAAGTTGGGATCACACAGCAATCTCAATCCAATCAGGGTTCTGTTGCCCAACACGCCTTCAATCGCCACATCCAGCGCGTGGATCACCGTGGTTGAGCAGTTGCGAGAAGTGAGATTATAGGTGGTATCCATCGCGTAGCGCTGCCAGTAATTTTTTAACGCGTCGGCATTATACATTCGAAAAGCGATCAGCCGGTCCGGTGCGCACCAGGCCACAATTTCCTCCGGGAGCGAGGGTAAAAACCGACCGTCAACATCATTCTCTTCGCCTGCTCTCAGCACGGCACGGAAATTCCCGCTGTCGCGGTCGATAAGTTGCAGCGGATAATGACTGATATACAGATCGCCCATTTCCAGCGCCGCATGTCCGGTCGAGATCACCCCATGTTGATCGACGGCGGCAATATAGCGATCGATGACCAGCCGTCGATCCTTGACCACCGACGATCCCACCGGCGTCCAGACATGAATATTGAGCGGCGTTTCAGTCGGCCAGTGAGGGAAAGGAGGATGCAGATAATCGGTAGATTGCTGGCCGCGCATCCCCTGGGCTGTAAACAAAGGCAGGGACATCACCGAGGCGTTATCCCCTAACTCCCAGACGTTCCGCGCCATCAGCAGCAACGAATAGCCGGACATCAGCAGCAGGATAGCAAAGCACAGCGGAACCGTGATGTGATGATGGAACGGCCAGTTGCTGAAGACGATCAGGCTGAGGACGATTTCGATGCTGCCGATTACAACACCTCTGCGCCATCGCCGGCTTTGCAGTACCACCGATGAGGCAATCCGAAACAGCCCATCGCCGAGGAAGGCCACGCCAAACAATAATGACGCCAGCAGGTTGTTATCCCAGGGAACGTCAAACACCAGAAAAGCGATAAACAGAAAGCCAACGCCTTTTGCCAGTGCAGGAAGGTATACGCGGGTGCCAATCAGCCAGCCGGAAAGAAGCTGCACAATGCCCTCCACCACCAGCAGGATAGCCAGCGTGTCCAGCGGCACCGAAAGACGCCCATCCCCGGCCATATCGATAAAAATCGCCACGGACAGCGCAATCAGCAGCATCCCCATCAGGGCAAGAAGCAGCCATCGGGGGCGCAGTGCGCGGGCGCCCATCAGCAAAAAGACCAGTCTTATCACCCGCCGACTCCGCAAAGAACGATGTTTTAAAGCTAGCAAGCGGCGCGCTAAATACCAGAACGCAGGCGAAAAAAAACGGGCTCATGTGAGCCCGTTTTTCGGTGGTCAACGTTGATTACATCAACGGTTGTGCCATCTGCACCAGCGAAATCAGTGGCTGAGGATAGATACCCAACAGCAGCACCATAATCGCCGAGATCAGCACCACCACACCACCGGCCGTAAAGGCCCAGTTAGCCGGCGTATCACGCTGCAACAGCTCTGGCGGATTCAGGTACAAGCTGACGGTGACGCGCAGATAGTAGTAAAGACCTATCGCACTACCGACCACTACCGCACCCGTCAGCCACCACAGGTGAGCACCGACACCGACCGCGATAATGTAGAACTTACCAATAAAGCCCAGCGTCATCGGGATACCGGCCAGTGACAGCATCATCACCGTCATCACCGCTGACAGGATTGGACGGTGCCAGAACAGACCACGGTAAGAGTACAGCGAGTCAGCATCCGGCCCACGGTATGGGCTGGACATCAGGCTGACCACGCCAAACGCACCGAGGCTGCTGAACAGATAACCGGCCAGGTAAACCCCGGTAGCTTCCAGCGACATCTGGTGAGTCTGAATCGCAATCAACGCCACCAGCAGATAACCGAGGTGAGCGATCGACGAGTAACCCAGCAGACGCTTAATGTTACTTTGCGAGATCGCCATCAGGTTACCAAACAGAATCGAGGCTACCGCGATAATCGCCAGTACCGTCCGCACCGCTTCGCTATCCGCCACCGGCGCATAGAGGAACAGGCGCATCACCACACCGAAAATGGCGATTTTGCTGGCGGTTGCGAGGAAAGTCGATACCGGAGCCGGTGCGCCCTGGTACACATCCGGCGTCCACAGCTGGAAAGGTACTAAAGACAGCTTGAAGCCCAGACCGACAATCATCATACCCAGACCGGCTAACAGCAGCGGCGCATGGATAATGCCGTCGTTCAGGCTCTTGCCCAGTGCCACGAAGCTCAGGTTGCCGGAGTCGGCATAAATCAACGCCATACCGAACAGCAGGAAGGACGATGCCACGGCAGACATGATGGTGTATTTGATACTGGCTTCCAGCGAGCGTTTTTGCTGGAAGGCATAGCCAACCAGACCAAACAGCGGCAGGGAAATCAGTTCAATGCCGATAAACAGCGACGCCATATGATTGGCACTGGCCAGCACGATGCCGCCCATCGCGGCAATCAGCACCAGCAGGTAGAACTCTTCACGGTTATCCGGGTAGCTCACCAGCCACGGATAAGCAAAGGTGCAGGTCGCCAGGCTGGCAAGGATCACCAGTCCGGTATACAGCATCGAATACCCATCCACACGCAGCAGCGGCGTGACGTCCATCGGGCCAGCCTGGCCGACAAAGTACAGCGAGAACAGCGCAATGTTCAGGCCAATCACCGCCAGCGTGGCATTGACGAAGTGGTTGCGTCGCCACGCAATGGACAGCATCACAACTACCACCGTCAATCCGACGATCAGCAGCGGCAGAAGCGCGATCAATTGTTGAGGAGTTATTGTCATGGCGAATTACGGCCTTGTAGTTGTAATTGAAGCGGTATACCACTGCTGAATGTTACTCATCGCAGCATGTGAGGTGTCCAGAATCGGCTGTGGATAAACACCCAGCAGCACCAGCAGAACCACCAGCACCATAATCATCAGGAACTCACGGGCATTCATGCCGCGCAGAGGCGTTTCTGATTTTGGTGCGCCGTAATAAGCACGTTGCATCATCACCAGCGAGTAAACAGACGCAAACACCAGACCGAAGGTGGCGATAACGATGGTCACCGGCACGGTTTTGAAGCTTCCGGTCAGGATCATAAATTCCCCGACGAAGTTACCGGTGCCTGGCATACCCAGGTTGGCAACCGCGAAGAACAGTGACAGACCCGGCAACCACTTGATGCGTGACCACAGGCCGCCCATCTGACGCATATCACGGGTATGCAGACGCTCATACAGCTGACCACACAGGATAAACAGTGCGGCGGCCGACAGACCGTGGGCAATCATCTGCACCACTGCGCCCTGGAACGCCAGCTGGCTGCCGGTGTAGATAGCAATCAGCACGAAGCCCATGTGCGAAATAGAGGTGTAGGCAATCAGACGCTTAATGTCGTACTGCGAGAACGCCATCCACGCGCCGTAGAAGATACCGATCAGGCCCAGCACCATCGCAATCGGGGCGAAATCGTGCGACGCATTCGGGAACAGCGGCAGGGCGAAACGCAGCAGGCCGTAGGCCGCGGTTTTCAACAGGATGCCTGCCAGGTCAACCGAACCGGCGGTTGGCGCCTGACTGTGCGCATCCGGTAACCAGCCGTGCAGCGGAACCACCGGCATTTTCACCGCGAAAGCGATAAAGAAGCCCAGCATCAGCAGATATTCAACGTGCTGCGACATCGGCGTTTTCAACAGCTCTTCATAGTTGAAGGTCCAGACGCCGGTCGCGTTGTAATGCACAAACACCAGGCCCAGAATCGCTATCAACATAATCAGGCCGCTGGCCTGGGTATAGATGAAGAACTTGGTCGCTGCGCTGATACGCGTTTTACCGTCCGATGCTTTGTGACCCCACAAGGCGATCAGGAAGTACATCGGCACCAGCATCATTTCCCAGAAGAAGAAGAACAGGAACATGTCGATGGCAAGGAACACGCCGATCACGCCGCCGAGGATCCACAGCAGGTTCAGGTGGAAGAAGCCCTGCCATTTTTCAATTTCATTCCACGAACAGAGGATCGCCATCACGCCCAGCAGGCCGGTCAGCACTACCATCAGCAGTGAGAGACCGTCCAGCGCCAGATGCACGTTAATACCAAAACGTGGGATCCACGAGACGAAGAATTCAGACTGCCACTGCGGAATGCCGGCGGCCTGAGTCAGTGAGTAGCCGCCCTGCAACCAGAGTTGCAATGAGAGCGCCAGCGTCAATCCCATTGAGATCAGGGCTATCCAGCGCGGAACTTTTGCACCGAAGCGCTCAAGCTGCCAGCAAAGCAGGCCACCGATGAACGGGATTAATATAAGCCAGGGTAATAACATGGCGGTTTTCTTCCCTTCTTTAGTCCCCTGGTCAGGGGAATTTTTTCACAATTCTTTGATGGGGTAAGGCAGACCGCCTGACCCCGCTCACTAACCTTTAGATCGTCATCAGCAGCGCCAGTACCACCACGGCACCCACGCTCATTGACGCGACATACCAGCGCAGATAACCGTTTTCGCTGACCACCAGCCCTTTGTTCGCCAGACGGGAGAACAGAGCAGGCAGACTCATCAGGCCATCAAGTGGATCGCGTTTCAGTACCCAGGCGACGAACAGATAAGGCTTAACGAACACTTTGTCGTACAGCCAGTCGAAGCCCCAGGCCGCAAACCACCAGGTCGAGAAGAAACGGCCCGGCGCGCTTTTGGCGATGCTGGTTACCAGCGTGCGTTTGCCTAACCACAGGGCGGCGGCCAGCAGGATACCGACAATGGCGACCACGCCAGAGGTGATTTCCAGTGTCAGCACGCTGCCGTGCGCCAGTTCGGTGGTATCCGGCAGAACGCCTTTCAGCGGAGGCACGATCATTGCGCCAATAAAGGTTGAGAGGATAAGCAGCACAATCAGCGGCAGGTGATGGGTGATCCCTTTGCCGGCATGCGCATGAATTTTCTCTTCGCCATGGAAGGTGATGAAGATCATTCGGAAGGTATACAGCGAGGTCATAAATGCCCCCACCAGACCTGCAACCATCAGCGTCAGATGCCCGTTAGCCAGCGCGCCAGCAAGAATTTCGTCCTTACTGAAGAAGCCAGCGGTAATCAGAGGCAGGGCTGATAGCGCCGCGCCACCCACCAGGAAGCAGACGTAGACCAGCGGGATGCTTTTACGCAGGCCACCCATCTTGAAGATATTCTGCTCGTGATGACAGGCGAGGATCACCGAACCGGAAGAGAGGAACAGCAGCGCTTTAAAGAACGCATGGGTCATCAGGTGGAAGATCGCCGCATCCCAGGCCTGAACGCCCAGTGCGAGGAACATGTAGCCAATCTGACTCATAGTTGAGTAAGCGAGCACGCGTTTAATATCGGTCTGCACCAGCGCAGCAAAACCGGCCAGTACCAGGGTGATCGCGCCGACAATGCCCACTAAATGCAGCACTTCAGGCGTCAACAGGAACAGGCCGTGGCTACGTGCAATCAGATAGACACCGGCGGTCACCATGGTTGCCGCGTGGATCAGCGCCGAAACCGGCGTTGGACCGGCCATCGCATCCGCCAGCCACGTTTGCAGCGGCAGCTGTGCTGATTTACCCACGGCACCACCCAGCAGCATCAACGTTGCCCACTGCAACATATGATTGTCTGCAGCAAAGTGCGCAGGCGCCAGCTCAACCATCTCACGGAAGTTCAGCGTACCCAGCTCGTTGTAAAGAATGAACAACGCAAAGGCGAGGAACACGTCACCCACACGGGTGATGATGAAAGCTTTCATCGCCGCCGCGCCATTTTTCGGGTCGGTGTAATAGAAGCCAATCAGCAGGTAAGAGCAGAGGCCCACCCCTTCCCAACCCAGATACATCAGCATCAGGTTATCGGCCAGCACCAGAACCACCATGCTGGCGATAAACAGGTTGGTATAGGCGAAGAAGCGGGAATAGCCCTCTTCCCCACGCATATACCAGGAGGCGAACATGTGGATAAAGAAGCCCACACCGGTCACCACCGACAACATGGTCAGCGACAGGCCGTCCAGCGTGAAGTTGACGTCGATCTTAAAGTTGCCAACCTGCATCCAGGTCCACAGCGCCTGAGTGTAAGGCGCCTGGCCCTGACTGAAGAAGTCCATGCCAACGAAGACCGTGGTCAGCGCTGCCAGACCGACGGAACCCATACCCACAGTGGCCGAAAGATTTTCTGACCAGCGGCCGCGAGAAAAGGCCAGCAGCAGAAAGCCAATCAGCGGAAAAAGTACTGTTAAATAGAGAAGATTCATCCGCGCATCTCGCTCACTTTATCAATGTTGAGGTTCTGGCTGCGACGATGAAGCTGAAGCAGCAGCGCCAGGCCAATACTGGCCTCGGCAGCAGCAAGGCTGATCGCCAGGATATACATCACCTGTCCGTCGGCCTGTCCCCAGTAGCTGCCCGCGACCACGAACGCCAGTGCTGCGGCGTTAATCATGATTTCAAGGCTAATCAACATAAACAGCAGGTTACGACGGATTACCACCCCCGTCAGTCCAAGGACAAACAGGATGGCGGCCAGAATCAGGCCGTGTTGAAGAGGGATCATGCGCGTTCCTCCTTGTTGCTTTTCGGTGCGTCACCCGGACGGTTGCTCAGGACTTCGCCCTGACGCTGTTCGCGTCCGATGTGGTAAGCCACCACCAGACCCGCCAGCAGCAGCATTGAAGCCAGCTCAACCGCCAGAACATAAGGACCAAACAGGCTGATGCCGACTGCTTTCGCGTCGATCATCGTGCCATCAATGCCCTGGTCGTTGACGGAGCGGATGGCGTAAATCATTACGCCCAGCAGCACCAGAGACAGGACGCCAGGTCCAATCCACACGGTTGGTTTCAGCCACTCGCGTTCCTGCGCTTGCACGCTCTCACCGAGGTTCAGCATCATGACCACAAAGACGAACAGCACCATGATCGCACCGGCATAAACGATGATTTCCAACGCACCGGCAAAGTAAGCCCCGAGTGAGAAAAACACCCCGGCAACCGCCAGCAGTGAGATGATCAGATACAGCAGTGCGTGAACCGGGTTGGTGTGGGTGATAACACGCAACGTTGTCAGCACCGCCACCAGTCCGCAAAGATAAAAAGCAAATTCCATGCCTGGCTCCTTAAGGTAACAAGCCCTTGACGTCGATAGGTTTGGCTTCGTTTTCTGCGTCGCCCTTGTCTTTCCCGTCGATCGCCATACCCGCCATCCGGTAAAAGTTATATTCCGGGTATTTACCCGGGCCGGAAATCAGCAGGTTTTCTTTTTCGTACACCAGATCCTGACGCTTAAACTCGCCCAGTTCGAAGTCTGGGGTAAGCTGAATCGCAGTGGTCGGGCAAGCCTCTTCACACAGGCCACAGAAGATGCAGCGCGAGAAGTTGATACGGAAAAATTCTGGATACCAGCGTCCATCCTGCGTTTCTGCTTTCTGCAAAGAAATACAGCCAACCGGACAGGCTACCGCACACAGGTTACAGGCTACGCAGCGTTCCTGACCGTCGGGATCGCGGGTTAACACGATACGGCCACGGTAGCGTGGCGGCAGGTAAACCGGCTCTTCCGGATACATCATGGTTTCACGCTTGGCGAACGCGTTCATCCCAATCAGGAAGATACTGCGAACCGTGGTGCCGAATCCCACCACAAGGTCTTTTAATGTCATCGTCTTTACCCCTTACTGCGCGTTGTAAAGAATCACTGCGGCAGTTGCCAGCAGGTTCAACAGCGTCAACGGCAGACAAACTTTCCAGCCGAACGACATTACCTGGTCATAGCGTGGGCGCGGTAACGCAGCACGGATCAGAATGAACATCATCATGAAGAACGCCGTTTTGATGGCGAACCAGATAACCGGTGGCAACCACGGGCCGTTCCAGCCGCCGAAGAACAGCGTCACGATCAGCGAAGAGACCGTCACGATACCGACATACTCACCGACGAAGAACAGGCCGAACTTCATCCCGGCATATTCAATGTGGTAACCGTCGGCCAGTTCCTGCTCGGCTTCCGGCTGGTCAAATGGATGACGGTGACATACCGCAACGCCGGCAATGGCGAAGGTCAGGAAGCCGAGGAACTGTGGCACGATATTCCACAAATGTTGCTGGCTGTTGACGATATCGACCATATTGAACGAACCGGCCTGCGCAACCACGCCCATCAGCGACAGGCCGAGGAACACTTCGTAGCTCAGGGTCTGCGCCGAGGCACGCATCGCGCCCAGCAGGGAGTATTTGTTGTTACTGGACCAGCCAGCAAACAGCACCGCATATACCGCCAGACCCGCCATCATCAGGAAGAACAGCAGACCGATATTCAGATCCGCGCCCATCCAGGTGGAGGTGACCGGCACGATAGCCATCGCCAGCAGTAAAGAGGTGAAGGCAATCATTGGCGCCAGGGTAAAGATCACCCGGTCGGTAAACGGCGGCGTCCAGTCTTCTTTGAAGAACATTTTGATCATGTCCGCCACCAGCTGAAGCGAGCCGCCCCAGCCAACGCGGTTTGGTCCATAACGATTCTGGAACAGACCCAGCAGACGACGTTCGCCGAAGCTCATAAATGCGCCACAGCCAACCACCACAAACAGGATCACTAACGCTTTACCTACGGCAATCAGAACATCGATAACTTCCGGTGTCAGCCAGCTCATTGTGCCGCCTCCTGCAGATTGTCAATGTTGGCACCCAACAGGAATGGCGGGATACCCGGCAGACCTAATGGCAGACCAACCTGCCCTGCCTGCAACGTTTCAGAGAAACGCACCGGGAGACGCAGGGTTTCACCGGCACAGCTGAACTCGACTTCCGTTCCGGCATTGACGCCAAGCGTTGCCGCATCCGCCGGGTTCACCATCACATACGCCTCAGGCATACGCTGCTGGATCACACCGGAGCGCTGGGTCATCTCTTCGCTGCCGAACAGGTGGAAGTAAGGCGCGACGCGGAAGTTATTTGCCTGACCGGCAAACACGTCGGGAACCGCATCAAACCAGTCCAGCTGCGCATCGCCGGCTTCAAACAGACGCACGCCCGGATCGCCGTTACGCAGTTTTCCGCCCACTTCGTCCTGGAATTTGTTCCAGGCCTGTGGGGAGTTCCAGCCTGGCGCCCAGGCAAATGGGATCTGCGAACGGGCGGCAGACGGCTGGTTGTTCCCTTCCATTGAGAAGGCGAACATGGTGTCTTTGTCCTGCGGCTGACGCGGTTCGTGCACGCTGATATTGGCACGCATTGCGGTACGACCACTTGAACGCGCCGGGGAACGGGCCAGTTTCTGACCACGGATACGGAAGCTGGCATCCGGTGCCGCGTCCTTGATCCCCGCCAGCTGCGGCAGTGCCGCAATACAGGCATCAATCACGTGATCCAGTTGGGTCCAGTCCGGCTGGCGGCTGGTGATGGTGCTGGACAGCGAGTGCAGCCAGCGCCAGCTTTCCAGCATTTCAACGGAGGTGTCATAGTAAGCCGGGTCGTAAACCTGGAAGAAGCGCTGTGCGCGGCCTTCCTGATTCACTACGGTGCCATCGCTTTCCGCGAAGCTGGCGGTGGAGAGGATCAAACCGGCTTTTTCGGTGGTCGCTGTCCGCTGGTGATCGATGACGATCACATTGGAGACGTTGCTCAGCGCCGCATCGACTTTTGCTTTCGGCGCCTGACGATAAAGATCGTTTTCCAGCACGATAACCGCATCGGCTGCGCCGCTTTCCAGTTCGTCCAGCGCCGTTTCCAGCGGGTTTCCGCCAATCAGGCCGAGACCCACGCTGTTCGCCGCACCGGCCAACAGGGTGATGCCGACGTCCGATCCGCGTCCTTTCAGTGCCTTGGCCACGTTAGCCGCCGCCTGAATCATCGCTTCACTGCCCGCATGCACGCCGGAGATAATCAGTGGCTTTCTTGCACCGGCCAGCGCCTGAACGATCACATCAATTTTGCCTGCCAGCGAACGATCGATGCCGCTCACCGCCGGCGCCGTTTCGTCCAGCGCGTTAGCGATAGCGAAACCTAAACGCGCCTGATCTTCGACCGGTGCGCAGTAGGTCCACGCGGCGATGTCATCCAGACGGGTTTTATCGACGTTAGTGACGAACAGCGGATGCTTGGCGTTCTGACCGATGTTGAGGATCGCCGCGATCTGCCAGTCTGCCACTTTCTGGGCCGCTGCCATCTCACGTGATTTCCCTTTCACCGCCTGACGCACCGAGAGCGCAACGCGCGCGCCGACCTGAGTCAGATCTTCGCCGAGCACCAGCACCGCATCGTAGCTTTCAATTTCACGCAGCGCCGGGGTGTGGACACCACTGTCGCGCAGTACGTTCAGCATCAGCTCCAGACGCGCCTGCTCGGCTGCCGGAATACCGGTTGAAAAGTTTGCGGCACCGACCAGCTCACGCAGCGCGAAGTTGCTCTCCACGCTGGCACGCGGTGAACCGATACCGATCACTTTCTTCGCCTGACGCAACACGTCTGCGGCACCCTGCATGGCCTGATCGGCATTCAGCGCGATCCAGTCATTGCCACGGCGCTGCATAGGATGGCGTGGACGATCTTTCAGGTTCACATAGCCATAACCAAAGCGGCCACGGTCACAGAGGAAGTAGTGGTTGATGACGCCGTTATAGCGGTTCTCAATACGGCGAATTTCGCCATAACGCTCACCCGGGCTGGTGTTACAACCGATGCTGCACTGCTGGCAGATGCTTGGGGCGTACTGCATGTCCCACTTACGGTTATAACGCTCTGAGTGCGTTTTATCGGTGAACACGCCGGTTGGGCAGACTTCGACCAGGTTACCGGAAAATTCGCTTTCCAGCGTACCGTCTTCCGGGCGACCGAAGTAGACGTTGTCGTGAGCGCCATAGACGCCCAGATCCGTGCCGTCGGCATAATCTTTGTAGTAACGCACGCAGCGATAACAGGCGATACAGCGGTTCATTTCATGGGAAATGAACGGGCCGAGATCCTGATTACGGTGAGTACGTTTGGTAAAGCGGTAGCGGCGGAAGCTGTGGCCGGTCATCACGGTCATATCCTGAAGGTGGCAGTTACCGCCCTCTTCGCAGACCGGACAATCGTGTGGGTGGTTGGTCATCAGCCACTCCACCACGCTTTCGCGGAACTCTTTCGCTTCACCATCATCAATAGAGATGAAGGTGCCGTCGGATGCCGGTGTCATACAGGACATCACCAGGCGACCACGGGTATCTTCGGCATTCTGGAATTGCTTCACCGCACACTGGCGGCAGGCACCGACGCTACCGAGCGCCGGGTGCCAGCAAAAATAAGGAATATCTAAGCCGAGGGAGAGGCAAGCCTGAAGCAGGTTGTCCGCACCATCAACATCATATTCTTTACCGTCTACATGAATTGTAGCCATAGTGAACATGCTTCCGTAAGGCTCGTCTGAGACGAGCGTTAATCAATTCAAATCTGCAGTGTTACCAGCGCGCCTTTAACAGGTTTGGCTGGATACCGGCAATCGCGTGCGCATTGCTGTAGACCTGAGGCGCGATACCCGCCTCAAACTCTTCGCGGAAATATTTGATCGCGCTTTGCAGTGGCTCTACTGCACCTGGCGCGTGCGCACAGAAGGTTTTACCCGGGCCGAGCTGGCGGCAAAGTTGCAGCAGGGTTTCGATATCCCCCGGCTGCCCTTCTTTGCGCTCCAACGCGCGGAGGATTTTCACACTCCACGGCAGGCCGTCACGGCATGGCGTACACCAGCCGCAGGATTCACGGGCAAAAAACTCTTCCAGGTTACGCACCAGCGACACCATGCCGATTTCGTGATCGACGGCCATCGCCAGCGCCGTACCCAGACGACTTCCGGCTTTACCAATGCTGGCAAATTCCATCGGCAGGTCGAGATGAGATTCGGTCAGGAAGTCGGTACCTGCACCGCCTGGCTGCCAGGCTTTGAATTTCAGGCCATCGCGCATGCCACCGGCGTAATCCTCAAGGATCTCACGGGCGGTGGTGCCAAATGGCAGCTCCCAGACGCCTGGGTTTTTCACCCGGCCGGAGAAGCCCATCATTTTGGTGCCGGTGTCATCGCTGGTTGAAATGCCTTTGTACCAGTCAACGCCGTTGGCGAGGATTGCCGGAACGTTGGACAGGGTTTCCACGTTGTTCACGCAGGTTGGCTTGCCCCAGGCACCTGCAGATGCAGGGAATGGCGGCTTGGAGCGCGGATTAGCACGACGTCCTTCCAGCGAGTTGATCAGCGCGGTTTCTTCACCACAGATATAACGGCCTGCACCGGTGTGAACGATCAGCTCGAAGTCAAAACCAGTTCCGAGGATATTTTTCCCCAGGTAACCCGCTTCGGTCGCTTCGGCAATCGCCCGGCGTAAGTTCACTGCTGCTTCGATGTATTCGCCGCGCAGGAAGATGTAGCCACGGTAGGTTTTCAGCGCGAACGCACTGATCAACATACCTTCCACCAGCTGATGCGGCATTTGCTCCATCAACAGGCGGTCTTTATAGGTGCCCGGCTCCATTTCATCGGCGTTACACAGCAGGTAACGGATGTTCATGGATTCATCTTTCGGCATCAGGCTCCACTTCAGACCGGTTGAGAAGCCTGCGCCACCGCGCCCCTTCAGGCCGGAATCTTTAACCGCTGCCACAATTTCATCCTGTGACATGGTTTTCAGCGCTTTATCCGCACCAGCGTAACCGTTTTTGCTGCGGTACTCGTCAAAGAACACCGGCTGCTTGTCGTCACGCAGACGCCAGGTCAGCGGATGCATTTCGGCAGTACGAATGATCTGTTTGAATGTCATTGATACTGCTCCAGTAAGTTGACGATGTTTTCCGGCGTCAGGTGAACGTGAGTATCTTCGTCCACCATCATCGTCGGGCCCTTGTCACAGTTGCCGAGGCAGCAGGTTGGCAGCAGCGTAAAGCGGCCATCCGCCGTGGTCTGGCCAGGTTTGATATTCAGGTTGTCTTCTAACGCCGCCTGAATGCCCTGGAAACCGGTGATATGGCACACCACGCTGTCGCAATAGCGGATCACGTGACGGCCAACCGGCTGACGGAAGATCTGGCTGTAAAACGTTGCCACGCCTTCAACATCACTGGCGGGAATGCCCAGCACATCAGCAATGGCATGGATCGCGCCATCCGGCACCCAGCCACGCTGTTTCTGCACAATCTTCAGTGCTTCAATCGACGCGGCGCGGGCATCTTCGTAATGGTGCTTCTCATGCTCGATAGCGTCACGTTCCAGCGTGCTCAGCACAAAAGCGTTGTTATCCTCGATCGTTTCGATCGCAATTCTTTGATCGTGCATAATTAGCGGTCCACGTCTGACATAACAAAATCGATACTACCGAGGTATACGATCAGATCGGATACCAGGCTGCCGTTGATCACTGACGGGATCTGCTGCAGGTGCGGGAAGCTCGGCGTGCGCACGCGGGTGCGGTAGCTCATGGTGCTGCCGTCGCTGGTCAGGTAGTAACTGTTGATCCCTTTCGTCGCTTCAATCATCTGGAAGGATTCGTTGGCCGGCATTACCGGGCCCCACGACACCTGCAGGAAGTGAGTAATCAGGGTTTCGATATGCTGCAGCGTGCGCTCTTTCGGTGGCGGCGTTGTCAGCGGGTGATCCGCTTTGAACGGGCCTTCCGGCATGTTGTTCAGACACTGTTCAAGAATGCGCAGACTCTGGCGCATCTCTTCCATCTTCAGCATCACACGGGTGTAAGCACAGCTCACGCCATCGCCAATCGGAATTTCGAAGTCGAAGTTTTCGTAGCCGGAGTACGGACGCCATTTGCGCACGTCAAAGTCCAGACCCGTTGCACGCAGACCGGCACCGGTCGTACCCCAGGCTAACGCTTCTTCCATGTTATAAGCAGAAACGCCTTTCGAACGGGCAATCAGCACCGAGTTTTTCAGTGCGGTTTGCTCGTAGGCTTTAAGACGTTTCGGCAGCCAGTTGATGAAATCACGCAGCAGGCCTTCCCAGCCTTTCGGCAGGTCGTGTGCCACGCCGCCAATACGGAACCAGGCGGGATGCATACGGAAACCGGTGATGGCTTCAACCACGTCGTAAATTTTTTGGCGATCGGTAAAGGCAAAGAACACCGGAGACATCGCCCCAACGTCCTGAATAAAGGTCGAGATGTACAGCAGGTGGCTGTTTATACGGAACAGCTCTGAAAGCATCACGCGGATAACGTCAACGCGTTCTGGCACCTTGATACCGGCCAGCTTTTCAACTGCCAGCACGTACGGCATTTCGTTTACGCAACCGCCGAGATATTCGATACGGTCAGTGTAAGGAATGTAGCTGTGCCAGGACTGACGCTCACCCATCTTTTCTGCGCCACGGTGGTGGTAACCCACGTCCGGCACACAGTCGACAATCTCTTCGCCATCCAGCTGCAGAATGATGCGGAAAGCACCGTGCGCTGACGGGTGGTTCGGCCCAAGGTTGAGGAACATAAAGTCCTCAGTGGCGTTGCCCCGCTTCATGCCCCAGTCTTCCGGCTTGAAGGTCATCTGCTCCATCGCCAAATCTTCCGTTTTCTTCGTCAGCTCAAACGGATCGAATTCGGTGGCGCGTGCCGGATAGTCTTTACGCAGCGGATGCCCTTCCCAATCCTGCGGCATCATGATGCGCGTCAGGTGCGGGTGGCCATCAAAGGTGATGCCGAACATTTCCCAGGTTTCACGCTCGTACCAGTTGGCATTGGCGAAAATTTTGGTGACGGTTGGCACATGCAGGTCGTTTTCAGAAAACGCCACCTTGAGCATGATGTCACGGTTACGTTCAATGGAAATGAAGTGATAGAAAACGGAAAAATCCGCGGCAGGTAAACCGGCGCGGTGAGTACGAAGACGCTCATCCATCCCATGTAAGTCATACAGCATCACATAAGGTTTTGGCAGCTTGCGTAAGAATTCTACGATTTCCAAAAGCTGTTCACGCTTCACCCACACCACCGGCACGCCGGTACGGGTAGGCTGAACGGTGAAGGCATCAGGCCCAAAACGGTTACGCAGCTCGCCGATCACCGGGTCATCCTGGTGATCACGGGTTTGCCATTCAGGCTGAGCGAGATCTTGCGTGGTCAAATCTGTCATAAGTTGTTCACCCTGTGGGCCTGCAGGCAGGCACTCAGTATTGGCGTCAGGATGGACCGTGCGCGTGTTGTGATTTTTATACGCTGCCGGGCATCCATAAACTGCTCTACCTGCTGTTCTGACGCTGCGAAAGCTCGCAACGTCTTAGTGGCGGTAGCGGTTAAATTTCGTCAGGCGAGCGCAGGTTGGTGACGGCAATACGTTCAGCCTGCTTTCTTTCGCG
>LIDZ01000745.1_pt1 | contig 19874 bp, 21 predicted proteins | sample 644651 | NCBI WGS metagenome assembly LIDZ01 (sample SAMN03856242, study PRJNA289617) | food metagenome | isolation source: wine grapes on drying loft during traditional withering process | host: Vitis vinifera cv. Corvina | place: Italy: Gargagnago di S. Ambrogio di Valpolicella | collected 2014-01 | reverse complement strand
GCACATGAAAATAAATAACAAGTCCAAAGTTGCCATGAATATTTTTCATCAGGCAAGGAGACGAATTGACTTCATAGCGGGCCTATTAGGTCAATTTGCCGACGTAGCATGATGGAAAATAGGCTAGCAAATGGACTTGTTATTTTTTTGATTGTGCCTAATAACTTTAGTTATATATTATTTAATAATTTGTTTAAGATAAGGTTGTCGGATATTATCCAATAGCCTTATCCTATATTTGTATATTCCTTTGCTTTACAGCTTAGCATTCCAAATATTTTACTATTCTTTATTATAATCCTTTTCTGCTGTTTCTCTATACAATATCTTAATTTTTTTCTTAATCATTCATTTATCTAATTATTTAACGTAAAATTAATAATCTTAATTCTTCTACAGCCTATTATTAATTTTGATATAAAAAATATATTGAAAAAAGTTTTATATAGTACTATAATGTAAAAATAGTACTATATAAAACTTTTTTTGAATTTGGAGGTAAAAATGGACATTATAAAAGGAGCTTCTATTTTATTATCCGCATCAATAGATGCATTATTGGATAGAATTCTATCCAAAAAGCACAGAGATTCAAATATTGATACTTTAACAGCAGCACAAGCAAGAATGTTATTCTTACTTTGGAAAAAAGATGAAATATCTATAAAGGAAGTCTCAAGAGTTACTCATCTTCAAAAGTCAACCTTAACAAGTACATTAGCCAAACTAGAAAAAGCTGGCCATATTAAGTTTATACCATGTGAAACTGATAAGCGTAAAACACTAGTTAAGGTAATAAATAGAAATGAAGACTTAGTGGCTTTAAACAAAAAAATTATAGATGAATCTGGAGAGATTTTTTATAAGGGCTTTAGTGATGATGAAATAGTATTATATGAAAGTTTCTTAAAAAGAACTCTAGATAATTTAATCGAATTTCAAACTCAAAAAAAATAAGTTACAACGATATGTTTAGATTATCGAAAATCATTATTTTTTGTAATCGCATATAATTATAAGGAGGAAAAATATGAATAAAAAAATTAAAATTATGATCATGTCAATTTTATTAATCTCAACTTTTGCATTACCTTTAGCTGGATGCTCACAAAAGGCGAAAACATCAACCTCCGCATCTACAGCTTCTTCAACTACAGATCAAACTAGCATGGCACCTACATATAAAGATGTAGTTTTTGCTAATGTAACTAATGATAACGGAGATAAAAAAGATTTGAAAATGAACATTTTTAAACCACAAGGTGCAACTGAAGCAACTCCTGTTCTTGTATATATCCATGGCGGAGGATGGGCTATGGGTGACTACCAAGGTGATGATGCTCCTAAAGATGCAAATGCTATACAAAATCAAACTTCACCTTCAACAGGTAAACCTACTAATCAAATGTCTGGTGATAATGAATCAGCCTATAAAATTTTTAAAAGTATATTAAATAACGGAATTGCTTTTGTATCTATAGATTATCGTTTAAATTCAGAAGCTGCCCTTCCAGCACAAATCTATGATGTTAAAGGTGCTATTAGATACCTACGTTCACATGCTAAAGAATATGGTCTTGATCCAGATAAAATAGCAGTGTCAGGGACTTCTGCTGGTGCGCATTTAGCTTCAGAACTTGCCACTACTGGTGATGTAAAAGAACTTGAGGGTGATGAAGGAGGTAATCTTGATTATTCAAGTAAAGTAATGGCTTGTCTTGATTTTTATGGGCCAACAGATTTACTTACAATGGCACCTGAAATGGATCCATCTCTTCAATCTCATGAAGATGCAGTAGCAGCACATGATTCTCCAGACGCAAATGAATCTAAGCTGCTTGGATTTAGCAAAGAAGGACAAGGTGTAGGTGTTCTTAGAGAAATTAGAGATAAAAATGAAACTAATTCTCCTTATTGGGATAAAGTAAAGTTAGCTGAACTTGCTAGTCCAATAAATAATGTAACTTCAGACGATCCACCAATATTTATTGCACATGGCGGTCAGGATACTTTAGTGCCAATTCAACAAAGTTTAAGATTTAAAGATGCTCTTACCAAAGCAGGAGTTGAAAATATTTTTATGTGTAACTCTAAGGGTCCTCATGGGAATCAAGGTAAGGATGTAAGTAATGCCGGTATAACTTGGGTAACAAATAAGTTGCTCAGTAAGCAATAATTAATTATATACTAACAAAAATGAATAATAAGCCATATATTGCTTATTATTCATTTTAAATTTTATCATGAACTGAGCTCAATAAGATTAAGAATGTCTAAGAAACTTATCTTGGATTTTTCACTTGTGCTTGTGCTGCTGCTATCTTAATAGACCAAGCACTACTTTTACCATTATAAAACACTTATAACTATTAATAATGCTAAAAATTGTTGCACATTAATAAATTTAAGAATGCATCATCATGCTAAATATTATTATCAAATTCAATATTATAATTGAAAATTACCTATAGCATTTCTTTAAATATAAGTTTTACCATGTGCTTTACTTATATTCACTCAATCTAGAACATCTTTTGCTTCTAACAATTCTTTAGTATAATTCCACAGTTTATCTTCTATAGCAATATTACCTGCAGGTTCTACTGGTATAATAGATTTACCAGTTCCAACATTAAAATATCCACCAGTTACACCTTCATATTGTTCCTCCAAGGCTAATCTGATAATAATATCGGCTCCTCTACGTGGATCACCAATATGCAGAAATTTTAATATATGTTCAAGTACAGAAGCAAACCATAGTTCATGTCCAAGTCCTGTCACATTAAATCCTGGATTAAGTGCATTAACAGTAACTCCAGTTCCTGCTAATTTACGTGCAAGCGCTCCTGTAAACATAATATTTAGCAGCTTAGTTTTCCCATAAAGAAAAGAAGACTCTCTAGATGTAAATGTATTTATATCAGTCAAATCATCAGGTAACTTAAGCTCACCATGATTACGTGATGCTTCAGAAGCAACGTTAACAATCCTAGCATTTCCAGACTTTATTAACGATTCTGTTAATATATTAGTTAATAACCACGGTGCAAAATAGTTTACAGCTATCATTTCTGGAAAACCTTCTGAAGTTATTCTTTGTTCAAAAGCATGAATCCCAGCATTGTTAACCAGCAAATCAATCTTTGAATATGAAGCTTTGATTTCATTTCCTATTCTTTTAACATCTTTCATTAATGACAAGTCTCCGAAGAAAAAATCTATTTTTGCATTTGGCGCTATATTTTTTATAATTTTTTCAGTTATTTCTGCTTTACTCTTACTCCTAGCGGTCAATACAAGATGAACACCTCTTTTTGCTAATTCACTTGCAACGATCTGTCCAAGACCGTTAGTAGCACCTGTTATTACAACTATTGAATTAGTAATCATAATCTAATCCTCCTTAATCTCTATATAATGAGTTAGTATTGCTTGACATATAATAAACAAATAAATATACTTGATATATGTCAATTATATTTATTTGTTTGATATATGTCAACTATTATATAATTTAATTATTAAGTCGAGGTGTAATATGGACAACAACAATATTAAAAGAGTAGAATTGGAATTAAAATTAGGTAAAGAATTAAATGCACTTATAAGTGCATCGCATGCACTAAATGTTAAAACAACAACACGTTTCGATTCAACCTTACAACCAGCTGCCTTTTTACTTGTCCGCTGGCTTTTTTCATTCGGATCAACAAGTGCCACTGTTTTAGCTGAATCAACAGCTATGGATCGAAGCTCTGTCAGTCGGCTTGTCAATCAACTTAAAAAATTAGGCTATGTGCAAAGTGAAATATCACCTAATGATCGCCGTGGAATACTATTATCTCTAACTGAGCTTGGACGACAAAAAACAATTGATGCACTAAAAGAGAAAGAATCTATATTTTATGAACGTATTTCAAAATGGAATGATTCTAAACTAGAAAAATTCGCTGAAATGCTCAGAGATTTTAATTGTTATGATTCCAAATAAAACTACCATAAATTACGAACTACAAATTCTTAAATTAAAAATAGGATATTGTATTTAAGACTAATATTAATCTTAAATTACAATATCCTATACTTTTTACTGTATAAATAATCTTAAATATTTATTGTATAAAGCTTTAAGATAAAAATCATACTACTAATTTTATTTATTCGATTGGTCTTGGTTGTTTCACTTGAGCCTGTGCGGCTGCAAGTCTTGCAAGTGGAACTCTAAATGGTGAACATGATACATAATCAAGACCTATATTGTGACAGAATTCAATCGATGATGGATCTCCACCATGTTCTCCACAAATTCCAAGATGGATATCTGGGCGTGTAGCCTTTCCTTTTTCTACAGCTATCTTTATTAAAGCTCCGACTCCAATTTGATCTAATTTAGCAAATGGATCCTGTTCATAAATCTTCTTTTCGTAGTAAGACGATAAAAACCTAGCCGCATCATCCCTTGAGAATCCAAAAGTCATTTGAGTTAAATCATTTGTTCCAAAAGAGAAAAACTCTGCTTCTTTAGCTATTTCATCAGCTGTTAGCGCTGCTCTTGGAATTTCTATCATAGTACCAACCTTATATTCTATAGTTACTCCCTTTTCTTTCATAACTTCTTTTGCTGTATTTACTATTACATCTTTAACATATTTTAATTCCTTAATTTCTCCAACGAGCGGAATCATGATTTCAGGAACAATGTCATAGTCATTATTTTCTTTAACTTCTATAGCAGCTTCTATTATTGCTCTTGCTTGCATCTGAGCAATCTCTGGATAAGTTACTGCAAGACGGCATCCTCTGTGCCCCATCATAGGATTGAATTCATGTAAATCTGCAACTGTAGCTTTTAATTCATCAAAAGTTATTCCCATCTCTCTTGCTAATTCTTTAATATCTGCATCTGCTGATGGTAAGAATTCATGTAAAGGTGGATCTAATAATCTTATAGTAACAGGTTTCCCTTCCAGTGCTTCATAGATACCTATGAAGTCTGATTTTTGCATTGGCAATATCTTATCTAATGCTACTTTTCTTTGTTCTAAATCCTTAGATATAATCATTTGTCTTACAGCCATAATTCTATCTTCTGCAAAGAACATATGCTCTGTTCTACAAAGACCTACACCTTCTGCTCCAAATTCTACTGCTTGTTTTGCATCTTTTGGACTATCTGCATTAGCTCTAACTTTTAATTTTCTTATTTCATCTGCCCATCCCATAAAGATTGCAAAATGTCCTAAGATTTCTGGCGTAACTGTCTTTATTTTTTCTCCATATACATTACCAGAAGTTCCATCAATTGAAATAAAATCTTCCGCTGTATAAACCTTTCCGTTAGCTTCTACAGTTCTATTTTTTTCATTAACTCTAATAGTTCCACATCCCGCTACACAACAAGTTCCCATTCCTCTTGCAACAACAGCAGCATGAGAAGTCATACCACCTCTTACTGTAAGAATTCCTTTTGCAGCTATCATGCCTTCTATATCTTCTGGAGAAGTTTCAAGCCTTACTAGCACTACATCTTCACCAAGTGCAGCTCTATCTTTAGCTTCATCAGCAGTAAATGCAATTTTGCCACATGCAGCGCCTGGAGATGCTGGTAACCCTTTAGCAATTGGTATAGCTTGCTTTAAATGTTCAGTATAAAATGCTGGATGTAATAGTGTATCTAATTGCTTAGGTTCAACCTTTAAAATTGCTTCCTCTTTGCTAAGCATTTTTTCTTCTACTAAATCAACCGCAATTTTTAGAGCAGCTTGAGCTGTTCTCTTACCATTTCTAGTTTGTAAGAAATATAATTTACCTTCTTCTATTGTTATTTCCATATCCTGCATATCTTTATAATGAGATTCCAATGTATTAACTATGCCTTCAAATTCTTCATATATCTTAGGAGCTTGTTCTTTTAATTTTGATATTGGAAGTGGTGTTCTAATTCCTGCAACAACATCTTCACCTTGTGCATTCATTAAATATTCACCATATATAGCTTTTTCACCATTAGCTGGGTTTCTTGAGAATACAACTCCTGTTCCTGATGTTTGCCCTTTATTACCAAATACCATTTGTTGCACGCTTACTGCTGTACCCCATTCTCCTGGAATATCATTTAATCTTCTATATACTACGGCTCTAGGATTATCCCATGATCTAAATACAGCCGTTATTGATTCAATCAGTTGAGCTCTTGGATCATTTGGGAAGTCTTGTCCCTTTTCTTTTTTATAAAGTTGTTTAAATTCAATAATTAATTCTTTCAAATCACCAGCAGTTAAATCGGTATCAACTTCAACACCTTTCTTTTCTTTAAGTTCATCAATTTTATTTTCAAATAATCTTTTTTCTATTCCCATAACAACATCAGAGAACATTTGAATAAATCTCCTATAAGAATCATATGCAAATCTAGGATTATTAGTTGACTCTGCTATAGCTTCTACTGCTATATCATTTAACCCCAAATTTAAAATAGTATCCATCATACCTGGCATTGAAACTCTTGCACCAGATCTTACTGAAACTAATAAAGGATTTGAATTGTCTCCAAATTTTTTACCTGTAGATTCTTCAAGTTTTTCTAGGCTATCATAGATTTGACCTATTATATCATCAGAAATTTTTCTACCATCTTCATAATACTTGTTACAAGATTCGGTTGTAACAATAAAACCATCTGGTACTGGAATTCCTAAATTGGTCATTTCTGCTAGATTAGCACCTTTCCCTCCAAGTAAATTTTTCATTGAAGCATTTCCTTCACTAAAAAGATATACATACTTATTTGTCATCTCAATACTCCCTCTTTTCTTATAATTTTCTCAATATATTACTATCGATGTCTCCCTAAAGCATCTTCAGAAATAGCTAGCCAATATACTCGTCCATTTTATATTTTTATTTATTTATAAAATATATACATAGTATCCACTATTTATAACTTCATTTTTTTATTCATCACAAAATATGAATAGCATATCGCACTTGTCTTTTTTTGAGGAACTTTAAAGACGTCGTAGTTACCCTAATAATTAATTTTAATTTTCTCCAAGTTTAACAAATAATTTTGTTATGTTAGTTTTAGAAACCTTACCTATTATCTTCATTTGATTCTTTCCATCTGTTCTTCTTAATATATCAACAACTGGAATACTATCGATTTCATGTTCTATTATTTTCTTAGCTAAATCATAAACATTATCATTTTCATTTGCACAAATTATGTTTGGCATTCTAGTCATTATTACTCCAACTGGAACCTTATGTATATCGGTTCCCCCTATTGAAATTTTGAGAAAATCTTTTCTAGAAACTGCTCCTGTAAGGATTCCATTGTTTTCTATAAATAATGTCCCTACATCATTAAGAAACAAGTATACGATTGCATCATATACCATAGTCTCTTCACTTACTGATATCGGTTTAGACATTATTTCTGACACCTTTATTTTGCTTATATTTTGATAAATTAATCCACTAGAAGACTTTTCATTGTATATATATCCAACCTTTGGTTTAGCATCTAAAATCCCTATCATCGTAAGAACTGCTAAATCTGCTCTAATTGCAGCTCTAGTTACGCCTACGCTCTCAGCAAGTGATTCACTTGTTATTGGTTGTTTTTCTTTAACTAAACATATTAGTTTTTCTTGCCTAGGTGATAATTTCAATCTCATCCTTCTTTCCATAAATACAAGAAATATTTAATCAACATCTAGCAATTTTTATCATACTCTAATTATATCATTTAATTATTGTTTGACTAGAGTTAATTTTCTGAAAAATCAAATAACTTTACTAAATATTTCTTATATACTAATTTTCTCTCTGCTTTTCTCTGTATTAAGGCACATGGAATAAAAATAACAAGCCCAAATATGCCATGATTATTTTTATTCATAGCAAGAGAGCGGATTCGTCTCATATCATTCCTATTAGAGCAATCTGCTGACTCAGCATGATAGAAAATAAGCTTCGCAGATAGACTCATTATTTTTTTATTATGCCTAATTTTATTTAATTTTTCTTTTCTTCGTCTTTATCAAAATCAACAGTGTAACTATATACCGTTTCAGAAGTAGTATTATATACCTTTTGTTTGGAATCAGTACTCTCGTGATTGGTATCATTTTTCATTTCATTCACTTTAGTTTTTATCTTATCTGCAAAATCTGTTGCTTTATTTTTAAAATCACTTGCTACTTTAGAAACATATTTATTTATTATTTCTACAGAGCCATCTTCTTTGGTCACTTCTATTGTAATTTGAGTTGCTATTGCTGCAATAACTCCTGCTGCGAGTATTGGCGGGATTATAATAGCTAAAACACTTGCTGCAATTCCTGCATTAACTGGAATATCAATTAATTCAGTATCATCTTTTTTGATCTTTATCCTCGTAACATTACCCTTTTCTAATATTTGCTTGAACCAAGCCTTTAATTCTTCTATAGAAATTTGGGTTTTATTTGATTCTTTATTCTTATAAGATCCGTTATTATCTTCCAATATATCTTGGGTTTTTTCAATATATATTAAAGCTTCTAACACATCTCCTTCACATACTTCTAAAGCTTGCTTTGCCTTTTCATAACTTACGCCAGTTCTAACTCGGACCATATCAACTTTTTCTAATGTTATATTCTCCATAAACTATCACTCCTTAATAAATTTTAACATATCTAAACTTTTAGGTCTTCTAGAATAATTATTGCTTATCAAAAAAGTAGTTACTTTTTCTATTTCAACTTTTATTTCATTATTTAAGTTTAATCTATATAATTTATCTATATTCATATTCATCAAAAATCTTAAAGCGTTGTATGTACCCTTTAATATGAATAATCCATGCTCTCTTGGACATTCATCACATACACCTCCATAATAAGATAAACTTATATAATTTGACGATGATATTTTTTTTCTACAAATACTACAATTATCCAATATCAGATTATAACCTGTGTTTTTTAATAACTTCAATTCAAATGATCTTATTAGCAATTCATAGTCTAGTGCATCTGTATTTAGTAAATATAATGTTGTAACTAAATTTCTAAAGAGTTCGACATTAACTTCATTATCCACACAAGCAATATCTATGAGCTCACATAAATATGATGAATAAGTAAGTTTGTATAAATTACTTAAAAGTCCTTGAAATGAATTAATTATCTTTCCTTCTTGAAGAGTATATAAGTTTTTGCCCTTATACAACATATACTCTCCATAACATAAAGGTAATGTAAGAGCTAAAAATTTACTTTTACTTTTTTTAGCGCCTCTAACTACAGCTGTAATCTTGCCTAGTTTTTCAGTATAAAACCAAACTAATTTGTCATTTTCTTTAAAATCTTGTGTCTTTATAATCACAGCCTTAGTTTCAACAACTGACAGATTAATCATCTCCTACTTATTTTTTGGGATGTGCCTTATACCCTAATTCCTTTAATAAAAGTTGATTATCTCTCCATTCTTTTCTAACCTTAACCCATATTTTTAAATTAACCTTGGCTCTTAAAAACTTTTCTAAATCATATCTTGAAGTCTCTCCAATTTTTTTAAGTGTTTGCCCATTCTTACCTATTATTATTCCTTTATGTGAATCTTTTTCGCATATTAAATCTACCTCTATATGATATGTGCCTATATCATTTTGTTTCATTTGAATTATATCTACAGCAATACCATGAGGTACTTCATCTCTAAGTGTTCTTAAAGCTTTTTCTCTAATTGTTTCAGATACAACAAATTTTTCTTGAACATCTGTTATCATATCATCTGGATAATATTTGGGTCCTTCTGGCATAGCTTTTTTCATAAGTTCTACTAATGTATCAACATTTTTTCCTTTAATAGCTGATATAGGTATTATTTCTGCAAAATTAAATTCTTTTGCATACATTTCTAAACTTTTTGCAACTCTATCTTGTGTACTTTCATCCATTTTATTCAATACTAGAAATACTGGACACTTTTTATCTCTTAAAGCTTCTAATATGAATTTATCGCCTCTTCCTATCTCTTCATCTGGATTGGTCAAAAACAACACCAAATCAACATCCTTAGTTGATTCCTTTGCTGAATTTACCATATACTCGCCTAATTTATGTTTAGGTTTATGTATACCCGGTGTATCCGCAAATACAATTTGATAATCATCACCCGTTAATATTGTTTGAATATTATTTCTTGTTGTTTGTGGTTTGTTTGAAACTATCGATAACTTTTCTCCCATTATGTAATTTAACAACGTTGATTTTCCTACATTTGGTCTTCCAACTATTGTAACAAATCCTGATTTAAACATCTTTTCCTCCTCAAAATAAGCCTTATTATAAAAAACTCATTTAATATATATGATACTTTACAAATAGTATACTCTATTTATAACTTAATTGACAATCCACAACTTTTAAGTAAATATTATTATCAATTATGATTTTGGGTTTATTGTTAAATTGAAAATATGCTAATAATTTTTTATATTACTAAAGTCTAAATAATGTAAAAATAAATATGGTTAGTATTATTCCGAAAATCGCCCCAACTATTACCTCAAATATACTGTGTACTGCTGAATCAACTCTACTTTGTGCAGTTATAAATGCCAATAGAAAGCTAAGCAGTATACAAATTGGTTGTTCTGTTATTAAAGATATTGCAGTTGCAAGAGAAAATCCAAGTGCACTATGCCCACTTGGCATTCCTCCTTTTAAAGGAGTACCTTCTCCAAATATTGCTTTTGCTATTATTGTTGATATACAAACTATTGCAAGCACTATAAATATAGTATATGGTTCTGAATTTTTTACTTTGTTGATTAAAGAAAATGAAAAACTAGATAATTTATCCCAAAATATAATATACCCAACTAATAATGCATTTATAGCTGTAATTAATACTGCCCCTGCTGCTGCATTTTTAGCAATTTTAGCTAATGGATGATAATAATTAGTTGTCATATCTATGGTTGCTTCTATTGCTGTATTTACTAATTCAGCTGCCATTACCATGGTTATTGTAACTGCTAGAACAAGAAATTCATATTTTGTTATGTCAAAGAAGAAACTCGCAACTAAAACTCCTAACGCTATAACTAAATGTATTACCATGTTTCTTTCTGTTCTTACAGTTTCAATAATTCCAGTTATTGCATTATTGAAGCTCTCTAAAGTTTTTTGCATTTTCATTATTTTCACCTACTTATCTAGTTATGTTCAGTTTATTTAAAATTTCCTCTTCTCTTTTCCTCATGATTCCCTTTTCTTCATCTTCCATATGGTCATACCCTAGAAGGTGTAACATTGAATGTACTACTAGATATGACGCTTCCCTTTCGTATAAGTGATTAAATTCTCTACTTTGTTCTAATGCCTTTTCTAAAGAAATCACTATATCTCCAAGTACAAGTTCTTCGCCATCAAAATCACTTTGAGAGAACTTATGATTTTTATAAATTTCCTTAAATACTTTTTTGTTTTCATACTCCAACATAGGAAAAGATAATACATCAGTTGCCTTATTTATTCTTCTATTATCATTATTAATTTGCTTGATTTGTTCATTGTCTACAAATACTAATGACACTTCACACTTTATATTAACTTCTTCTTCTTTTAATGCAAACTCTATTACTTTGGTCAATTTTTCTATTAATTCATCTTTTACTTCTAACTTATCTTGTCTATTATTTACATAAACCATTGCTTTAATTTCTCCTTAGTTTCAATCTAATTAGGCCATTAACATATTAGTTTTTCGAATATACATTCCCTTTATTTTCATCATTCAAATCTTTAATCTTTTCTTTAGGATATTCTATTCTTTGGTGATATATTCCATTTAATGTAGTTAAAAAGCATGATCTAATCTTTTCTATATCCTTTAATGTCAAATCACAATTATTTAGCTGACCAGATGATAATTTATCATCAATCACGCAATTCACCATTTCTTTTATTTTATCTTTATTAGAGTCTCTAATTGATCTTACAGCAGCTTCAACACTATCTGAGAGCATTACTATACCTGATTCCCTTGAGCTCGGTATTGGGCCTTCATACATATAATCCTCTTGCTTTATTTCATCAGGATTTTTAGAATTATTTTTCATTGTATAATAAAAATATTTAACTACTGTTTTCCCATGATGTTCTGCTATAATGTCTTGAATTACCTTTGGTAAGTTATTTTTTCTAGCTAATTCAAGTCCATCCTTAACATGAGATTTTATTATTGTTGCACTTAAATTTGGAGCTATATTATCATGAGGATTATCTCCTCCCATTTGGTTTTCTCCAAAAAAATATGGTCTTTCTGTCTTTCCAATATCATGATAATAACACCCGATTCTTGTGATTACAGAATTGGCACCTACCTCTTCTGCTGCAAGCTCTGCAAGATTTGCAACAAGCATACTGTGATGATATGTACCAGGTGCTTCCATTAATAATTTTTTCAAAAGTGCATTATTAGGATTTGATAATTCCAATAATTTTAAAGTTGTAACTTCATTAAATACACCTTCTAAGAATGGTAGTATTCCTAAAGCAAATATTCCTGATAAAAGTCCTCCTACAAATGTAATTCCTCCTTTTATTAATACATCACCAACATTACTAGATATTAATATTCCTGTAGACAATGTGATTATTGCACTGACAATTGCAATATATAATGTTGAATATAGTAATTCATTTCTTTGTTGCATCTTTTTTAATAATGTCGCTCCTAATACTGAGCCTACTATACCTAACAACATAATTTGAATATCAAATCCATTTAATGCACCTATTATTATTATATTTAAAGTACTAAGTACAATCGATATTTTATAATTCAATAGCAATGTGAGCATCATAGGTGCACAAGCAATTGGAATTAAAAATGGTGATATCATCCCTATTGTTCTAGCAAATATTAGTGAAATCAAATTTATCAAGCTTATTAAAATTAATTTTTTAGTGCTCCTAAATATTTCTTTATAATTTGATCTTATATAACTATATTGAAGAAATAATACTATAGCTAAGAATACTGCAAGTGCTAAATAGATATATACATATACAGTTGCATTTTCATCATCTAACATCCCTAAATCTGATAAAATATCTATTTGATCCTTAGTGACAGGTTCTCCGTCTTTTACTATAATCTGATTTTGTTTTATTGTTACTTTAGTTACATTTTTTTGAGCTTCTTGTATTTTTTCTTCGGTCTTTTCTTGATCAAAAAAAACATTATCCTTTATTTGAGCTTGAATGATCGGCTTTAATATGTTCGATATCTCATTGGATAGATTTAAAGCATCTATTTCTGTTACAGCGACATCTCTTGCACTTTTAAGCGTAACATCATCATTTTCATTTATATTCTTTTCATATACTTTATCAATTATATTAACTGTTTTTATTTGTAAATCTGATAAGCTATCCTTTGGAATACTTATTAATACCTTATATTGTGCTTCTGTTAGTTGAAATCCTGTTAATTTATTTAATTCAATTATTTTTTCGCTTTCTTTTTCATCAACTGCAGAATTTGAAGTAGGAGCTAACTCTATAATCTTTTCAAATAGAGCTTTAGTGTTAGCTTCAGCTTCTTTCTTTACTTCAGTTTTTAATGTGTATTGCTTTCCAACCTTTTCAAGCGCTTGGTCTTGCTTTTCCTTAGTGGCTTTTTCATCTACTATATCTCTTGGTGCTTTTATATCTACTCTAGGTATATCTCCTTCTTTTAGACTATATTGCTTTGGAGTTATTGCCGTAACAAGCAATAAATAACCTATAATAAATACAAGTACAAACAATATAATTCTCTGAACTCTATTATTTTTATTATTTTCTTTTACATTCATGTTATTCACCTTTTCATCTTATAATAGTAATTAGGCATCTTATAAAATTATTGCCTAAATATACTTTATGATATATTTCTCGCAATATCTTGTTCTACTGTAAATATAACTTTAACCAATATCTTTCCATCCTTAATATCTTCTAGTGTGATTTTGCTATCTATAATATTAGAATCATTACTGAGTGTCTTTTTTAGTGAATTTTCTAATTTTTCAGTAGCTTCTTTAACTGTAGTATCTTTGTTTGCATTTACATTTTTTCCTTTTTTTTCGAAATATATTATTCTATTAAAAGCTCCATTCTTTTCTTCTATTTTATCATAGTAATCAAATACATTTATAACTTTTTTTAAGTAAATTTTTCTTCCATAAAAGTTTAAATAAATATCACTATCTTTTTTTCCTGTCCTTTCAAGTTTTTCTCCACTTATTTGAACTTCCATAAATTTTTCATAGAATGTATTTGCTATAACTGTTCCGCTAGGTTTTACTTCCTTTTCAAATCCTTCACGGCCTTGAATAGGCAATATCAGTTTATCGCCAGCTTTCACTATATCGCCAGGTACTACTGCGGGATTACCCGAATTAGTATATACCCTTTTTACTTCACCATCCATTTTGGCTACAACTTGGTTAAATAATATTTTTTCTGTAACTGGAGGATTTACTTTTTCCTTTATAATTACTTTCAGCGTTGATCCCTCTATTCTGATCCTTATCCACATTATTTGGTCATTTAAATTTTCCATTTTTCTTTCTATTTCATATACATTTGTCTGTGATTTACTAAGCCCTGGTTTAACTCCAATTGATGAAAGTTGTTGCCTAACTTCAAAGGGACTTAAATTTTTTTGTGTTTGTATGTCTACGGCCCATATATAATTAGACAATATATATATAATCATAAAAAATATTATACCACCAACAATTAAGGAAACTTGTCTTTTCATTTTCATAAGTATAACTATTATACCACTTGTCTTAACTATTCTTACTTTTCCTTTACATTTTTTAATCAATATCTCTGTTTGATCATATTCTTTGAAATATATTGTGAATCTAATTGTTGTTAAATTAATTTTAACAATATTACAAGTATAAATTTCATTATTCCAAAGTATGTTTAATATTTTCTCCGGCATTAGAGAACTAACTTCTATGGTTATTTGTCCTGATTTTAGCTTACTAAACATCATTTTTTACCTCTCATATGAAATACCTTTAAAAACCCCACTTATAATAATACTTGTTTCTGCAATAAAAAGTATCTCAAAATTTTCTCCTTTTATTATTATGGGCCCAATCCTTGAATTTATTTTAACCATATTCGTTTCAAAAAATATAATGCCTCTATGATTTTCAATTGTTATCTCTCTATTTCCTACAACTATTATCTTGGGTAAATCTAATGAGATATCACTTGGAAAGTCTAATTTATTAAGTATCTTTTCTTTACCTTTCTGAAATCTGTCTTCCATATTCTCCTCCCACATAAACTTCTTCATTATAATTTATGATGGGATTATAAAATTAATACACAAAACATTTTACTTTGTCTGCATTTAGGTATTTTTTTCTAAAATAGATAATAAACAATAAAAGAACCCAAGAAAATCTCGAGTTCTTTTATTGTTTATTATCTATTTATATATTGTTTAAATATTCTTTAACAATTTGACTTACAAGTTTACCATCGGCTTTTCCTAGCACTTTAGGTCTAACAGAAGACATAACTTTCCCCATATCCTTAATGCTATTTGCACCGACTTCTTCAGCTGATTCTTTTACTATCTGTTTTATTACTTCTTCGCTTAACTGCTTAGGAAGGTATTTTAACAAAATTTCTATTTCAGCTTTACTCTTCTCTATTAAATCTTGTCTGTTCCCTTTTTCAAATTCAAGCATAGACTCTCTTCCTTGCTTGACTTCTTTAGCTAATATAGTAATTACTTCATCATCTTCAAGCTTTCTATTTTCAGTTTTTTCAACTAATAATATTGCAGCTCTAGCTGTACTAATTACACTAACTGTAAATTTATCTTTTGCCTTTAGAGCAGTTTTCCAATCATCTTGTAATCTATCTTTAATCACTGACATAAGTGTACCTTCTTTCAAAAAAATCATTGCTATTTAAATTTTCTCTTCCTAGCCGCCTCTGATTTTTTCTTCTTTTTGACACTTGGCTTCTCGTAATGCTCTCTCTTTTTAGCTTCAGAAAGAACACCAGATTTAGCACATTTTTTCTTGAATCTTCTTAATGCACTTTCAAGTGTTTCATTTTCTCCAACTTTAATTTCTGACATTTACTATCACTCCCTCTGCTAGCTCATATTAACTCAGCTATGGACTGCATAACACTTACTATATTATACAATATCCAAATAAATGATGTCAAGAAACTAAGAAAAAATCCTAAACTATTTCTAACTTAATAATCACTTAATTTTTAACCTGGTGGCCACTTTAAGCTTCTTCCCCCAAGTACATGAAAATGAAGATGCTTAACAGTTTGCCCACCATCTTCGCCACAATTATTAACAATTCTATATCCACTATCAGATATTTTAAGTTCTATAACTAATTTATTAATAACCTTAAATATATGTGAAACAATATCAATATTATTATCATTTAAATCATTAGTACTTTGAATATGTTCTTTTGGTATTACCAAGAAATGATTAGGGGCTTCTGGGTTTACATCAAAAAAGGCATATACTTTATCATCTTCATACACTTTTTTACTTGGAATCTCTCCCTTTATGATTTTGCAAAATATACATTCTTCCATAAATTCACCTCCTCATGCATCAATCGATATTCTATTTCTCTTTAATTTCTATTATATCAAAATCTATATTATTTTTCCAGTAACATAATCTCCATTTGCTTGTTCTATTATACAAGGAACTATCTTACCTATTATATCCTCACTACCATTAATGATTTCTACCTTTACATAATTCCTAGTGTATCCTACAAATACCCCTATTTTTTTAGAAACCTCTTGTTCAACTAAAACATCTACTTTTATTCCAACTAAAGATTCACTGAAGTCACCTTCATTTTTTGCATTTAATTCTATCAAAGCCTTGCTTCTTTTATCCTTAACATTACCATCTAATTGCTCTGGCATATCAGCTGCTTTAGTTCCTTTTCTTGGACTAAATTTGAATACATGGGTTTTAGTTAACTTAATCCTCTTCAAATATTCATATGTTTCATTAAATTCCTTATCGGTTTCTCCTGGAAAACCAACAATCACATCTGTTGTTATTGATGCATCCTTTAAATTCTCTCTTATTTTATTAACTGAAGTTTCATATTCTTTGGCAGTATATCTTCTATTCATTCTTTTTAAAGTAGCATCGCAACCACTTTGAAGTGATAAGTGAAATTGTGGACATAATTTTTTCATATTCTTCATTTTTTCTATTACTTCATCTGTAAAGAAACATGGCTCAATAGATCCTATTCTTACTCTTTCTATCCCATCCATCTTTTCAATCTCTTCTAATAAAGTTATTAAAGTTATATTTCCATCTAGATCAATACCATACGAAGCTGTATGAATTCCAGATAATATTATTTCCTTAAAGCCATGTTCACATAATTTCTTTATTTCATCTAATACCTTTTGTGGTTCTTTAGAACAAGTCGTTCCTCTAGTATATGGTATTAAACAATATGTACAAAATCTATTACATCCATCTTGTATCTTTAAAAATGCTCTAGTATTATCTTTATAAGACTCTATATTCAATTCTTCAAATTCCTTGTTTTTAAGAACTTCCCCAACCATTATCTGTGGCTTCTGTTCATCTCTTGCTTTATTAACATAATAAACAACATCACCCTTATTCCTAGTTCCAAGGACAACATTTACACCTTCTATCTCTGAAACCTCTTTAGATGAGACCTGCGAATAACAACCAACTGCCGCAATTATTGCATCTTCATTAGTTCTTCTCGCCCTGCTTATTATTTGTCTTGACTTTTTGTCACTCATATTTGTTACTGAGCATGTATTTATAACATAAACATCAGCAAAGTTTTCAAAATCTGTGACCTCATATCCTTCTCTTATAAACTTTTCTGACATTGCTTCTGTCTCATAATGATTTACTCTACATCCTAATGTGGCAAATGCAACTTTCATCAAATTTTCCCTCCTAAATCTCCTAATTCATACTGAATTAAAGCTGTAGCTGTAAATCCAGCTGTTTCTGTACGCAATATTCTACTTCCAAGGGTTATGATATAAGCTCCTTGCTTTTTTAGAATATTGATTTCTTCTTCTTCAAATCCACCTTCTGGTCCTATTAAAATTCCAACATCTTTTATATTATCTAAACTTATGTTTTTCTCATTAAAATGATGTACAAGACTTTTGATACCAAAGTCATCTGCATTTTCATAAGGAATTAAGCTTAAATCCATTTCTTTTAATTTCTTTAAAGCTTCATTGAACTCAATAACTTCTTTAACCTGTGGAACAATACTTCTCTTTGATTGTTTAGATGCTTCTAATGCAATTCTATTTAATCTATCAAGCTTTTTAAAATCTCCCTTAAGCTTTACATCTACTCTCGCTGTAATTGTAGGAATAAATTCAAATACTCCAAGTTCCGTCCCTTTTTGTACTATTAAATCCATCTTTTGCCCTTTAGGTAGCCCTTGAAAAAGATGTATTTTGACTTTGCTTTCATTATTTATATCTAATTTTTTAATTATGTTAACTATAACTTCAACTTTACTTATAGACTTTATTTGTCCTAAGTATTCGCTACCTTCACAGTTATTTAATATTACTTCTTCACCTTCTGATAATCTTAAAACCTTATAAATATGTTTCACATCATCCCCAAGTATCTTACCTTCAGTAGATGTAATGTTATAAGGTTCTGTAAAAAACTTATGCATACAAAACTCCTAACTTATAGATCTTGCTATTATGCAGTTCCATTCTCCATCTTTATTAATTTCTATGATTTCAAAACCACATTCTGAAAATTTTTCTTTAACCATATCCACTCTATCATGAATTATACCTGATGTAATAAATAATCCACCATCGTTTAAAGTTTTCTTAACATCTTCTGTTAAGACACAAATAATTTCTGCTATTATATTTGCTACTACTATATCAGCCTTTCCATCTACAACATCTAAGAGATTTCCCTCTACTACTTCAATGTTGTCTAAATGATTGAAACTTATATTTTCTTTAGACGAATCAACAGCAGCAAGATCTAAATCGACCCCAACTACATGTTTAGCTCCAAGTTTTGCCGCAACTATTGCAAGTATTCCAGATCCACATCCAACATCAAATACTGTTGTATTAGGCTTCACGTATTTATCTAAAGCTTTAATACACATCCTAGTAGTTTCATGAGTCCCAGTTCCAAATGCCATCCCTGGGTCTAATTCTACAATTAGTTCTCCTTTAAGCTTCTCATATTCTTCCCAAATTGGCTTAATAACAATTCTATCTGTTATTTTGACTGTTTTATAATATTGCTTCCAATTATTTGCCCAGTCTTCTTCATGAATCTTTTTGAATTCTACTTTACCTTCACCAATATCGAATCCAAGTTCTTTAATTGTTAAAAGTTTTTCTTTTACATGTTTAACGATTTCTTCAATCTTATCATCTTCAGAAAAATAAGCTTTAACTACAGCTGCATTTCCTTTATGTTCTAAAACATTTATATCTGCAAAATCCCAAGTTAATGGTCCTTGTTCCCTTAAAAGTAAATCATCTGGATCTTCAATTGAAACATTCGGGCAATTTAATTCATAAAATATTCCTGATATAGGCTCTAAGGCATCACTTTTTGTTATTACACTAACTTCAATCCATATTCCACTCATGTTTATCATCCTTTCTCTTACTACTTATAATAATGTATATGTTAAAATAGTTTTAATTTTATTCGCTAAAGCTTCTTAACTTCTTAACTTCTTAACTTCTTAACTTCTTAACTTCTTAACTTCTTAACTTCTT